>OGEZ01001305.1_pt1 | contig 13130 bp, 15 predicted proteins | sample 1570831 | NCBI WGS metagenome assembly OGEZ01 (sample SAMEA2582059, study PRJEB24529) | metagenome | biome: Human gut stool | place: China | collected 2011
CCGGGGCCTGTGAATGTCCGATTCTGGAGAATCAGACAGATTGCCTTAGCGTATGTTTCCTATAGGATTGGGGGATGGAAGACTGCGGAGGGGTTAATGAAGGTGTCTTCCGAAAATAAGAAGAACAATAACGGGAAACCCGGGAGAAATCATGATTGAAGGATTCAAGAAGTTCATTGCGCGCGGCAACATGATCGACATGGCGGTCGGCGTCGTTATGGGCGGTGCCGTCACCACTGTGGTCAACGCGATTGTGGACAGCGTCATCAACCCATTCATCGCCATGATCTTCGGCAAACCGAATATGGACGGTTTGCTGGCGATCACGTTCAACGGTGCGACCGTGTCGTTCGGCGCGGTGCTCGGCGCGATCCTGAATTTCCTGATCATCGCCGTCGCCGTGTATTTCTGCATTTTGGTAACCATCAATAAGTTCCGTGATGTGACCGAGGCGCTGCTGGCCAAGACCAAGCTTGCCGAAGATAAGAAGGCCGAAGAAACGACCGCCGAGGAGCAGACGGTGCAACTGCTTCAGCAGATTCGCGACGAACTCGCCAAGCAAAACGCGGCTCATATCTGACGATAGACCGGCCTTCTCCACCTCAAACGACACCTAAACGGGTACCGATTCAGGTACCCGATACGGCCAATCCGGCTACGTTCGTAGCGATGCCGGTCGTTGGAGAAAAACAACGCAAAACGTTGGGACTATAGGGATTCATGTCGGGCCGATAGGAAATAAAAAAAGGCTTCCGATTGCTCGGAAGCCTTATCTGTGGAGCCAGAGGGGAAGTAGTCGAACTTGGCGGCTTCCCCTTCAGCAAAAGGGTCTTCCGTCTTCCTCGTTCAACACTTCCATGGGCACCTCGCGGTTGTCCTCTGAGTACCATGAAGCTACTACGAGCCTGTCCTCGTGCAGATAGATTTTATCGACGAAATACTCAAGGATGGAGTCTCGCACCTCGGTATTGTCGAAATCTGCATGAAGGAACCTGTCAAAATACGCCTTGATGGAGTGCTCGTCCTCAAGAAGCGACTGCCTGACCGTCTCAGCCTCTATAGCGTCATTCAGGGCGTCCTTGCGCTCCTGAAGCTCCGCCATGCGCTTCTGGGTAGCCTCGTTGAATATACCCGCTTCTATCGCCTTGACGAAGTTGGCAAACCCTTTCTCAACGTCCCTGCGCTGCTGCTCAAGGCTCGCGAGGTACTCTGTAGTGCCCCTCGTAGTACTTGGCGGCGTCCACGGCAATTGAGGCGAGGTTCTCGCTATCATCCAACAGCCCTTTGAGAACGCCCGTGACGGCATCTTCGAGCCATTCCTTGCGCACGGGCTTCTTCGTGCACCTCTTCGCCCTCTGCTCCTTGCAGTAGCAGTAATAGTGCTTAGCCCCCGTCTTGCTCGTGCCAGAGACGCCTTGCATGGAGCCTCCGCACTCGCCGCAGTAGAGCTTGCCCGTCAGCCAGTAGCGCGGCGCATCTTGCTCCTGTGCGCTTGCCTTGCGCCTTGCACCAGTGCGCTTGTTCTCGGCAAGCCTCCTCTGCGCCCTGTCGAACGTATCCTCGTCCACAATCTGCGGCATCCCTCCCTCGACGGTAATGCCACCGTGACGGTATTCGCCAATATATGCTCTGTTCTTTAGCAGCTTGTTCATGGTCTTGACACTAAAGAGTGCCTCGCGCGTCGTCCGAAGCCCTTTAGCGTTGAAGTCGTCGCAGATGGACTGCATCGCCTCTCCGTCAGCATAGCGCGTGAACATGTCCAGCACGAAAGGGGCTACAGAATCATCCACTACATGATGCTTCTCATCGTCCACGCCGTAGCCCCATACCTTGTGCCCGTTGTATAGGGCGTGCCCGGCGTTGTAGGTCATCCCACGTCTGATGTTGACGGACAGCTGCCTTGAGTAGAACTCGGCCATGCCCTCCATCATCGTCTCCATGAGCACTGACTCGGGCGAGTCGTCTGGAGTAGGCTCTGCAATGAGGCAGATGCGACAGCCCGCATCACGAATCCACCGCTTGGCGTCCGCAAGCTCGAAACGGTCACGCCCCAGCCTGTCCGTCTTCCACAGGATGACGGCGGCTGGTCTTATCGTACCCACTTCAGAGAGCATGAGCTGGTACTGCGGACGGTCGCTCGTTGTACCCGACATGGCGGCGTCCTCGTACTCCTTCACGATGTTGTAGCCATGAGCCTTGGCGAACGCCTGCGCCTGCTCCCTCTGCTGGTCTATCGACGCCTCGTTCTGGCTATGGGAAGAGAAACGATAGTAGGCTATGGCGAGGTTATTGTCGTTCTGCGTGAAACCCTTCTTAGTCATTACTTGTTGCCTTTGGAGCGGTTATGCGTCTTGCACAGCATCTGGCAATTAGACTCGTCGGTGGAGCCACCGTGGCTCCAAGCGGTCACGTGGTCGGCGTCCATCTCGCTCATCTTGTAGATGCGCTTGGAGTTGTTATCGTCACCGAGGGCGCACAGCGGGCAGTTCGATGTGCCCTCCGCCTCCTTGGTCTGCCTGTCGTACACGCGCTTCTTGGTCTTCTGGTCGAAGACCCTCACGTTGAGCAGCGTCTTGTCGTTCTCTCCGCCGAGGACGTACTCGAAGATGCCCCTCTTGTTGGTCACCTGCGAGTCGTCTAGCAGGGCGTCCACGCGTGCCTTGACCTTGGACTTCGTGTAAGCCCTTGTGTGGTAGGCCTTGTAGAGGCTGCCCCAGTCCTGCCCGCACATCTCGCTTCCCGTGTAGTCGAACACGGAGTCCACTCAGCCGATGACGGTGTCGAAGTGGTCCTTTAGCTGCTCGATGTTGTCGTCGTTCCTGTGGACGGCCATGTACTCGTCAATCTTGCCGCCGCTCACCCAATCCAGAGCGGTCTCCAGCACGGCCTGCCGCTTCGGGTCGCCCTTGACATAAGTCTGCCACATGCTCATCTTCGCGTTCGCGCTGTTCGAGAAGACCGCCTTCGCCAGATTGACGAAGCTGCCATGATAGGCCGCGTTGCGCAGCTCCTGCTTGACGAGCGGGACGCCCGCAATGTTGATGGTCTCGAACCATGCTTCTATTTCAGACGGAGTGCCCTCGCATACGTAAATCGTCAGATGCGTGCCCACAATCAGGTCCTGCTCATCCTTGGCGAGGCTGCTGAAGTATCTCGGCTTGTCGTCGCGATCCACGGCGAAGGGCCATGACTGGTTCACAAATCTTGCGAACGACGTGATGCGCTGCTGCCCGTCGAGAACCTCATACATGCCATCAGCGTTCCTCACGAAGTAAATCAGGCCCAGCGGGTATCCCTTGAGCAGCGACTCGACCACGGCAACGTCCTTCTTGCCGTCGCCGTAGATGTAGTTTCGCTGGTACTCGGGCTGGATAACGAGCTTGCCGTCAAGGCCGAACAATCCCTTGCCCTCGTTCTTGTCGTACACGAATCCCTTGCAAATGTCACCGACCGTCCAGTCGGTCACAAGCGTCGTCTGCATAATCAATTACCTCCTTTTCGTATTACAAGTATTCTTCGATATGTTTCCTGACCATTGACCGTGCCGTTCATTGTTCCTTTCGCGCGGCTTGTAATACACAGCGGATGGAACATGTCTACAGGCTCCATTTGTGGATGATTGTTATTCTCGCGTAGGTAGACCGTCCATTTATCTTTCCTTCTGCGTTCTTTATCATCCCCGGAATCGACGTTGTACAAGGATGCGAAAGTACGGTTGTACTCTCTCTCTCTCTCTCGTGAAGACTAGGTCTTTGCCGTCATCACCTTTACGAAAAGCCACAATCTCAAACTGATCAGGGTTGTATTTATCCATAAATGTGATAGGAACACCCATTACACCGGATTCCCACGTCATCTCATCGTGAGATACGCCCATAGAGAGTAGCGCCCGCGTCATTTCTTCCTCCGAATGACCAAGCGCGAGGACAAGCGCTTTACTACTTACCCTCTCTACTCGCACGTAAAATCTACCGGTACCTGTTTTACCGTCGGGCAACGGTTCAGGATTTGCGAGACTAAAATCTGCGCCAACAATTTCAAATTGATCTGCATTCCATTTATCAAGGAATGTGATAGGAACACCCATTGCAGCCTCGTAATCTGACGGGATGCACTCAGTGAGGGGAACCTCTATTGCATCATAATTATCGTAATGGGGATACTCCACCTTGCCGTAGTCTTTCTCAAGCTTCTTCTTGAGCTTCTTGTTGAACTTGAGGTTGTGAGCCATCGTGTCGAGAATCATCTTCTCGTGACGCTTCCCGTGGTCAAGGTTGGTGAACCAGCAGGCGGACGCCAAGCGCCCCATCACGACGCCGCCGATTACCTTGTATGCCGACCCCTCTTTCTTGTTCTCAAGGAGCCACTGCTTGTATTCGTCCGTGACGTTGAAATACATGTCTTGGTTCAAGGACTTGTAGCCCAGCCAGACAGCGTTGTTCTGAAGGTGCGGGAACACTTCCTTGTAGGTGATGGCGTTCATGTTGCCAAGAATCACGAACTTCTTGTCCGCCTCAAGAATCCATGCTAGGAACTCGCGGAACAGGGAGAAGGGCGGGTTCGTGATGATGATGTCTGCCTCGTCGCGCAGCCTCTTGACCTCGTCGCTCCTGAAATCTCCGTCGCCTTCGAGGTACCCGCTGAACTCTATGTCGTCGGTGTCCACCATGCCCGAGCCGTCCGTGTCGCTGGCCAGCGTGAACAGCTTTCCGTGCGTCTCGTGCTTGGACTCGTCGTAGAGAGGGGAGTTCAGCTCGAACAGCGTCATCTGCCTGTTGCCCGCACCCTGCGCGTACGACGTGGAAATCAGCTTCCTCAACCCGAAGCGGGTGAAGTTGGCCGCGAAGTATTTAGTGAAGTTCGACCATTCCGGGTCGTCGCACGGCAACAGAACCGTCTTGCCCCCTGAACACGTCGGGGTTGTATTCCACGTAGGCGTTCATCTCCGCCTCGATATCACTGTATTGGGTGTAGAACTCGTCATTCTTCGCACTTCTAGCTGCGCTCAAACTCGAATTATCCGCCATTATTTCCCCGATTGCAATAATCCCGTACTATGAAAGTATATAGTCGGCAATGACTGTACCTCTGGAGTTAGGCCTTTTCATTCCAAATTTCATTAGAAAACTGAGCTTCCCGCAAGTCAACGATTGGATACCATTCTACGGATAAAGAAAAGCCAGCCACTTGAATTACTCCAGATGGCTGGCTGTAGAACGGTGTTCTCAATGCGCTAAACAGCTAGAACCTCTACTTTTACTTCTTTGTATATTTGCGGGCTCGTATGAGCATAAGAGCTCCTGCAAAAGTAGTGCAGAGCATTGCGAAGAATGCTGTAGATGTTGAAGTTCCCGTCTTTGCTATAGTCTTTGCTTTTGGCTGCGCAGATGGTGCAGGCGTAACTGCTGGCGTAGGCGCGGCAGCTTTGTCGTAGACGGCGTAAACAGTGATGTTGCCGATCACCTGTGTGTCGCCGGTAAACCATGTTCCTGAACCGTCTTCTGCCGTATTCCATCCCTTGAAGGTGTAACCGTCGTGAGTTGGATTAGCAGGCATAGATTGATCGGTGAGAGAATCGTTGTTTATAGTTTTTCCGCTTTCTGCACTGACTTTTGCGATGACAGATTGTCCATCCATAAAGGTGACGCGAGGATTAACACGGAATGTGTAGGTGATCAGATTTGGCTTTGAAGCATCAGCCTTGGCGTCACGGCCAGAATCGCTTTGCTTTGCAGCCATGTACCAGAAATTATGATGTGTTGTATCTGGGTCTTCTGGTGTTTGTTTAGCTATGAAATCGTATTCACCACCTAATTTTCCAGTGATGGTCAAATCCGTGTTCACTGGAGCATCATCAGTAATAAGCACGTTGTTCACGCTAAGAACTGCCTGCGATGCGGTGTTCTTAACTTTGGCATACCATTCTTTAAGAGAACCTGTATTTATGGATGACTTCTTAACGGTTACGGTTAAAGTATTACCTGATGAAGAGGCTGTGGCGGTGAAGCCTTCAAGACCTGAAATACTTACTGATGACTTGTCTGTGTATTTCATTCCTTGAGGCAAGTCTAGGGTGTAAACCAGCTCAGGATCAGACTGTGTAGATGAGTTCTCCCACCAAGAATTACCTGTTGAATTCCAGCCAGTCTCGGAATCACCGTTATCAGAACTTGCACTTGTTAAGAGAAAAGTAGAGAGTACTTGCTTAATCAGAGTGGTATCCATACTGAAGTGGATATTTTTAGTATCCCCGGCTGAGTACGCAGGTACTTGTGATGACTCAGTATTGCCATCAATAGAGAGGTCACCATAAATATTGAAATCACTCACATTCTTTATGGTGTCTGTTTCTTTGTTTATCCCCAGCGTATTTACCAGCTTTTGGTTGAGGAAAAGGGAATCCAAAGATTGTTGATATTCACCTGTTATATCCCCGCCAAACATGTCATACAGCGTATGGCGTGAGTAAATACCAGTAGTTGGAATCTTTTGGGATGATGTCAATCCCTCTGAGCTGAGCTGTGTTTGTGCAGGAGTGCGCAAACCTTGCGGATAAACTGGATACTGATCTTGCCCAGTCTCTTCAAGAGTTGGTGCCCAATAGTTATCAGAAAGAGCTGATGAAGTGAAAGATGGATCATCAGAGGAGATAGTAGAGCCATCTGCCCAAGCTGTTACTGGGATCAGGCATGCTATTGCAGCTAATGAAACGGTTAATGTTGTAAAAATCCGAGTTTTCTTCATAAGAAAACAACCTTGCCTTATCGTGTTACAACAAAGGTAAGTGGCGTGGTAGTGACATTTACCATGCGAGTACCGAATGCCAAGAATCCATACTTATAGAGAGCACATTCACCTGATGCGGTAATTGTCCCCAGATTTTGTGTGGAAGTATTAGTTACTTCAACGGAATAAGGAATATTGATGCTGATAGCGTGTCCGGTTGTGCCCTGCTCAGCAGTGTATAAATCGAAGAAACCTTTGTAATCATTCCAATTGCCAAGATACATAGTGAAAGTAACAGAGTTCGTTGCAGGGTCGTAATCCGGCACTATCTTGCTGATAGTATTTGTATTCTCTGTTGCGGAGATGGCAGAAGAATCAACCACGAAGTTGGATGGGAAAGTAACCTTATAGGTTGCAACAGGGAATTTCTGCCCTTTACTAAACATAACGATGTTTTCGTATTTCTTTCCGCGTAAATCTTTTTTGCCTGCAAAAGTCGATTCATATTTCTGGTATGCACCAGCAAAAAGGTCTCCAGCCTCAACGCTTCCGCCAACATTTCCCTCATAATATGTTTTTCCATCGCGAGTAACTTCTTGCCCGGAGGAAGTAGTGTACGCACTCAAATCAATGGTGCCTGTAATAGAGGTACTAGATGATGTGAATGAACTAGGAACCGCAGTGCTCGCCCAAGCCTTTGCTGGCAGGAGAGTGCAAACAAGCGCAAAGCTCATTACAAGACTCACCAAAGTGAATGTAGAACGTAATCTTTTCATAGTCTCTTCTCCAAAAACTCTATGATTTACCAGGTAAAAATAAGGTTAGCCGAATCTCTCCGCAGTGCGAGCGAATAAAATTCAGCACATCCTTTTTACCACATTCCATAATACTCCGGCAAAAGACTGCTTAGGGTCGGGTAGCAATGTTTACCCAGGCAGCAGTGTTCTTGGTAGCGGCGATTACCATGGATACCTTCTCGAGGGATATCTCATCAAAAATTACGCACCTGCAACTTTGACCCCAGTGGAATAAGTGTCGGTGAAATAAACGAGAGTGGAATACTAACATCTGCTCGAAAGCGCATGTTTTAGCTGAGAATCCGCTTCAAAATATATAAACATAAATATAAAAAGGAACCTTGCCGGTGGAATGAAAGGCAAGGTTCCTCGTGGAGCTCAGGGGGTACGTGTCGAACTCGTGCCGACTCGCGATCACCTTTTGTTGGTGGCCATGGCAGCGTGAGGCGTACTCATTTCCGCTCATACACGAGCAGAACCAGTAAGCCCGTGTAAACGTGGTCAAATCAATGGATTCGCGATAAAATATTATTGCCCCGCATGGAGCCCACGCGGGGAGGCGCAGCCGCCGATCTCGCCTGAGCGAGATGAGGACCGGACGTGAGGGACCTTATCGGGGAGATGTACCCCGGAGACATCAGGACAGGTCTCACCTGATGCAAGTGGTGGGCAACGATGCCACCACTCTGTGAGGTTCAAAATGGCTGCGATTGCCAAAATGCCCTACCTCAGCTGTATTCGCTGAGAACACTGTCTGAAGCCGGATACGGCTCAATTGCTACGCTCCGCCGTGCTATTCGCGAGGGACGTCTAGATGCCGTCCGCGTCGGCGGGAACGTCAAGGTCAGCGCTGAAGCGCTGGATGCCTATGTGCTCGCTTCAACCGAGCGCTTCACCTCCAACGGGGGTGAGCACCGATGAGCTCACAACAAAACCGCCCCGATACTCCCACTGAGGAGAGCACCGAGGCGATCAGTCCTATTAATAGCTATTCTACCACGTCGCTCGTGAGCGGTACGGTGCTGCCGACGGTCAATCAGCTCATCCTTAAAGAGGTCGCGATCTTCCTCGGTACGAAGAAGCAGAGCACGGATTGCCCTGAGGACGTGGAAATGCTCCTGCTGCACCAGATCAACGAGCGCCTGCTTGGTGAGAACAAGAAGAACGGTCTCAGGGGCAGGCTCGCTCATAGTCCGCTCAAGGTTCTTCCGCCCTCGGTGATCGCGACGTGCATCCTCGACCGCGAGCTGCGGCATACGGGTCTGATCGGTGAGTCGGAGGCGACGGCTGAGCTGATGACCTACGAGGATGCGGGGCCTGACGAGGGCCTGTATGTGCCTGCCGAGCAGCGCATCCGTCGCTTGGCTCGTCAGTACCACTACACTATTTCGCCCAAGGATCTCAACGCCGTCGTGGAACATGTACGCGACTCGGTGCCACTGCTCGTCGAGAGCAAGGACGGCGATGTCGTGGCATTGGCGAACGGGTTGTTCGACTTACGTTCTAAGGAGCTGCGCCCGTTCTCGCCCGAGGTTGTCCTCACGTCGAAGGCCTCCGTTGCCTTCCGTGAAGACGCCACCACGTGCCCGGTGATTGATGGGTGGAGCATTGACGAGTGGATCAGGGAGCTTGCGAACGATGATCCCGAGGTCGAACGACTGTTCTGGCGGATTATTGCTGCCTTGTTCCGTCCTGGTCACGCGTTCAATAAGGCTGTTCTCTTGTACTCCTCTACCGGATCGAACGGCAAGGGCACCTTCGTCGAGCTCCTGCGGAACCTCGTTGGAGCTGGGCGAGCCGCGACGCTTTCGATCTCCGATTTCGGCGGGCCGTTTCTTCCTGAGACGCTGCGCAGTGCTTTCTGCGTCCTCTCCGATGAGAACGAAGTCGGCGACTTCCTGCGGCGAGCTGGAGTGTTCAAGGCGTGGGTGACTCATGACTGGATCCAGCTCAACGTCAAGTACGGCCAAATGAGGGACATCAAGGGTCGTGGCCTGTGCGTCTTTTGCGTCAACGAGCTGCCGTCCTCGAAGGACAAGTCTGAGTCGTTCTACCGTCGTTTCGTCGCGATCCCGTTCCTCAAAAGGTACACGGGAGCGAACGAGAACACGGCGATCAAACACGACTACGTGAGGCGTACTGAGGTCCTTGAGTACGTCGCTCGCAAAGCGCTCATGTTGCCACTCTTCGACGCCTTCGTCACGCCCTCGGTGTGTGAGACCTGCTCGGCGAGATTCGCATTGAGAACGACCCGGTACTCCAGTTCGCCCAAGAGTTTCTACCGAAGTTCCGATGGGACCTGCTTCCGTGGAAGTTCTTGTACGCGGTTTACGCCGCGTGGATGCGTAAAGAGGTCCCCTCCGGTCAGGCAGTCGGCCTTCGGGAGTTCAACAGGCGAATTACGGCATACGTCGACGTCACGCCCTCGTGCGGGTGGGTTGTTCCTCGTGGTGAGGACGGCAAGCAGAAGACCATCCGCACGATGAACCGCATCGTCGGTAATGAACCCCTGGCCGTCGAGTACGACCTGAGTGACTGGATTGATATTCAACCGGTCAATGGTTCTATCCGCAAGATCGGACTCCCTCACAACATGCCAGTTTCGACCCGGGGGCTTCTGCGCGCAAACGTTGCGCTCACCGACGACGACAACGACTCCCCCGTTTTGCAGCAGCAGCGTTGATCGACGCTCAATCAGCCCAAGCAAGTAGATCAAATGAAAGGAACATCATCATGTCGAATCTCGACAAGGAAATCGCAGACGCCCTCGCGAAAGTCGAGCGTCTGAAGGAGAAGAAGCGCGTTGCCGAGGCGAAGGAGCGCGCGCGTTTCGCGGACGCGATCATGAGCATTCTCGATGAGATCGAGAACGCCGAGCAGCGAAGCGTCGAACGAGTCGAGTTCTCAGCCCGTGTGAGGTGGTGAACAATGACGAGTTCCGACGTGAGCGTGGGGGGGCAGAGGGGGGCGTAGCCGCCCCTCTGTCCAGCATGGATTGTCGTCAGACAGACCGTCTGCTGGCCGACGGGCGGTACCACCTCGAAGCTCGACTCAGGACGAGTCGAACGATAGGGAACCGCCCGTCCAGCCGGAGGTCACCACAACGGACGAGGTCGAAGACCAAGTCCGTGGCGGGGACCGGAGGATCGCGAGACGTGAGCCTCGCGAGTCGCGGGTGACTGCCAGGTTCTCCCAAGGAGAAGCTGCACAGCTCGCCCGCGTTGCGCAGCGCTACCGGCTCGCAGAGTCGGGAGCGATCAGGGCCGCCGTCGATTACCTCGACGGCGCGCCCGCGCCCCGCGTGATCGACCGCGACGTGCTTCATCTCGTCGCGGCGGTTAACGCCGTAGGCGTCAACGTCAACCAGCTCGCCCGGCAAGGGTGGGCTGGTGTCGAGCCGGACGTCGACGACTTGCGTCGTGCGACTGCGACGTTCCTCGCTCTAGCGAAGGAGTTGTCACGATGAGTATCACGAAGCAGACGACGACGGTGCGAGCAGCAGCGGCAATCATGTATGCACACTTCGGGAAACCTGCTGACGTGAAGCAGTCGCGTGCGGCTGCATGGCGTTCGGACTTCCGTAACCCGTACGACGCGATTACGTCTATCGAGTCAATGCTCCGAGGGAGTGGCCGCAAGAACCAGGCGCTCATGGTGATCCAGTCGTTTTCGAAGGACGAGCTTGATCCTCGTGATCCGATGACGCCGACAATCGTCGCTGATGCTGCCTATACACTCGCGAAGGAGGTTGCGCCGAACTCGCCGTGCGATGTCGTTGTGCACCTCGACAGCGACGGTGGTAATCCTCACGCGCATATCACGATCGCGAACGTGGATCTCGTGACGGGGAAAGCAGCGAGGGAGAACGGTCTTGCTCACTGGGTCTTGAGGAAGGCCAACGACAAGATCATGTGAGAGATGGGATTGCAGGTCTTGGAGCCTCACGCACTCGCTCACGACGTGAACGGATCGCGTTCCGGTGAGCACGCCGAAGAGCTCACGGTAGACGAGCTCTCGAAGAACACGTGGAGAGAGTTCCTCGCCGATCGTGTCGGTGAGGCGCTGCTCGATCCTCGCTCGGTGGACTTCGACTCGCTGCGCGCCGTCGCACGCGAGCACGGCGTGAGCATCGAGAAGAAGACCAGTGCAAAAAGCGAGTCCGAGGGTCGTGATCCGAGCGTCACGTACGCCCTCGTTGACGACAATGACGAGGTGCGTAGGTTCGGTCGCTCGAAGGCTGCGTGCACGGCTCGCAAGCTCGGCGCTGATTACCAGTGGAGCGCTCTCCACAACACCATGAACGAACGCATTATGCGAGAACAGGAGATAGAAGATGTCCAGAGCTATGGAAAAGATGACCACCAGCTCAATGCCGCCCTCCGCGAGCTCAGAGCAGCTGAGGAAGATCGACGAGACGCTCCGCGTCCTCATCGACACGTTGATGAACCAGAGCGAGCGGCTGACGGCGATCGAGAAGACGCAGAGCGACCTCACGAGAACGTTGAGCTCAAAACCTTCGACCTCGGAGATCTCAGAGCTCGACTCGCTGACGAGCGACGTAAACGAGATCAAGAAGACGCTCAACAAGCAGAGCGAGACGCTGAGCACGCTCGCCGAGACAGTCTCAGACAAGCGCGTCGTGAAAACATGCGACGGCTCCAGCGTGAGCGCCTCCGAGCTGCAAGCACACTCGATGATGAAGCAGCTCAGCAGCGATCTGACGAAGACGACTTCGGCCTTGGGTGAGCTCACCGCCCAGGTGAAGGCGAAGAGCCATGTCTCGCTGAACGCTGAGAAGGTTGCTGAGGTCATGTCTCGGCGGGTCACGCAGCACTTTGATCACGCCGTTCAGGAGCCCGTGGAAGGCCTCAGGAGCGATCTTCAGGGGCTCCGCAAGGAGATGAGCACACTCGGGACTGAGAGGCTCTCAGAGGTTTTTAGGTCTTGAGCGTTACAGCGTTACAAAGTGAAGATTCGGCTGAATTACCAGGCAAAAAGGTGTCACGCTTTTGCGATTTAGATGTTACGGAGGCGTTACAACATGGGCAGAAGCGTTACAAGTCGCATGGGGCTCTCGGTGGGTACCAAGGGCAGGCTCTCCACCCCCCCCTCACCTTCCCCACGAGGTCATGCACGATTGAAGATGATCTTGCGCCCCGCAGGGGCGCTGTGCAGCTTTCTCTTATCGCGCCCATTAGAGCGCGGTCTTGTGTATGGTCGAAAGCTCCACCTCATACCCTAGCCTGACTTGAGCTTCTGCCTATCGCGCGCTGCCGTTGGTAGACTTGCCCGATAATGACCAAATACGATCAATTGAAGCGGGGGTGAAGGTGAGACTCTACTCGGACTACAACGACAACCAGATGGTCGTCGCCTATTACAGGTATTCATCCTCCTCGCAGAACGAGGCGAGCATCGAGCAGCAGCGCGAGATGGTGCAACGTTGGGCAAAGTCACAGGGTCTCGTCGTAGTTAATGAGTACGAAGACGCGGCGAAGACCGGCACCAACGCTGACAGGCCGGGCTATCAGTTGATGCTCCACGAGCTACCCAAGATCAAACCTGCCTACGTCGCGGTTTGGAAGAACGACCGACATAAATGAAACG
>OGEZ01001306.1_pt1 | contig 13129 bp, 5 predicted proteins | sample 1570831 | NCBI WGS metagenome assembly OGEZ01 (sample SAMEA2582059, study PRJEB24529) | metagenome | biome: Human gut stool | place: China | collected 2011
AAACTATGCCTGCGGAGAATATGACGGTTAAAGCACAATGGGAAATCAATCAGTACGCAATAACCTTTGATACCAACGGCGGAAGTGAGATTGCACCCATTACGCAGGATTACGGTACAGCAATTACCGCCCCTGACAATCCGACAAGAAAAGGTTATACCTTTAAGGGCTGGGATAAGGAAATCCCCAAAACTATGCCTGCGGAGAATATGACGGTTAAAGCACAATGGGAAATCAATCAGTACGCAATAACCTTTGATACCAACGGCGGAAGTGAGATTGCACCTATCACGCAGGACTATGGCACAGCAATTACCGCCCCTGCCGACCCGACAAGAAAAGGTTATACCTTTAAGGGTTGGGATAAGGAAATCCCCAAAACTATGCCTGCGGAGAATATAACGGTTAAAGCACAATGGGAAATCAATCAGTACACAATCACCTTTGACACCGCAGGCGGCAGCGAGATTGCACCCATTACGCAAAACTACGGTACGAAAATTACCACCCTGCTGACCCGACAAGAAAAGGTTATACCTTTAAGGGTTGGGATAAGGAAATCCCCGAAACTATGCCTGCGGAGAATATGACGGTTAAAGCACAATGGGAAATCAATCAGTACGCAATAACCTTTGATACCAACGGCGGAAGTGAGATTGCACCCATTACGCAGGATTACGGTACAGCAATTACTGCCCCTGCCGACCCGACAAGAAAAGGTTATACCTTTAAGGGTTGGGATAAGGAAATCCCCAAAACTATGCCTGCGGAGAATATAACGGTTAAAGCACAATGGGAAATCAATCAGTACACAATCACCTTTGACACCGCAGGCGGCAGCGAGATTGCACCCATTACGCAAAACTACGGTACGAAAATTACCACCCTGCTGACCCGACAAGAAAAGGTTATACCTTTAAGGGTTGGGATAAGGAAATCCCCGAAACTATGCCTGCGGAAAACATTACAATCACGGCACGGTGGAGAGATACCGAAAAGCCAACGGGCGAAATTATCATAGGTACAAATAAATGGAATAAATTCTTAAACGAGCTTACCTTTGGCATATTCTTTAAGGACACACAGGAGGTAACTATAAATGCCGTTGATAACAGCGGAACTGTGTTTGTATCCTATTTGGTAACAGATAAGGATCTCTCCGAGGCTGAGCTGGACTCTCTTGTATTCCGTGCGTATGAAGAACCGTTTTCCATAGACCCTAACGGAGAATATATTGTTTATGTAATGCTTGTTGATGAAAACATTAACATAACATACCTTCGCTCCGACCGATTAACGCTTGATAATATTCATCCTGTAATCGGCGGTATTGAGAACGGCAAGACCTATTGTGAGGCACAAACCGTTACTGTTGATGAGAAGTATGTTGATACCGTTACCGTAAACGGAAAGGCGGCTACGCTTGACGCAAACGGAGGTTTTGTTCTCCCTCCGACAAACGGCGAGCAGAAGATAGTTGTCACCGACAAAGCGGGTAATAATGCAGAGATGACCGTAACAGTCAACAACGGTCATACCTTTGGTGAATGGGTATCTGACAATGACGGTACGCATACCCGAAAATGTACCGTTGACGGCTGCAATGCGTTTGAAACCGAAAATTGCTCAGGCGGCAATGCCACCTGTACCAAAAAGGCGGTATGTGATGTCTGCGGCAAAGCCTACGGAGAACTTGACAAAACAAACCACGAGGGCGGTGTACAGGAGTGGACGACAAGAACCGCTTTTGTTCACGAGCAAAAATGGAACTGCTGTGGTGCAGTAATTGTGACAAGCGAAGTACATGAATGGAAAGACGGTGTGTGCCGAGAGTGTGGATATGTATGCCTGCATAATGACGCAGACAAAAACCATATCTGCGACTACTGTAAAAAGACAATCTCTACTTATGAAAATGCGGCAACCGAAGAAATCAAAAATGCTGACACCGTAACGGCCAAACTGCCTGATGATTCAAAATCTCCTCAGACAGGTGACAACAGCAACATTATTTTGTGGATTGCATTGCTGATTATCAGCGGCGGCGTTATGAAAGGAGTAACGGCATTTGGTAAGAATAAAAAACATTCTGCCAAAATTAAAGATAAGTAATATCTTACGCTCTGTCATGAAAATATAGTGAATACGGCACAGAGGGCATAAAAACCGCTGTGCCGTATTTCTTTCAGGGCGACTGATTTTGAAAAACTTGGCGAGTATCTTAAAAATCTCTTTTTATACAGACTGCTGCAAGGCAGTCAGAAATTTTACATTTTGTTTATCTTGATACTCCCAATTTTGCAAATACAATTAAACTTAAATAAATTTAATAAAAATTATAAAAAAGCTAATATTTGTCCTGATTTTGTCACTGTCGGTATGTTATTATATGTGTGTAAGATAAAGAAAAACAAAACTTACATTAAACAGCTAATAACTCATTTTCATAGATATTTTCCTCTCTCTTTTTTATAAAGCACTACGCTCGACTTTGGTCGGGCTTTTGCATTTTTATCCGTAATTCTAATTTGCGTATTAAATAACCAAATATTTTAATTTTCTCTTTCATTGCAGATTTCATATGATATTAAAATTGTTTGACAATTATAAAATATTGCAGACGAAATTGTAATATTTATTGATATTGTTTACGATAAATGTTATAATGTGAAAAATATGTTGTTATATGACAACAGTTGAGGAGAGAAATAATTATGAAAAAATTTTTTGCGGTATTACTTTGCGCTGTAATGGCGGCATCTGCAACAGCTTGTGCAAATTCAAGTGCAGGCAATAGCGAGAGTTCAAAGGCTGAGAGTGCTGTTTCGCAGGCATCTGAGGAAGAAACCTCTGCGCCTGAAACAACTAAGGAGGAAAGCTCAAAGGCTGAATCAAGCACAAGCATAATGTTCGGCAATATTCAGGAATACCTTGAGTATCCTTCAACTCAGAAATCTTTGGAAAGTGCTAAAGAAAGCGCTGAATCTGTTAATTTATTTACTGTTGAATGTTATGCCGATGATGATACGCTTGTGTATGAATACAAGTACACAAAGCAGTTGCCGGACGATTCTATTGATCAGGTGGTAGAATATTTTAAAAAAAATACAGAAACCCTTGAATATGGAATGGTTCCTGTTATGAAAGAATTGGTTGCATATGTAGATGAAACAGATCCTAAAATCAAGGTAGTTTATCTCAATGCTGACGGCTCTGAGCTTTATAGTATAACATTTGATAAGTCAATTCTTGATGAAGAGAGCACAGATGAGTCAAGTTCTGCTGAGTTGTAATTTTTAGAATTTTAAAAGGATAATAAAGTTAAGTGTCTATTATAAAGTTGTGGTAGGATTAGTAAATTATGATTTAGCGGACTTTTGGTCGGGCAAAAAAGTTAAACAAAAGTAAAACTTTCTGTCCCGAAGTTAAAAGTTTGGTCAACCTTTTCAAAGGTTGTGGGTGTGGGCAACGCCCACAAATACTTTCATTTTACGCAATCTAACGGTAGCCAAACGGCTTGCCGTTTAGCGACTGAAACATAACAGCGAAATCCATTAAGTTGCGATAGCAACAAGAAAAAAGATATTCTTAAAATTTGTACCGTCATTGCATTGCTATGACGGTACATTATTTTAATCTTTTCCTTATACTAAAGGCTGTCGCCTGTTTTTTAAAACTTAGTTATCAAAAACCAACTTCAGATTTTGCAATTTATATGATAATTTGGCTAAAAATATACATCAGCAAAACAATACACGCTGTCGGGTGTTGCTTTTTAGGGTAAAAACAAGCTCCGCAGGATTTATTTTCCTGCGGAGAATTTTATTTGCCTAAAATTCGAAAAATCTAAAAAATTTTTGCTTTTTTAGAAAAAAGCCCTTGACAAGCTCCCTTTGGTAGCGTAAAATAGTACAATGTACCATAATGGGGTTATGTACCGACACTGTCGGTCAAATCGTCAAAAAAATTTATCTTACAGGGGGATATTATCACAAAATCTCCAAAGTGTCAAGTGGTTTTTTGACAGGGGCATTGCCCTCAAATTTATTAAGGAGTGATACGCCTATGGTTAATGTCAAACCCGTTAAGCTCGGCAATCGTGAACGAATGAGCTTTGGCAAAATCAACGAAGTTATTGATATGCCTAACCTTATTGATGTTCAGAAGCAGTCTTATCAGTGGTTCCTTGACGAAGGTCTTAAAGAAGTATTTAAGGATGTTTCCGGAATTACCGATTATCAAAATAATCTCGTGCTTGATTTTATTGATTACTCAATTGATGTTGATCACCCGAATTACAGCATTGTTGAATGTAAGTCAAGAGATGCTACATTCTCGGCTGCTTTGCGTGTTACAGCAAGACTTTTAAACAGAGCGACAGGTGAGATTAAAGAGAGCAATGTGTTTATGGGCGATTTTCCGCTTATGACACCAAGCGGCACATTCATCATCAACGGTGCTGAGCGTGTTATTGTTTCTCAGCTCGTACGAAGCCCGGGCGTTTATTATAAGATGGACCACGATAAAACAGGTAAAGAGCTTTACAGCGCTACTGTTATTCCTAACCGTGGTGCTTGGCTTGAATACGAAACAGATATAAACGATGTTTTCTATGTTCGTATTGATAAAAACCGTAAGCTGCCTGTTACAGCGTTTATCAGATCTTTGGGCCTTGGTACAGACGCTGAAATTCTCGACTTCTTTGGCGATGACGAGAGAATGCGAGCTACTATCGAGAAAGATCAGACAAGCAGTGTTGAAGAGGGTCTTATCGAGGTTTACAGAAAGCTCCGTCCGTCAGAGCCTCCGACAGTAGACAGCGCTCAGACACATATCAATAATCTTTTCTTTGACCCCGGCAGATATGATATGTCAAGAGTTGGCAGATATAAGTACAACAAAAAGCTCGGTATTGCCGACAGACTTGAGGATCAGGTTATCGCTGAGCCTATCTCTAACCCACGCACAGGCGAGGTTATGGCTTTCAGAGATGAAAAGATCACTAAGGAAAAAGCTATTGAAATCGAAAACGCAGGCGTTCAGATTGCTTATGTAAAAGCACAGGACGAAAAAATCGTTAAGGTTATTTCTAACGGTATGGTTGACATTAAGGCTTATGTTGATTTTGACGCCGAGGCTGAATGCGGAATCAGAGAGAATGTTCGTTTTGATGTTCTCTGCGAAATCCTTGATGCCGCTCAGAACGAGGATGAGCTTAAGGAAATGCTTGCAGACAGAGCAGACGAGCTTACTCCTAACCACATTACAAAAGATGATATTTTTGCTACAATCAACTACCTTAACTGCGTTGCTCACGGCGTTGGCAGAACAGATGACATCGACCACCTCGGCAACAGAAGAATCCGTTGCGTAGGCGAGCTTTTGCAGAATCAGGTTAGAATCGGTTTCTCAAGACTTGACAGAGTTGTAAGAGAGAGAATGGCTACACAGTCACAGGATATGGACTCACTTTCTCCTAACTCACTTATCAATATTCGTCCTGTAACTGCCGCAATCAGAGAGTTCTTCGGTTCTTCTCCGCTTTCACAGTTCATGGATCAGACAAACCCACTTGCAGAGCTTACACATAAGCGCCGCTTGTCAGCGCTTGGCCCGGGCGGTCTTTCAAGAGATCGTGCAGGCTTTGAGGTTCGAGATGTTCATTACACCCACTACGGCAGAATGTGTCCTATCGAAACTCCTGAAGGCCCTAACATCGGTCTTATTTCATACCTTACATCATTTGCAAGAATCAATAAGTACGGCTTTATCGAAACTCCTTACCGTAAGATTGATAAAGAAACAGGCGTTGTTACTGACGATGTTGTTTATATGACGGCTGATGTTGAAGATAACTACACTGTTGCTCAGGCGAATGAGCCGCTTGACGAAAACGGCAGATTTGTTCACGCCAGAGTAGTCGGCAGACGCAGAGATGAATTTGTAGATCTTCCTGCCGATGAGTTTGACTTTATGGACGTATCGCCTAAGCAGGTACTTTCTGTTGCTACCGCTATGATTCCGTTCCTCGAAAACGATGACGCAAACCGAGCACTTATGGGTGCGAACATGCAGCGTCAGGCAGTGCCTCTCCTCAGAACAGACGCACCTATCGTTGGTACAGGTATGGAGTACAAGGCAGGTACAGACTCAGGCGTATGTATCCTTGCAGAGGAAGACGGCGTTGTGCTCAGCGTAGACGCACGCAATATTCGTGTTCAGTACGACTCAGGCAGAATTCAGGACTTTGAGGTTATCAAGTTCTTGCGTTCTAACCAGGGTACTTGTATTAATCAGCGTCCTATTGTTGAAAGAGGACAGAGAGTTAAGAAGGGCGAGGTTCTTGCTGACGGCCCTGCAACAGACCATGGTGAAGTTGCTATCGGTAAGAACGCACTCATCGGCTTTATGACCTGGGAAGGTTATAACTACGAGGATGCGGTTCTCCTTAACGAAAAAATTGTTAGAGATGATGTTTATACATCTATTCATATAGAGGAATATGATACAGAGGCAAGAGATACAAAGCTCGGCCCTGAAGAAATTACAAGAGATATTCCAAATGTCGGCGAAGATATGCTCAAGTACCTTGATGAAGACGGTATTATTCAGGTAGGTGCTGAGGTTCACGCAGGCGATATTCTCGTAGGTAAGGTTACACCAAAGGGTGAAACAGAGCTTACTGCCGAGGAAAGACTTTTGAGAGCTATCTTTGGCGAAAAGGCAAGAGAAGTAAGAGATACTTCACTCAGAGTACCTCACGGCGAGAGCGGTACTGTTGTAGATGTTAAGGTATTTACAAGAGCCGACAGCCGCAACGAGCTCCAGCCCGGTGTAAACAAGGTTGTCAGAGTTTATCTTGCATTAAAGCGTAAAATCAGCGTTGGCGATAAGATGGCAGGTCGTCACGGTAACAAGGGTGTCGTTTCAAGAATTCTTCCTGTTGAGGATATGCCATTCCTTCCTGACGGCACTCCGCTCGACATCGTACTTAACCCGTTGGGCGTACCTTCCCGTATGAACATCGGTCAGGTGCTTGAGGTTCACCTCGGCTATGCAGCTAAGGCACTTGGCTGGAAGATTATGACTCCTGTATTTGACGGCGCTCACGAGGGCGATATTTTCCAGGCTCTCAAGGACGCAGGTTACAGCGAGGACGGTAAAACATGGCTTATTGACGGCAGAACAGGTGAGCGTTTTGATAACCCTGTAACCGTTGGTTATATGTACTACCTCAAGCTCCATCACCTTGTTGATGAGAAAATTCACGCAAGAAGTACAGGTCCTTACTCACTCGTTACTCAGCAGCCACTCGGCGGTAAAGCACAGTTCGGCGGTCAGCGTTTCGGTGAGATGGAAGTTTGGGCACTTGAGGCTTACGGTGCAGCTTATACACTTCAGGAAATTCTTACCGTTAAGTCTGACGATGTTATCGGCAGAGTTAAGACCTACGAGGCTATCGTTAAGGGACAGAACATTCCTGCTCCGGGTATTCCTGAGTCATTCAGAGTTCTTATTAAGGAATTGCAGTCACTTGCTCTTGATGTTCGTGTTCTTGACGCACAGGGCGAGGAAATTGACATTAAGCAGAAGTTTGATGAGGACGAAGACATTACAGATGCAGCTACAACCGAGTTCAACGAGGAGAGCGTAATGACCGAGTCAATGGACGGTTACAACCTCGATGAAGAAGGCGAAGAGGGCAATATGTTTGACGATTCGGGTCTTGCATCAGATGACGATGACAGCGACTACTTTGACTTTGACGACTTAAACAAGAATGATATGTAAGGAGGAAGTATAAAAATGATAGATAATAACGCATTTGATTCAATTAAAATCGGACTTGCTTCCCCTGAGCAAATTAGAGCCTGGTCTTATGGCGAGGTTAAAAAGCCCGAAACAATCAACTACCGTACATTAAAACCTGAGCGTGACGGCTTGTTCTGCGAGCGTATTTTCGGACCTACAAAGGACTGGGAGTGCCACTGCGGTAAATACAAGAGAATCCGTTTTAAGGGCAAAATTTGTGACCGTTGCGGTGTTGAGGTTACAAGAGCAAAAGTAAGAAGAGAGAGAATGGGTCACATTGAGCTTGCCGCTCCTGTTTCTCATATCTGGTACTTCAAGGGTATTCCTTCAAGAATTTCTCTTATGCTCGATATTTCTCCGAGAACACTTGAAAATGTTCTTTATTTCTCAAGATATATTGTTACAGATCCCGGCAACTGCCGTGATCTTGAAAAAAATCAGTGCCTGAGCGAAAAAGAGTACGCTGAAATGCGTGAAAAGTATGACAACGACTTTGAGGCAGGTATGGGTGCGGAGTCTATTCAGAAGTTACTCAAGGAAATTGACCTTGAGCAGCTCTCTGCACAGCTTAAAGAGGAGCTTGAAACAGCATCGGGTCAGAAGAGAGTTCGTATTCTCAAGCGTCTTGATGTAGTAGAGAGTTTCCGCCTTTCAGGCAACCGTCCTGAATGGATGATTATGGATGTAGTTCCTGTAATTCCGCCTGATATCCGTCCTATGGTTCAGCTTGACGGCGGCAGATTTGCTACATCAGACTTAAATGATCTTTACAGACGAGTTATCAACAGAAACAACCGTCTTAAAAAGCTCCTTGAGCTTAACGCTCCTGAAATCATTATCAGAAACGAAAAGAGAATGCTGCAGGAATCTGTTGACGCTCTCATTGACAACGGCAGAAGAGGCAGACCTGTTACAGGTCCTAACAACCGTCCGCTCAAGTCACTTTCCGATATGCTTAAAGGTAAGCAGGGTAGATTCCGTCAGAACCTCCTCGGTAAGCGTGTTGACTACTCAGGCCGTTCTGTTATCGTTGTTGGCCCTGAACTTAAGATGTACCAGTGCGGTCTTCCTAAGGAAATGGCTATCGAGCTTTTCAAACCGTTTGTTATGAAACGCCTTGTAGAAACTAAGGCTGTTATCAATATTAAGGCTGCAAGAAAAGCAGTTGAGCGTGCTAAGGACGAGGTTTGGGATGCACTTGAGGTTGTAATCAAGGGACACCCGGTTCTCCTTAACCGTGCGCCTACACTTCATAGACTCGGTATTCAGGCATTTGAGCCTGTACTTGTAGAGGGCAGAGCACTTAAACTTCACCCACTTGCTTGTACAGCGTACAACGCCGACTTTGACGGCGACCAGATGGCTGTCCATGTACCGCTTTCTGCCGAGGCTCAGGCTGAGGCAAGATTCCTTATGCTTGCAGCGGGCAACCTGCTTAAACCATCAGACGGTCAGCCTGTAACAGTTCCTACTCAGGATATGATCCTCGGTTCATACTACCTTACACTTGATAAGGACGGCGAGCTTGGCGAGGGCAAGGTATTCAGAGATGTTGACGAGGCTATGATGGCTTATCAGACAGGCATTATTCAGCTCCACTCAAAGATTAAGGTAAGATACGAAAAGGTAATTGACGGTGTTAAGTATTCTGACCTTGTTGATACAACAATCGGTAAGATTATCTTTAACAACCCTATTCCGCAGAACCTTGGTTTTGTTGACAGAAGCAAGCCTGAAAACCGCTTTAAACTTGAGGTTGACTTCCTTGTAGGTAAGTCTAAACTTAAGAAGATTATTGATAAATGTATTAAGATAAACGGCACAGAGATTACAAGCCATGTTCTTGACCACATCAAGGCACAGGGCTATAAATACTCAACAAGAGGCGCTATTACCGTTGCCGTATGTGACGCCGTTATTCCTCCTGCTAAGAAAGAAATCATCAAAAAGGCAGAGGCTGATGTCGATGTAGTTCGTGAGGACTATATGATGGGTCTTCGTTCGGATGAGGAGCGTTACGAGGAAGTTCTTAAGATTTGGGAGAAGGCTACAAACGATGTAACCGATGCCCTCCAGAAAAACCTTGACCGCTACAACCCAATCTTTATGATGGCTGACTCAGGTGCCCGTGGTAGTATGAGCCAGATCCGTCAGCTTGCAGGTATGCGTGGTCTTATTGCCAATACATCAGGTAAAACAATCGAAATTCCTATCAAGGCTAACTATCGTGAAGGCCTTAACATTATGGAATACTTTATTTCATCCCGAGGCGCTCGTAAAGGTCTTACAGATACAGCGCTCAGAACAGCCGACTCAGGTTACCTTACCCGTCGACTTGTTGATGTATCGCAGGAAGTTATCATTCGTGAGGACGACTGCGGAACAACAGACGGCCTTGAGATTTTCGACATCAAGGCAGGCGAGAACAATGTTATCGAGGGACTCCACGAAAGACTTATCGGCAGATACCTCGTTGACGATTTCTGCGATTCAAACGGCAACACCCTTGTTTCTAAAGATGTAATGATGGGTGACAAAGAGGCTGACATTATCGTAAACAGCGGCATTGAGAGAATTAAGATTCGTTCTGTACTTTCTTGTCGTGCTAAGCATGGCGCTTGTAAGAAGTGCTACGGCTCTAACCTTGCAAACCGCCAGCCTGTAACAGTCGGTGAGGCAGTTGGTATTATTGCCGCTCAGTCAATCGGTGAGCCTGGTACACAGCTTACAATGAGAACATTCCATACCGGTGGTGTTGCATCGGCAGAAGATATCACACAGGGTCTTCCAAGAGTTGAGGAGTTGTTTGAGGCCCGTAAGCCAAAGAGCCTTGCAATCATCAGTGAAATTGACGGTGAAGTTAGATTTGAAGAAATCAAAAACGCTCGTCACGCTGTTATCTTCAACACTGAAACAGGCGAAGAAAAGCAGTACCTTATTCCTTTCGGCTTTAGAGTTAAGGTTCAGGAGGGACAGATCATTAAGAAGGGTGACAAAATCACCGACGGTGCTGTTAATCCACACGATATTCTTGCAATTCTCGGCTCAGACGCAGTAATGAACTACCTTATTTCTGAGGTACAGAGTACCTACCGCTTACAGGGTGTTGAAATCAACGATAAGCACATTGAGGTTATCGTTCGTCAGATGATGAGAAAGGTAAGAGTAGATGACGCCGGCGATACCAAGTTTATGTCAGGTCAGACCTATGACAAGAACGATGTTCTCTTTGAGAACGAGCAGATTAAAAAGCGTATTGCAAACGGTGAAGAAAATCTCAGAGAGGCAACATTCACTCAGCTGCTCCTTGGTATTACAAAGGCAGCACTTGCAACCGACAGTTTCCTTTCAGCCGCATCATTCCAGGAAACAACAAGAGTTCTTACAGATGCAGCTATCAAGGGTAAGATTGATCCGCTTATCGGTCTTAAGGAAAATGTTATTATCGGTAAGGTTATTCCTGCCGGTACAGGTATGCCAAGATATGCAGGCGTAAAGCTCGACGAGCCAAAGCCTGAGGTTGAAGATACACAGGAAAATGAAGTTGAATCAACCGAGCAGACCGAAATTGCCGAATAAAAATTAATAATATTTTGATTTAGCATCAAATAAAGCCCGACAATGACTAAGGTTGTTGTCGGGCTTTTTGCGTGAGATTTTATTAACATTTTGTTGTAAGTATGTTGAAAGATTTGGTGTTTAGCAGACTTTTGGTCGGGCAACAAAGTAAAGCAAAAGTAAAACTTTCCGTCACGAATATAAAAGTTTGGTCAACCTTTTCAAAGGCTGCGGGTTTGGGCAGAGCCCATAAAAGTTTCCTTTATAGCTTACTTGCAGGAGCAAACAGTGTGCTGTTTGCGTGTTAAGACAAATGCTTGTGTAAGTAGGCGACAGCCTTTTAAAAAGGAATGTTCAATTATATATTGTTAAAGCAACTAATGTTTTAAATTAAAATGCCTACCATTTCCGCTTTTCTTTTGCGTGAAAAGAAAAGCTCCAAAAGAAAGCACGCTTAAGGGAAAAGGGATTTCGAGTCCCTTTCCCCTTAAGTATCCCTTTTCCTTAGACGGACAAGGTCAGTGACCTTGGAACTGCTTACTTTTATTTTATAAACAAAAGTTTGTGCTAAGCAAGATTTCGCTGAATTATGTTGTATTACAGAAGTCAAGTTTAAAAAATATAAAATTTAGTCTAAACTCTCTGCAATAAAACAAAAACCGCTATAAAAGCGGTTTTTAATAAAAATTATCAATATGACTGTATTACCGACATCATTTTTTCGGGTGTTATCTGCGTATATTTCATTCCGTCAAATACAAGGTCATTGCCGTCAAATGAATAATCGTATGTATCGGTTTGCTCTCCGTCCATATCGTAAACGGCAGTTACCTTATTTAGCTTTGAATTATAGGTGTAGTATGTGAATGTTGTGCCGTATGAGTTGCAGTACATTCTGCCGTCCTCGCCAAAATAATAGTAAAGTCCCGTTCCGCTGTCCCATGCGCCAACAAGTTTTTTGTCTATCTGCGGATTTTCAGGTGTACTCGGCACAAAACTTGGGTTGTCTATCTTTTCAAGTACGGAATCTTCGCCGTTATTTGTAATTGTTATCTTCTTGCCGTCATCAGCCACAACATATGAATAGTCGCCGTTTATTCCAAACATAAGCTTACATTTAAAGGTTTCCTCGCCTGTCTGCTCGTCCGTACCAACCGAATATGTACTGCAGTATCCCATATTGCCTATGATTAATGATGCGTTGCCCTTGCCGTTAAAAAGGAAAATAAATTTTTCAAGGTTAGATCCTGCGCCCTCGGATATTTTCCAATAGCCTACAAACGGGTCTGCTGAATTTTCTTTTGGTGCGTGTATATTTTCAAGACTGAAATTAGTTGCCCCCGGTGCAGTGGTTTCCGCCTGAGTGGTGCTCTGTACCTGAGTTCCTGCCTGTGCCGAGCTTTGTGCGCCGTTATCCGAACAGCCAACTGCTGTTACCGCAAGCATTGAACATAAAATTGTCGCTACGATTGATTTTGTATAAGCCTTTTTCATTTTTAAATTACTCCAAACAAAAATTTATGGCAACAGCGCATATCGGCTATTGCCCAACATATTAATTTTATTATTATCTGCTGTTAAAGTCAATATTATTGCAAAAATTTATGTTATTGCAAATTTTAACATATAATCGGCTTGCCGTTTGGATAATGTTATAACTTCTATTCTAAATGTTGGTGTAACATTAATAAATTATGGTTTACCACATAAAGTTTAGTATAATAAATTCAAAATTTAGGTCAACCCTTTTTAAAGGGTT
>OGEZ01001314.1_pt1 | contig 13096 bp, 10 predicted proteins | sample 1570831 | NCBI WGS metagenome assembly OGEZ01 (sample SAMEA2582059, study PRJEB24529) | metagenome | biome: Human gut stool | place: China | collected 2011
GAATTATGGTTGGTTTTGACTATGTCAAAACCCGCACTCTGGCATATGTTCAATCATATGATTGATTACCTATCATTGTTCAGTTTTCAAAGATCTGTACCAGTCTACACACTCTTTCTTCGAAGTGTTTCATCAACTGGCGACTTGATTATTCTATCAAGTCCAGCTCATTCCGTCAAGTGCTTTTTTTAACTTCTAAGAAGTTTTTCATACTTATCATTTGAGCTGTGTCCTAATGACTTGTATAAGTATAGCATAAATATAATAAACGTCAATATATAAAATTGTTATCTCAAAAATTTCATCTTGCTTTCATTATTTTTATTGCATCCTATACATAATATCTCATTAGAAGCCATTTTAACTTGTTTAATATTTATTTACCCAATTTTTACCTTAAACAACTATAGTTCTAAAGGAGTATATCTTTTTACCCATATATGATACAAAGCAAGCGCTATCACCATAACCAATGCAGTGAACATATATAAATATTGATAGCCCCAAGCACTAGCTAATACTGCAAGTATAACTGATCCAGCACCGACACTTATATCTAATGCTAAAAAATATGTTGCTGTTGATACACCCGCACGCTCAATAGGAGCTGATTGTATAGCCAGCGCTTGGAATGCAGGTTGTGCTGCACCATAGCCTAACCCCAATAACGGAGCGGTGAATAGAATAGCTAATGGGGTTATAGCCAATCCCAATACAAATAAGCCTAGTATAAATAATCCTAATCCTGTATAGATAATAATTTTTGAACCATATCGAGCATATATTTTTCCTACTATGGGTCGACTAATAATAATCATCAACGCAAAAATAGCAAAGAAAGCACTTCCCCATATTCCTGCCCCCATGCTATTAAGTTCTATAGGTATAAAAACTAAAACACCAGAATAGGTAAACCCAATAAATAAGCCCATTAAAGCCCAAGGTAAACTTTTATTTTCTATAAACTGGGAAATATGCCAACCTTTATATTTTGATTGTTTAGGTAATGCTAACTCTTTTGATAGGGGAATAATATTACTTAAGACCATAGCCAATCCAGTCATAACCGTTAAAAATATGTACAATGCCATACTACCGTATGACGATAAAGCATATAGGCCGATAGCAGGTCCTAATACCATTGCTATATTTGAAAAGATAGCAAACATATTAACTCCCTCACCTTTTCGACTAGGAGGTAATACTAATACTGCTAGAGTAGCCATTACAGTTGTTCCAAGGGCAAACACAACACCATGTAACCCACGTAGTACGAAAACAGCCTCTAAGGATGTAGTAAAATTAAATAATCCCATAATAATGAAAAACAAGGCTGTTGATATTAATAGAACAATACGCTTATTAAGACCATCTATTAATCGTCCTGCAAAAATCCTACATAAAATTGTACCAATTTGAAAATATGTCATCGCTAAGCCCGCATCGAGATCGCTGCCACTCAGTTCAGACGTGATTACAATTGGCAATGCCGCTACGAGAACATATTGAGTCATATATAAAATACCACTACTAATACCATAATTAGTAAAAGCAGGGCTCCATAATCTATTTGAATCCATATTTGTATCTCCCTTTTGTATCGTGTCACCTAGCCATTTTACGCCTCTATCTTATAGAATTCAAGAACAAGCCTTTTTAAATTTTATATAGTTAAAAATGACTGTTATCTGTAAAATACCTATACCGTTTTACATAATAAAAGATGGCAAAATAAAAGAACCTCTCTAAAAATAAATCCAGAGAGGTTCTTATACTTTAATCATTAACACAATAATAATAATTTATAACTTATTATTGATTACGTACGTCATTTTTATTACGGCTCTTCCACATAACCCACAAGGATGTAGCTACACAGATAGAGGAGTACGCACCACTAGCAAAACCGATGATCATGCAAAGGGCAAAGTTCTTTGTAGTGTCCCCACCGAATAGATAAAGGGATACACAAGCAAACATAACGGTAGCCAATGTATAGAAACTACGGTGAATACTTTGTGTAATAGACGCATTCGCCAAATCTGCAAATGTATCAGAACGTTTATGTGTATGCGTATTTTCACGAACACGGTCAAAGATAACTACAGATTCATTCATGGAGTAACCTACAACCGTAAGAATGGCAGCTAAGAAGGATGCATCAATTTCTAGTTGGAAATAAGAGAAAACACCAAGAACCATAATCAAGTCATGGAAAATGGCAACTAACGCAGAAATGGCAACCTTATATTCAAAACGATAAGAAATATATAGCGCTAATGCTGCAAATGCTATAACAAGATTCAATAACGCATGTTCTGTAACTTCAGAACCAATTACAGCTCCTACAGTTTCAATACGTTTAACTGTATTGTTACCAATAGATTTAGTCAAAGAATCAACAACAGCGGCACTTTCACTAGACTCGAGATTACGTGTACGAATCATTACGTCTTCGCCCGCTGTATCACCAGTAGTATCACCGGAAAGCTGAATTTGTGCATTTTCAAGATTATATTCTTTTAGAACGTCACGAACTTGACTAACCTCTACAGGTTGATCAAATACAACTTCAACAATCGTACCACCAGTATAATCAATACCAAAGTTAAACCCTTTAGTAAATACGGAAATTAAGCTGATTATAACGAGTGTGGAGGAAATAGCAAACCACCAACGATGATGTTTAATTACGTCTAATGTCATTTGCGTTTACCTCCTTTCAAAGATTTAGGTGCAAATGCGTCAGCACTTGTGCTCGGAGAAATATTCGCACCAAACCAGAATGGATGGTTTGTAAAGTTACAATCGATTAATAAGCGCAATAGGAAATGACTCACAGTAATCGCAGTGAACATACTCACCACAACACCTACGCCTAAGCTGATAGCGAAGCCTTTTACAGGGCCAGAGCCTAAAATAGTTAAGATACCAGCTGTAATGATAACGGATACGTTTGCATCAGTAATTGTGGCTAACGCACGGCTAAAGCCTGCTTCCATAGCAACACGCATAGATTTGCCGGAAAATACCTCTTCCTTAAAACGTTCAAAGATAAGAATATTTGCATCTACCGCAACACCCATGGATAAGATAATACCAGCAATACCTGGCAATGTCATAGTCGCATTAAAGCCCTTGCCCAACACGAGTAATAAGAGCATAACATATACAAGTAATGCTATATTAGCTACGATGCCAGAAAAACGATATAAGATAACCAAGAAAATCATAATCATTGCAATACCAGCACTGAAGGCTACAACAGATTTATCCTTGGAGTCTTGCCCCAAAGAAGGACCTACTGTACGCACTTCCAATACATTAATTTTAACAGGCAATGCACCGGAACGTAATAAAATAGCCAAGTCTTTAGCTTCTTCTAAACTTTGACTACCAGAAATAGTGGCTTTACCACCTGTAATTGCTTGTTGTACTACAGGATTAGTCAATTCTTTACCATCCAATGTAATGGCAATACGACGACCAATATTTTTAGATGTTAAATCAGCAAACTTCTTAGCCCCTTCATCACTTAATTCAATAGCAACGAGTGGTTGTTTATTTTGACCTAACTCTTCTTTAGCATCTTTTAAGTCATCACCAGTCATAACAGTTTGACCTTGGTCGTTTTTAAATTCCAAGACCGCTGTTTTACCGATACGTTTAATCGCTTCGTCAGGATCTTTTACACCTGGCAATTCAATGATAATACGACGAGCTCCTTCACGTTGTACCAATGGTTCAGATAAACCCATTTCATTAATACGACGCTCTAAGATTTGCTTCGCCCGTTCCACTGCATCATTGTCAGCTGTACCAGTCGCAGAGTCCTCTGCTTCCAATACGATATGCGTACCACCTTGCAAGTCTAGTCCTTGTTTCAAAGAGCCTGCTAATGGTTGAATAAAATACGCAAATAATCCAATGATGGCAGCAATGACTACTAAAAACTTGATAATAGCTTTACCGTTCAAAATAGTTGCTCCCTTCTGCTATACACAATGTATAATGCCTTGCTCTGTCACAATTTTACTCATTCGTTGGTCTAATGCTTCCATTGGGATTGGTGTTTCCCATAATTGTACAGTCCAACATACGCCCATAAATGTACTTGGTGAAAGTTCCTTGAGAAATCGATCATAATACCCATTTCCCATTCCCATGCGACCACCTTGACGGTCAAAGCCAGCACCAGGCACTAAAATCAAATCCAAGTCATACGGATCAATAATATCGTATGGCTCAGCGGGAATGCGTATATTTAACACACCCCGAACGATAGATTCTAGAGACTTAAGGCGAACTGCAATCATAGTCGTCTTATCAGTACATACTGGAACGTATACAGATTTATCATGTTCTAAAGCATGACGAACCACATCGTCTAAATTGGCCTCTTTAGGCATCGCCAAATAGGCCATAATGTTTTTTGCCGATATATACTCAGGACTATTAACGATTTGATTCGTCAACATCGGCGTCCACGACCTACAATCAGCAACGGATAAAGCAGCGCGCTGAGACTTACACGCCTGGCGCACTGCTTCCTTTGTATTCATTATTTTTCTTCCTTGTTTTTCTTAGACAGTACATTAGCAACTGCTGTACGAGCAAATGTTAATTCAACTTTTTCAGATACCTGTACCTTGACTTTTTCATCATCAAGTTCAACAATTTCGCCATAAATACCACCAATAGTAACGATTTTTTGGCCTTTTTTTAAGCTACCTAACAAGCTAGCACGCTCTTTTTGTTGTTTCTTTTGTGGACGCCACAATAAAAAGTAAAAAATCACTACCATTAACAAAATAGGCCAGCTAGTTTGCAAGATTTGTTGAATATCTCCCATGTTATCCTCCTAGGTTAATAAATATGTATTTCTTTTCTAGTATAGCCACCTAATATAAATTTGACTAGACTTAATTACTATTTTTTAAAGCTATCCCAAAATTGCATTCTAAATTGCGGGAACCGATCTTCTAAGATAGCTTGTCTCATTTGACGCATAAACTCTAATAAGAAATAGAGATTATGATATGTTACAAGGCGTAATGCCAAAATCTCTTCTGCCTTATATAAGTGACGAATATATGCACGGGAATAATTTTTACATGTATAACATTGGCAACCTTCTTCTAAAGGACCCCAATCATGAGCAAATTGAGCATTTCGAATATTAAGACGACCATTCCAGGTCATGGCCATACCATTTCGAGCAACACGAGTTGGATATACACAATCAAACATATCAACTCCACGTGCTACACCTTCTACCAGACAATCTGCGGTGCCAACGCCCATCAAATAACGAGCCTTGTTAGTTGGCAATAATGGCGTAGTATATTCTAAGATTTCATTCATTAAATCATGAGGTTCCCCAACGGATAAACCGCCGATGCTATAACCTTCAAAATCCATAGCTACAAGTTCTTCCGCACTTTGTTTGCGCAAGTCTTTGTACATGCCACCTTGAACGATACCAAACATGCCTTGGCGGTCATGAGCTTTACGAGCCTCTTGGCAACGATGCGCCCAACGCGTGGTACGCGCCGTAGAGCGTTTCGCATAATCATGATCCGCGGGATACGGAATACATTCATCAAAAGCCATCGCAATATCAGAACCTAATTGTTCTTGTACCTTTGTAGCCACTTCAGGAGATAGAAACTGTTTTGATCCATCAATGTGGGATCTAAATGTAACACCATCCTCAGTAATTTTGCGCATATCGCCTAAACTAAATACTTGGAATCCACCACTATCAGTAAGAATCGCTTGATCCCAATTCATAAATTTATGTAAGCCCCCAGCCTCTTCTACAAGCTCCGGCCCTGGGCGAAGAAATAAATGATAGGTATTACTCAAAATAACTTGAGAACCCATAGCCTTTAGTTCTTCTGGTGTCATAGTTTTAACTGTCGCTTGCGTGCCTACAGGCATAAACATCGGTGTTTGGAAGGTACCATGTGGCGTATGCAATAAACCTGCTCGTGCCCCCGTATGAGGACATGTCTTTTGTAATTCATAAATAATACTCGGCATAGTCCCTCCTAACGTATAAACATAGCATCGCCGAAGCTAAAGAAACGATAACGTTCACGTACAGCTTCTTCGTAGGCCGCCAAACAGTGTTCACGACCAGCTAGTGCACTAATCAACATTAACAATGTAGATTGAGGCAAGTGAAAATTCGTTACCAACGCATCAATCATCTTAAATTTATAGCCAGGATAGATAAAAATTTGAGTCCAACCACTCATACCTTGTAATACACCATCATCATTCGTAGCAGACTCAAGAGTACGCACCGATGTAGTACCTACGGCAATGATACGAGACCCTTTTTGTTTGGCCGCATTGATTCGATCTGCCGTATCTTGAGATACAACAAAGAACTCACTATGCATTTCGTGGTCTTCAATAGTCTCTGCCGATACAGGTCTAAAAGTGCCAAGTCCAACATGTAAGGTTACAAACTCAAGCTCTACACCTTTAGCTTTAATCTTTTCTAAGAGGTCAGGTGTAAAGTGAAGTCCTGCAGTTGGTGCCGCAGCAGAGCCTTTCTCCTTAGCATATACCGTTTGATAACGATCTTTATCTTCTAACTTTTCATGAATGTATGGAGGTAATGGCATTTCACCAATTTCTTGAATCACATCATCAAACACACCGTTGCATGTGAACTGAATGATACGGCCTCCAAAATCTGTTTTATCTATAATAACTCCACTTAGGCGGTCATCAAACTCTATAACTTGCCCGATAGGACATTTTTTCCCCGGTTTAACAAGGCATTCCCATCGATTTTCACCACATGGTGTGAGTAGAAGTACCTCCACCTTGCCACCAGAACCTTGACGATGTCCATATAATCTCGCAGGGATAACCTTTGTATTATTAAATACAAGCACATCTCCTTCATGAAGCTCTTCTAATAAATCATAAAAATGTCCTTTATGTTTAACTTCACCACTTACCTTATCTAAGGTTAAAAGCCGTGCTGTATCACGAGGTTCTACAGGATGCTGAGCAATCAGTTCCTCTGGCAATTCATAATCAAAATCTGTAACTTTCATCGTAATCCTTATTAGTACATTTTCTTCAATGTAATGCCACTATAGTAGTGACGCAAAATAGTTTGGTAATAATTTGTATCTCCAGGATTAGCGCGCTTTGCCATTTCCGCAGCGCCCCATTGAGACATACCAAGGCCATGACCCCAACCGTGGCCTTTAATATAAACAGTATCATTCTTGCCAGTAAAGCTATGATAAGCCTTACCCGTGCCTTTAGCAGGATTGTGATTTACATAGAAATCAAACAATGTAGATTTTAAACCTAAAATGCTACGTAGTGCATCACCATCTACAGTAGTTTTTCCAGAGGTACCTATGAAAGTAGCACTCTTTATACGACCTGATACACCACGGTCATATGTTTGTTGCCCAGGCTTACCAAGAGGGGTCAATTGAATGCTCTTCAATTTACCTACCCCTTTACTTGCCGCATTAAGTTTACTTTCAAGAGCTTGACGAGAGGTAGTAACAGTCCAATTCGATGTAGATGTACCAGTACTAAAGTCTTTTACCCCTTTCAAGTATGGCACATCACTGCCCCAAACATTTACACTATCCTCTGTATAGCCACCGCCATCGGAATGGAACAAGGCATTAATAGGACGTTGATCATAAAGCATAACTATGCCTTTAGTTTTATTTACAGCATTTGTGGTAGCTTGAGATTCACCACTCACACCACTATATACTTGATGATCCGTGGAATTGCTCACATCATAAAATTTACCTTTATTTTGTTCCATCGTATGAAGAGCATAGGTGCGAGCTGCTACGGCTTGCGCTTCTAATGCAGCAGCCGGCCAAGACGGTACTACCTCTTGTGGAACAACACCATACAGGTAATCCTCAAGAGGCACAGAGTTAATAATCATCATGGTTCCATTATTGGCACGTAATGTGAGCCCACCACGATAACCTTTACCTTCGAACAAAAATGGGGCATCACTATTCGCAGGCTTCAATGTAACTACACTATCAATAGCCTTTCCATTTACAGCAATCTTGCCGCCGCGAACGCCAATAGATGTACTACGATTAGCACTGATTGTGCTAACTTGACCATTACCGCTGTTCAACACAACCATATTAGCTGTAGATGTAACAATAGCATCAGAGCTACGACTACCTAGTAGAACACGTACATTTGGCATGTTTTCTTTGCGTTCTGTAGCAGGCGTCACTACGGAGCCCACTTTGTTGCGAGTAATAACTGCTGTATTGGCTTGAATGCTATTCTCATCCGTTGTTTTTACTACCTTTTTAGTAGTAGTTTTTTCGGTAGCTTTTTTTGCTACAGACTTATCGCCAGTAACTGCAGGTTTTGCGGTTGGTTTTACAGTAGTAGAAGCTGCAGGTTTTGTAGCTGTTGTAGCTTTACCTGTAGTAGCTGATTTCGCAGCTGTTACATTAGTACTAGATTTCGCAGTACTAGTTGATTTTGTTGCACTAACTGGTTTAGCCGGCGTTACCGGCTTTGTAGATGTAGCAGGCTTTGCTACACTAACCGGTTTTGCACTAGGTTTAGCCATCGTAGATGCAACAGTTGACTTAGAAACCGTTTTAGTTATTGTAACCGGCTTTGCAGCTGGTTTAGTAGCAAGTGGACGAAAACTAGATTTCTTCGTCGTATTTACTTTCGATACAGTTGTATTAGATACTGTTGATTTTGGCGTTGGCTTTTTCGTTACCACTGCACTTTTATTTTGCAGCGTCGCTCCATGTGCTACAGAAGCACCGCCAATGTTTACACCTAAAAATAAAGTGGCCATTATCATCAATTGTAATCGTTTCGTTTTCATTGTTATTTCCCTGTCTGTGAAATACCTAAATGCTCATAGGCCAATTTAGTAGCCACCCTCCCACGCGGTGTACGTCCTAAAAATCCTAATTGCATCAAATATGGTTCATACACATCTTCGATGGTATCTCTCTCTTCGCTGATAGCCGCCGCAATGGTATCAATCCCTACAGGGCCGCCATCATATTTTTCAATAATACATTCCAACACACGTCGATCAATTCGATCAAGTCCCATTTTGTCTACATATAAACGTTGTAATGCTTCATCTGCAATTTCTTGAGTGATAACCCCATCACCAATGACTTGTGCAAAATCGCGTACCCGTTTAAGCAGACGGTTTGCGATACGCGGTGTTCCTCGTGAACGACGTGCAATTTCGCTTGCCCCAGTCGACACAATACCAATATTAAGTATTTCTGCGGCTCGAGTCACAATAAATTCTAACTCTGGTTGTTTATAATATTCCAACCGATTAATAATACCAAATCGGTCCCGTAACGGTGCCGCCAAAGCACCCGCTCGAGTCGTGGCACCTACCAATGTAAATTTTGGCAAGTCAATGCGCACAGTTCGAGCACTTGGACCCTTACCGATGATAATATCAATAGCATAATCTTCCATAGCAGAGTACAACACTTCCTCTACACTACGAGACAAGCGATGAATTTCATCAATAAATAATACATCATGGTCGTCCAAATTTGTTAATATTGCAGCTAAGTCACCAGACTTTTCAATAGCAGGACCAGAAGTTATACGAAAATTAACACCCAATTCATTTGCAATTATCCCTGCTAATGTTGTCTTGCCAAGACCTGGAGGCCCATAAAGTAGCACGTGATCCAATGCTTCCCCACGCTGTTTTGCAGCTTGAATATACACATTTAGATTGCCTTTAGCCTCTTCTTGACCTACATACTCATTAAAAAGCTTAGGCCGAAGGCTATATTGCCATATATCCTCTTCGTGCTCGCCATTGCCGACAAGGCGTACTTCTTCATTCATCCTTATCGTCCTTTCCCAAGCTCAATTAAGCTGACTTTTATCAACTCAGATACATCACGCTTACCATCATCTAAAGACTCTACAATATCTGCTACATCCCGTTCCAAGTATCCTAAGGATACGAGGGCTTCAATGGCTTCTCCTGCAGCACCGTTTGCAGCAACACCAACAGGCTGAATAGTCGCAGGTGATTCCGCAGAAATATGTGTCATCTTAGCGATTTTATCCTTTAACTCTAAAACAAGTCGCTCCGCAGACTTCTTACCAATACCAGGTAACTTTGTTAATTGCTGTACCTGTCCATTGATAATCGCTAATTTGAAAGCCTCAGGTGTCATGCCTGACAAGATGCCAAGCCCCACCTTGGGCCCGATACCAGAAACAGAAATGAGGAGTATAAACAACTCATATTCTTCTTCCGTCCAAAAGCCATAAAGTTGCATCGCGTCTTCCCCCTGGGGTGCGCCGCAATACTTCGAGGCGTTGGAAAAAACACAGATGGGTACGCCCGAGCATCCTCACATGACCAAGTGCGACATGTGCGTCGATCGTCTGCGTGTCGGACTTAAGCCCGCCTGCGTGGCATCCTGTCCCGGTCGTGCTTTGGAGTGCGGGCCGATTGAGGAACTCAAAAAGCTGCATCCCAATGCAACGTTCGATGCCGTGGGCGTGCCGCGCAAACTTGTCGAACAGACAAAGCCCAATGTGCTGTATGAGGCTCGGAAGACCTTTGTGAAGTAAGGAGTGAAACACAAGTGACCGAACATCTTTCCGATCGTGTGACGGCTCTTGCGGCGCTTACTTTTTCTGACTGGCTGCTCAAAGGTGCGGATGACTCGATTTGCTCGAGTCTTACCGCAATGATGCAGACGTTGTCTGAAGGGCCTCAAACCGTGGCCAAGGCAGCTTGTCAGGCAGCACATGTATTGCGGGAAAGCTCGATTGAGGAGCAGTCCCGCTGCTGGACACGTGCGTTTTGCGTCGGCGAAGGTTCCGTGACGCCGCATCAAAGCGTGGCGGTGACGGGACTGGTGATGCAGGAGCCGCGCGATGAGGTCTTGCAGGTGATGAGCGATTTCGGCCTTGCTCCCGAAGCGGCATTGCATGAGCCGGCCGATCATCTCGGTGTGCTGCTGGCTTTCTGGGCGCGTCTTCTTGCCGCGCCCGGTCACGCTGACGCCGCGGTTTCCTTTGCCGAGAAGCACCTTTCTTGGGTGCCTTGGGTGAGAGCCGAGCTCGAAGCCAAGCAGCCGGACAACGATGTTGCGATGGCGTTGGTAACTCTGCTCGAAACCGTGATAGACGACTTTCTTCGCAAGCACGTTCGAGTAACGGCTTAAAGCACCGGAATCTCCAACTGAGGACCTGCCGTTATGATGTCTGTGACGGCAGGTTATTTTTCGACGGTTGCGATCATGCCCAGATGGATATGTAATGTTGTGCTGATGACGATGCTGGCGGTGCAAAATCCGTCGGCTGCATCGTCCGATGTGTCGGGTCTCGACCGCCGGTTGACCACAGAAGGCCCGGTGAGACTGGGTATTCTGAGCACAATCGGTGAACTGTCGAGCACAGAAGTTTTCTCCGAGACGGTTCAGGCTTTGAAAATGGCCTGGGGGCGGAATATTGAACTTTCGTATTACGATCTTGACACGCTGCCGGAAGCCGTTCGTCGCAAACAGCTTGACTTTTTCATTTCAAATGCGGGCACTTTCTCGCATATGCAGACTCAGGGGCTCGCGCGTCATCTGGCTACGCGGAAAATCCGCGAAGCAGACGATCCCAATTTCAGTATGGGCGGCATCTTTTTTGTCCGCAGTGAAAATACGGCGATTCGCACGTTCGAAGATATGAAGGGTAAAACGGCGGTAGCCGTTGCGCCCAATGCATTCGGCGGGTACCGCGTTCATCTCGGAGAACTGTATGCTCGGGGATATGAACCTGAAACATTCTTTGGCTCGACTACTTTTACCGGATACCCCATGCAGAGCGTCTTTGACGTGATGAAGCAGGGAAGGGCCGATATTGGTATGGTACGCGCCTGTCTGCTCGAGGAAATGGTGCACGAAGGCCTTGTTGGTCGGGACGAGTTTCGTGTCATCGGGGCAAAGACGGAACCTCGTTTGCGTTGTTTGACTTCTACCGCGCTGTACCCTGACTGGGTGTTTGCCGCAACGACCGAAGCTTTGCCTGAATTGAGCCGAAAGGCTTCGGCAGCTTTGTTTTCCATGCCGGAAGACTCAGCGATGTATTGGAGCGTCGCAAGCGACTTTACGAGGATTGACCGTCTTTTCAAAGATCTGAAAATCGGTCACTACAGTTACTTGCGCGAGTGGACGTTCAAGCGCTTTTGGCAGGAATACCGATGGGTGGTCCTCGTGGCGCTCGGACTGCTTTTTTTAGGCATATGGCATGCGGTTTTTGTGACTTTGGAAGTGCGGCGAAAGACAGCAAGTCTGCGAGCGGCTATGCAGCAACGGGAAGCCGCGCAAAACGAAGTGTTGCAGACTCAATCCCGACTTCAGGCTCTTGAAAAGGCCAGTTTGGTCGGCATGCTTTCCAACATGGTGGCGCATGAACTCAAACAGCCGCTTGGAGCGATCGCTAATTTCGCAGACGGAATTCGGACGATCACCAAGGGCGAGACCGAACACGGCAAACCGAGCTCTGTAGGAGAGGCCGGACAAAAGTCCGATACGATGGAGTTGATCGGCATTGCCGCAGATGAGATCATCGGACAGACACAACGGGCGAGCGCCATTATCGAACGAGTTCGCGGGTACGCCAAGAGCGGGGCAGGCAAACAAATTGAAAAACGGCAATTGCTCAAAGTTGTCAGTGACGCCGTCAGGGATTTTCGTCTGTTGGCCAAGTCGCCCCCGACAATCAACGTGAATGTTCCGCCCAATGCCTATGTACAGGTCGATGCGGTGGAGCTTTCTCTTGTCATTTTGAATCTTTTCAAGAACGCTTCTGAAGCAACCCGCCACACGACAGATCCGCAAGTTGACGTCAAACTCGAAAGTAACGGCTCGATGTGGGAGCTGGCTGTCTCCGACAATGGACCCACGGTTGACGTTTCCATGTTTCAGGATCTGTTCTCACCGAAAACGAGCAGCAAGTCCACCGGATTGGGCGTGGGCCTAGCCATATCGGCCCGCATCATGGAGGGATGCGGCGGCAAAACCATCACGGCCTTCAAACCAAAAGG
>OGEZ01001327.1_pt1 | contig 12881 bp, 8 predicted proteins | sample 1570831 | NCBI WGS metagenome assembly OGEZ01 (sample SAMEA2582059, study PRJEB24529) | metagenome | biome: Human gut stool | place: China | collected 2011
GCCCCAACAGCGACTCCCTGTTTCCGCCACTGGCGGCGGTCGTCGTTGTTGCCCCCTCTGGGGGAGCTGTCGAGCGGCAGCGAGACTGAGAGGTTGTACGAAGACGAGCCTAACCTACAAACAAAGCAGGAGCCCCATCCATTTGGATGGAGCTCCTGCTTTTCTTATAACTTACTGCATATCCGTCTCAGAGATGGGGGTATCCAGCTCATCGGCGGGGGCGTCCGCCGTCTCGGGCTGTTTGCCCTTCTTCTCCCTGCGGGGCTTTTCGCCCTTCGGGCCGTGTTTCGACTTGATGCGCTTTGCCAGCAGCAGGAGCAGCACCAGCAGGGCTGCGCCGCCGGCGCAGAAGGCCCAGACGGGGAGCTTTGCGGGGACGAAAGCCACTTCGACCTCGGTGCCGGTGGTGGTAAAGGTGGTGTAGCTGCCGAAGCTGCCCGTCTCCACCTTATGCCAGCTGCCGTCGGCCTGCTTGACATAGACCTTGCCCTTGGCTTTGCCGGGGGTCAGATAACGGATCTGGTGGGTCTCATTGCCGTCATCGGTGAACTCCAGCAGCCACTGCTCTGTCACACCGTGGACATCGGCTGTGATGTCCTGCTGGGTGACCTGCACGGCGTTGGAACCGCCGAAGAAGCCGTCCACGAAGAAGACAGGGCGTCCGTTCTCGCGGGTGACGCTGCTGCTCAGAGACGGGATGTAGGGCGTGTACTCCACATTGACCACGGTGTCGGTGTGGAGCTGGTCGAGGACGGGTGCGCTCCACTCGGCGTAGTATCCATTCTTCTGGGGGATCTCGGGGTAGTCGGCCAGAGTGAAAGACGCACCGTAGTCAAAGCTGATCTTCTTGATGATGTGGCCGTCGGCCTTGAAGGTCAGGGTCAGCTTGCGGAAGGAGTCCGGCACATTCTCCTGAGCCAGCAGGGTCTCATAAGTGACCGGCTCTGCCTGACCGACGCGGCTCAGGCGGTCGATGCCCTGCAGATCGTCGGAGACGAAGAGGTTGCCATAGAAGTCGCCGTCCTGTCCGCCGGAGACAGCACCCACGTACTGCCGGCCTTCCAGCACAGAGACGATGGCGCGGTTGTTGATGGCGATGAGGCTGCCGTCGGTGAGGTCGCTGTCGGTACCCTGACCGACGATGCCGCCGATGTACTTTTCACCGCTGAGGGCGCATTTTGCCCAGTTGCTGCGGAGCTTGGCGCTGGCCGCACCGGCAATGCCGCCCACCTGATTGACGCCGGTGACGTCGCCGTAGGACTCGCAGGCCGTCACAAGGCCCAGCTCCTCCTGACCGACGATGCCGCCGACCATGTCCTTCTTGGCGGTGATGCTGCCCTCGTTGATGTTGCCGATGAGGACGGCGCTGACGGTATAGGAGGTGCGCAGCAGCGAAGTGCCGTCGTCCTTGTTGTCCTCCTCGGGGTCCAGCAGGTTCTCGACGCCCATGGTACCGGCGATGCCGCCCACGTTCATGTCGGCGTCGATGCTGCCGCGGTTGATGCTGTTCTCGATTTTGCCGTCGGACTGGGAGGCGATGAGGTCTTCCGACTCATCCTCGTAGATGGTCTTGCTGCCCGGGTCGCTGATCTCTTCCACAGCATCCAGCATCAGGTTGGACACGACGCTGACCTGTGCGGTCACGGCGTGCATCTTGTCGGTCAGCTGGTTGCTGGCGGTGCGCATGGTGCTGTTGATGTCGTCCATCTTGTCATTGATGGCGCTGACAGCATCAAAGAGGGAGTCCTTGGTGTTGGTCAGCTCTGCCGAGGGACGAGGCACCTTGATGGGGTCCTGCTGGTTGAGCCAGTGGAGGATGTCGCGGGTCTGGCCCATCATATCGGTCAGGCCGCCGAGGCCGTCCTGCATCTGGCCCAGAGCCACGGAGGTATGCGCCAGCGTTGCACTGGTGAGGGTGGCGTCGGTCTGCAAGATGCCGAGGGCATCACTCAGGTCGTCCATCGCATCGCTCAGCTTCTTGGAGGCCGTGCTCAGGTTTGCCAGACCCTTCTGGATGTTGCCCTCCGGGTCTGCATCGTCAGCCCAGTCTTTGATACCGGCCATGATCTGGTCGGTGATGCTGCCGGTATCCGTCAGGGCGGTGGAAACCTCGCTCAGCGCGGAGGCCAGCTCCGGGCGGTCGGCTGCCGTGGCCGACTTGGCCGCGCTGCCCACGATGCCGCCCATCTGGGTGGCGATGGTGCCAATGGTGCCGACTGCGTTGGCGATCTGGCTGGTGGCACGGGCAATGTCACTGTCGTTAGACAGGAGGGATGCCGTGCGCAGCAGGCCCATGCCTGCGGTGATGGCCTTCATCGCGGTGCTTGCGCCGCTGCCCAGCGCAAAGACGCTGGCCGCAGAGTTGGCGATCTTGAGCAGCTCGATGCCGGTCTTGAGGGCGCTGTCCGACTTGCTGTCGGAGGACAGGCTGTCGTAGCCGGTCAGGATGGACGAGATGGCCTGCGTTGCCGTATCATCGTCACCTGTGTCAAGAGAATTGATCAGGTTCTCGACGCCCTTGGCGATCTGGGCCATGCCGGTCTCGGCGGTATCGGCCGCGTCGCTCACCTTGCCCAGACCGTCGCTGGTCTTGCCAAGGGCTCTGGATGCCATCAGCATCTCAGCGGCCATCTCGCGCATGGCCCACTTGAGGTTTCCGGTGGCGTCGGTCAGCTTGGTCATTGCGTCCTCGCCGGTGTCCATGACGGGTTCGAGTTTAGTGAGGGTATCAGCCAGCAGAGTGGAGGCGCGGTCGATCTCGTCGGCCACCTCGTCGCCGTAGTCGCTGGCCTGGTCGTCCAGCTGACGGGCCGCTGCAATGGCGGTGTCCATCTGGCTGGTCATGGCGCTGACGGAGTTGGAGATGCTGGTGGTGGAGTTCTCGACGACGCCGGTGGTGTCATCGACAAGGCCGCGCAGAACCTCCAGCTCCGAACGGAGACGCTTGATGGTATCCTTGGAGAGGTCCAGCTCCCGGTAAGGCTCCGCCTGACCGGCAATTCCGCCCACGTCCTTGCGGCCCAGAACACAGCCCTGATTGACACAGCCGGATACGAGGCCGTCGGTGCGGCCCACGATGCCGCCCACATTGTAGCCAACATGCTCGTAGCCGATGTTGCCGGTGTTGACGCTGGTCAAGATCATGCCGGAGGAGCGGCCTGCGATGCCGCCGGTGTCGGTGGCGACGTTGGTGACGGAATTGGTGGCGTCGTCATCGGCGGCGGCCATCTTGTTGTTGATCTGGTCCACCATCTTGGCGGTGAAGCCGTCGGTGTCGAGAGAGGCTTCCTGATATTCGGTGTTGATGCTGCCCACATTGGTGCAGCCGGTGATGGCGCCGAGATTGTAGCCTGCGATGCCGCCGGTGGAAGATTTGCCGGTGACGATGGCGCGGGCCGTGCTGTGGTCGATGGTGCCTTCGGACTCGTTGCAGCCCACGATGCCGCCCACCTCGCTGTCGCCGGTGACAACACCGGTGAACTGGCAGCTGATGAGGATGCCGTGGTTGATGCCTACGATGCCGCCGGTGGTGGTGTCGGCAGAGTCAGAGACAGACACGACACCGCGGACGCTCAGGGACTCGATGGAACCCTGTTCCTTGACGATGCCGAAGAGGCCCGCCGGGGAATACTGGCCCGTAATGGTCAGGTCCGAGATGGTGTGGCCGCTGCCCTTGAACTGTCCGCTGAAGGACGGGATGGGCTCCCACAGCATCCCCTCGAGGGAGAGGTCTTTCTGTAAAATAACCGTCTTTCCCACCGACCACTGGTCGTAGGCACAGTTTCTGGCCAGCGAGAGCAGGTCCGAGACGCTGTTGATGTAAATGGTATCGCCGTCGTCGGACGCGAACACCGGCAGTGCGATGCTCAGCGCCAGCACAGCGGCCAGAAGCGCAGCCGTCAGGCGGCGCAGCAGATGGTTACTGGTCTTCATTCTGCACCTCCTGTTTTTCGTTGTCGTCCAGTTCCTGAGAGACGTTGCCCGAGATGACGGTCAGCTGGACGTCGCCGTCCACGATGGCGTTCATCGTACCGGCCACAGAGCCGTGGATCTCGCCCTGCACGATGCCGTTGACCCGCATACGGCCATTGCCGCTGCTGCGGGCCACCAGCTTCGGCACGGCAAAGGAGGTACGGTCCACGATGCGGGTGCCGATGAGCAGGATCTGGGGCAGGACGAAGAGGACGAGGATGATGGAGATGATGGTGCCTCGGCCCAGACACTGGCCGATGCCCACGATGCAGGCGTCGGAAGTCATCTGGCCGATGAGGATGCCGGACACGGTCATGATGGTGCCGGAAGTCAGGATGGTCGGGAACGCGAAGTTGATGGTCTCTATCATGGCCTGCTTGTGCTCCATCTTATCCTTCAGCTCGTTGAAACGGGTAGCGATGACGATGGCGTAGTCGATGTTCGCGCCCATCTGGATGGAGCTGACGATGAGGTAGCCCATGAAGTAGAGGTTGGTCCCCATGAAATACGGGAACGAGAAGTTGATCCAGATAGCGCCCTGGATGACCACGATGAGCAGGATGGGCATACCGACGGACTGGAAGGTGAACAGCAGCACCAGCAGGACGATAAAGATGGACACGACGTTGACGACGACATTATCGATGGCAAAGGACTTCTGGAAATCGTACTCGTTGGTGGCGTTGCCGGCCATGTAGAGCTCGCCGTCCGGGTAATACTTCCGGGCGATGGAGCGGATGGTGTCGGTGAACTCATAAGTAGTCTGGCCGGGTTCCAGAGAGGGGCTCAGGTAGATGAGGACGCGGTTGTAGTCGTCGCCCTGCAGCTGGGCCAGTGCGCTCTCCATCTGGTCGCGGGCGTCGTGGAGGTCGTCCAGGTCTTCCTGAGAGAGGGAGACGATGCCGGTGTCGGCCTCGTCGCAGACGTAGAGGAACATATCCACAAGAGGGACTCTATAGGAAGCGAAGTTGCCGATGATCTGGCCGTACTCCTCGTTCTCGATGGCGTAAGCGGTGTAGATCATCTGGGCGGCCTCGTAGTCCAGGTCGGCCATCTCGGAGAACTGGCGGGCGGTGAGCTTGTCTTCCAGCATATAGCCGTCCTGGGCCTCGATGTTGGACAGACCCTTGGTGGAGTCTATTTCATCATAGCTTTCCAGCTCCTCCAGCATCTTTTTCTCGATGCTGTAATCGTCGTTCTTGGGGTAGACGAGTGCCACGAGGTTCGACTTGGTGAAGTTTTCTTCGATCATCTGGTCCGCGATGAGGGATTCGTTCATCTTCGGCACCTTGATGACGTCGTAGCCGTAGGCGTAGGGACAAAGGTTCGAGAAGTGGTACCCGACGAGGATGACCACCAGGAAGATGACAGGGATGACCTTGCGGGTGCGCCATGCAAAGTGGCCCACGAAGGGGATCTCCGGCACGAAGTTCCTGTGCTTGGTCTTATCCATGTAGGGTCCGAAGAGCATCAGCAGGCCGGGCATGACCACGAACACCGAGAGCATCGCAAAGAGGATGGACTTGATGAGGCAGATGGCCATATCGGAGCCGATGCGGAACTGCATGAACAGCATAGCCACAAGGCCGCCGATGGTGGTCAGGGAGCTGGAGCTGATCTCGGGGATGCTCTTGCTCAGGGACTCGATGACGGCCTCCTTCAGGGGCATGGTCTGGTGTTCTTCCTTGAAGTGGTTGCAGAAGATGATGGCGTAGTCCAGCGACAGCGCCAGCTGCAGGATGTTCGTGACCGAGTTGGACACGAAGGAGATGGTGCCGAGCATGAAGTTTGTACCCATGTTCAGGATCATGCCCACCACGAAGGTGAGGATGAGGACGGGCACCTCGGCGTAGGTCTGAGACGTCAGGAGCAGGACGATGACGATGATGACGGCAACGTACACCATGATGACCCGTACCTCGGCATCAATGGTCTCCTGCTGGGTGTTGCCCAGCGAGGTGGAGACGTAGATGTCGTAGTCGGCGAGGTATTCCTTCACCCGGTCAAGGGCCTCGAGGCACTGGTCATCGTCCTCGGGGTAGTCGAAGGTGATGGAGTAAAGGGCCGACACCGCGTCCTTATTATAATGGTCGGTCGTGTCGTCGTAGTCCAGCATCTGGACGCCCTTGAGCTCGGTGAGCCGGTCGGAAAGCTCATCGGCCTCAGCGGGCGTGATGTTGGCCACCATGACATCGGCAGAGCCGTAGGTCGTGAACTGCTCGTCCATGATGTCGAGGCCCATGCGGGTCTCCGAGGTCTTGGGCAGGTAGGTGGTCATGTCAGTCTCGACCTTGACCCACCGCACCGAGAACACCGTGAAGATGGCAGCCAGAATGACAAACAGGAACACAAGGTTGCGGCGTTCCACGATCTGGCGCGCAAGCTTGTGCATGAAGTCTATCTGTGGTTTTTCGTGTTCGTTCAAAGAGTCCGTCCTCCTTTGTCGTGATTTTTTTGCAGTTTCATCCCCGGGGATGGGCTGCACAGTCGTCTCATAAACAACCTCCGTCCGATAAGCTACATTTGGTGATTTTGTGAAAATTCGAAGAGAAATATTTGTACAAATGATATAATAGAGCGCTGCCCATCAAAAAGCAAGCGGCAAAACCGCGCGAATGATAAAATTTGCTTGTTCTTAGCCAAGGCGCAGCTTGCCTTTTAACCTCTCCGTCACGGCTGACGCCGTGCCACTGCCCGGGTTGCGGCACCCAGCGTCTGCTTCGCTGTCGCTCGCATCCTGCTGGCCGCGGCCCCAACAGCTCCTCCCTGTTTCCGCCACTGGCGGCGGTCGTCGTTGTTGCTCCTAACGAGGGGAGGCTTTGGCATTTCGGTAAACTTTCCCTCTTCGCCAGAGGCTCCCCTCGCTAGGGGAGCTGTCGAGCGATAGCGAGACTGAGAGGTTTATTTCCTTCTCTTTCGCCGCGGCCCCGCATTGACGTATCCGAACACTGTGCCGCAGACGCCGCCGACGATGTGCATGAAGTTGGCCACGTTGTCCCGCACAAAGATGATGTCATAGATCTGCTGGCCCAGATAGAGCGCCGCCACCAGCAGCATGGTGACGGGGATGCCGCCCGAGAAGCCGGACAGGGATGCCAGCATGATGAGCATGAAGACGATGCCCGACGCGCCCAGCAGCGCCGTGCGGGGGAACAGTACACACTGCAGAATGCCCGAGATGAGGGCCGTGAGCAGGATGCCTTTAAGCAGGGGCAGGCTGCCGTACTTTTCTTCCATCGGCGGGCCGACGACGAGGAGAAGCAGCATATTGTTCAGGAAATGATCCCAGCTGCCGTGGCCCAGCACATGGCCGAAGAGCCGGATGTAAAACAGCGGGTCTTTCAGCGAGGAACGGTAGACGCTGAACAGATGGGTGGTCGTCCAGCCGCCGGTGTACTGGCCCAGGAACAGCACCCCCAGTGAGAGGAGGAAAAATGTCAGGATGACCGGGGAGTTGTACTGAAGCTGCAGCGTGAATTTCGGCTTTTTCGTAGGCATTTCATCCTTTCTCAGCCTGCAGCGCCGCCGCAGGCCCTTAAATTCAGTCATATCTTTTCAAGTGGTCTTATTGTATCACACTCCCATCACCATTTCCACGCTTTTCTCGCCCTGACGCAGTCTGTCGTAGGATTTCCGCCCAGTATAATCTATAAAAATGCTCGTTTTTTCGCCGTTTTGCCCTTAGACAGCTTTCCGATTCTGTGGTATAATTTTCATAGATACGTCTTTTCGCATCTAGTTTTGCTGTCAGAGTGCCGTCCTGTTCCGCCGTACTGCCGGGCGCTCTGGAAAGGTTCTCCGTTTTGTATAACCTGCGGTACGCGGAATTCTGGAGGCTTTCATGTTCCAAAAAGGTGATTCCGTTGTGTATGGCAACCTGGGTGTGTGCAAGATCAACGATCTTGTTACCCGTCAGTTTGAGGGGCTGGACGAAGCACACCCTTACTATGTGCTGAAACCACTGTACCAGGAGGGTGTCCTGTATGTGCCCGCAGACAATCCCAAAATTGCACTGCGGGCTGTCCTGACGGCCGACGAAGCAAACCAGCTCATCGATTCCATCCCCTCTCTGCACGGGGAAGCGTTCCACAGCCGGAGCGCACAGGAGCTTGCCGCCCACTATGAAGAATCGCTCAAAACGCATGATTGCAAGGACCTGCTGGAGCTGGCCATGTCCATCTATGAAAAGAAGCAGAGCCTGACCCGCCAGAACAAGAAGTTCGGCCGGGTGGACGAGCATTTCATGCGTCAGGCCGAAGAGAACCTGTACGGTGAGCTGGCCGCTGCCCTGAACATCCCCAAGGAATCCGTGCCGGATTATATCCAGCAGCGGATCAGCGCCCACACCACCGCCTAAGTTTTTCTGGCCTTTGATTTTTACAGCGCAGCTTCGGCTGCGCTTTTTTGTTGCCCGGTTGTTCTATTGGACTGTACAGCCACAATGAGCGTTCAGCACCGTTGAACGCTCATTCTTGCCATAAATTTCCATATTCTGAGGTTGATTATCATATTTTTACGGAAAATATCCATATTTAAAATCGATGTCGGGCGTTTTGTACAATATTCACGTTCATTGTTTGTTTACAATGTGCATTGTAATTTAACAGACATTCAGTATAATTGAACTCAGAATAAGCGTCGCTTAACATTCGGCAAAGTGTACGGCCTCACGCAGTGCCCCGGCCAGGCACCGCCCCGTACCGATGTGAAAGGAGAAGTTTTTCTATGGCAATCAAAGAGTATGCTGCAAAGCTGATCGAGCAGGATCCCACTTTAAAGGAGATTGCAGAGCAGAAGGAGACCCTCTGGATCAACCCCAAGTATCTGCCCTTTGAACTGACGGACGCTGTCTGCCAGCTGGTGGTATCGGATGCAGACATTGCCGATGCAGAAGCACGTCTGGAGCGCTTTGCACCGTTCATCCGGAAGTGCTTCCCGGAGACCGAGTGCACCAATGGCATTATCGAGTCTCCCCTCAAGCCCATCCCCGAAATGCAGAAAGCCCTCATCCAGGCAACAGGCAGTCCCATCTCCGGCAATCTGTTCCTCAAGATGGACAGCCATCTGGCCGTGGCGGGCTCGGTCAAAGCACGCGGTGGCATCTATGAAGTGCTGAAGCACGCAGAGGATCTGGCCATTGCAGCAGGCAAGCTGAGCGAGACCGACAACTATGAGAAGCTGTGCAGCGATGAGATGCGCGCGTTCTTCAACCAGTACACCGTGCAGGTGGGCTCCACCGGCAACCTGGGCCTGTCCATCGGCATCAGCAGTGCAGCCATTGGTTTCAAGGTCAAAGTCCACATGTCCGCAGATGCCCGCCAGTGGAAGAAAGACCTGCTGCGCAGCAAGGGCGTGGAAGTCATCGAGTACGCAGACGATTACTCCAAGGCTGTGGCCGAGGGCCGCAAGCTCTCCGACGCCGACCCCATGAGCTACTTTGTGGACGACGAGAAGTCCGTCAACCTCTTCCTGGGCTATGCTGTGGCTGCTTCCCGCCTGAAGAAGCAGCTGGAAGAGCAGGGCGTTGTCGTGGACGAGCAGCATCCGCTGATCGTTTACATCCCCACAGGTGTGGGCGGCGCTCCCGGCGGCGTGGCTTACGGCCTGAAGCGGGTGTACAAGAACGCTGTCCACTGCTTCTTTGCCGAGCCCACCCTCTGCCCCTCGGTCCTGCTGGGCTTTGCCACCAATCTGTACGAAAAAGTCAATGTGCATGACTTCGGCATTGACGGCCTGACTGAGGCCGATGGCTTGGCCTGTGCAAGCCCCTCCGGCTTTGTCACCCGCATCGACTCCAACCTGGTCTCCGGCGATTTCACTATCGAGGACGCCAAGCTGTATGACTTCATGCGGATGCTCCACACCACCGAGGATGTCCTCATCGAGCCCTCCAGCTGCGCCGCTTTCATCGGACCTGTTCATCTGGAAAGCACCGAGGCAGGCAAGGCTTACCTTGCCAAGCAGGGCCTGACCGCTGACGTCCTGAAGAATGCCACCCACATCTGCTGGGCAACGGGCGGCCGCCTGGTGCCGGATGAAGTCTGGAAAGAATACCTCGTCAAGACCATCAAATAAGAGGAGGACAACGCTATGAGTTCTACCGCATTGGTCATCATCGGCCTGGTACTGGCCGTTCTGGTCCTGGTGCTCTTCACCGTCAAGCTGAAGATCCACCCGTTCTTTGCACTGATCGCCACCTCCGCCACCTTTGCCATCGTCTCCGGCATGAACATGGAAGATATGCTCAGCGCCTTTACCAGCGGCATGGGCGGCACCATTGCCGATATCGGCCTTGTCATTGCTCTGGGCACCGTCACCGGCACCCTGCTGGAGAAATCCGGCGCTGCCGAGACCATGGCCAAGACCATCCTCAAGATCACGGGCAAAAAGCACGCTGCTCTTGGCCTGGCCATCACTGGTTACTTCGTTTCCATCCCTGTCTTCTGTGATTCCGCTTTCGTCCTGCTGAGCCCCATTGCCCGCCGCCTGTCCAAGGACACCAAGATCTCCATGACCACTATGGCGATCTCCCTGGCCATGGGCCTGCACGCCACCCACATGTTCGTGCCTCCTACGCCGGGCCCTCTGGCCGTTGCAGGCATCCTGAACGCAGACCTGGGCATGGTCATCCTGTTCGGCGCTCTGGTCTCCATCCCTGTCATGCTGGTGGGCTATTTCGCCTCTCTGGCCGCAGGCAAGCGCTACTATTACATCCCGCAGGATGATGAGGAAGAGACCCCTGATGAGAACGCAAAGCAGCCCGGTGCACTGGCCGCTTTCCTGCCCATCCTGGTTCCCATCCTGCTCATGCTCCTCAAGACCATCGGCGATATGATCGGCGGCGAGGGCATCATCCTCTCCATCCTGGACGTCATCGGCACCCCGGCTGTGGCTCTGCTGGTCGGCCTGCTGATCGCAGCTTACACCTACCACACCATTCACCCCGAAGACAAGCTGGCTTGGAGCTTTGACGGCCTGGTGGCCGACTCCCTGAAGACTGCTGGCCAGATTGTCCTGATCGTCGGCGCCGGCGGCGCATTCGGCGGCGTGCTGAAAGCTTCTGCCATGCAGTCTGTCCTGACCAACGCTTTCTCCGGCCTGACCATCGGCATCCTGGCTCCGTTCCTCATCGGCTTCATCTTCCGTACCTGCGTTGGTTCCGCTACCATCGCTATGGTCACGGCAGCTACCATGATCACCCCGCTCATCGATGTGCTGGGCTTCTCCTCTCCGATGGGCCGCGTCATCGCCATGCTGGCCTGCGCCGCTGGCGGTATGATGGTCTTCCACGGCAACGATGACTTCTTCTGGGTCACCACCACCACCTCCAAGATGGATACCTCCGTGGCTTACAAGACCATTCCCATCATCAGCGTTCTGCAGTCCCTCACCGCTCTGGTCGTCGTCTTTGTCCTGAGCCTGATCTTCCTGCACTAAGTGCTGATTTTCCGGGAGCATCCCATTCTGCTTCCGGTTGCTGAGACTGCTTTCCACAACAAAATCGGCAGACATGGCTGTACCTCTCCATGTCTGCCGATTTTTTATATTTTATTGTGTTTTCTACTCCGTTTTGTCATCGCTTTGCCACTTGGTCTTCCCGGCCAAACATGCTATAATGATAGTATTGAGGAGTATGCCCCTCTGCTGGGGCTGCTGCTGCAAATACAACAGTAAGGAACATGTTATGGTCAATCTGAACATCGGACAAAAAATTCAAAAATACAGGACCCAGCGGGGGCTGAGTCTCCGCGGACTGGCGGAAAAGACAGGCATCACCGCCTCCATGATCAGCCAAATCGAAAACAATGCTGTCAATCCTTCCATCAACACCCTGAAAACGCTGGCCGAGACGCTGGATTTCCCGCTCTATGTTCTCTTCCAGGAGGACAGCGACCCCGAGCAGGAGCTCATCGTCCGCAAAGGCGAATACCGCTCCATCGGGAACCGGAACAGTGAGGTAGCCTACAACCTGCTCACGGCCGACACCAAAGCCAGCATCGAATTTGTGCTGATGGAGATCCCGCCCCAGACCGTCACTTCTGATAAGGACCGCTCCCATGTGGGCGAAGAGACCGCCTATGTGGAGGAGGGCGATGTGACCATCTCCCTCAACGGTGAACCCTTTGAGCTGCACACAGGCGATGCCGTCCGTATCCCGGCCGGGACAGGCCACCGCTGGTTCAATACCGGTGACAAAATGGTCCGGGTCATCTTTGCGGTGACGCCGCCCAGCTTCTGATTTTTACGGCCCTGACGGTTCGGTCTCAGCCGCGAGTCTGCTCCCAGTAAGCCCCCATGCTCTGGCCGGGCTGGTCGGTGACTTCGTCGCTGAGGTAGTCCGCGAGGCCCACGGCGGCAGGCTGCCAGCTGCGGGCTGCCTCTACCGTGGGGTACTCCACCTCGGCGTACCAGAACTCCGTCGGCTGGCCCTCGTCCACATGATTCACTTCCAGCACCGCACCGTCCGGCAGCAGGTAGCTGCGGCGGAGCTTCGGGATAAGGGGCCTGCCGATGATCTTCGTCTCGAGGTCATTGAAAAGCGCAGGGTCGATGTCCCGCTCGATCTCTTCCCTCGCCAGCCCGCCGCCCGACTTGAAGCAGAGGACGTAGCGGGTCTTGCCGCCCGTCAGGGCCTCTTCCCGGATGCGGACGGTGGGCCGCACGCTGATGTAGCCCTGCCGCATGGCAAACTCCTCTTTCAGCGCCAGCCCCTCCGGCCAGCCGTTCACCATCCACTTGCGCTCGATCTCCATGACGTTTTCCTTCCTTTCGGTGGTTTTTGTATTTATTCTAACATATTTTTATGGTATTATAAATGGCGAGTTAGCCAAAAGATAACCTCTCCGTCACGCCTACGGCGTGCCACTGCCCGGGTTGCGGCACCCAGCATCCGCAGCGCTTTGCTTGCG
>OGEZ01001334.1_pt1 | contig 12791 bp, 10 predicted proteins | sample 1570831 | NCBI WGS metagenome assembly OGEZ01 (sample SAMEA2582059, study PRJEB24529) | metagenome | biome: Human gut stool | place: China | collected 2011
ATAAGGTGAATTCCTTGTTGCCGTAACAAGGTCAACTATATACTTATATATACTTTTATTCATATACACTTCATATATCTCATCCTGCATATGACCTATATCTTCTGCTGTTATAACCGGCACAACAGACTCTGCTCTCCCCTTTTTTCCTATCGACATAGCCATATCCATCTCACTGTCAAAGTCAGGATAGCCTATCGACATAGTTATCATAAATCTGTCCATCTGTGCCTCCGGAAGACTCTGCGTTCCAGCATTGCCATATGGATTTTGTGTTGCGATTACTATAAAAGGATTAGGTACTTCTCTTGTTATACCCTCAACCGACACCTTTCTTTCTTCCATAACCTCAAGAAGCGCTGACTGTGTCTTAGGCGATGTCCTGTTTATCTCATCCGCAAGTAAAAGATTGCAGAACACACTTCCCGGCTGGTACACAAACTGGCCTATATCACTTCTGTATACAGAATATCCCGTAAGGTCTGACGGCATAACATCCGGCGTGAACTGCACCCTCTTACAGTCCAGCTTCATTGCCCTTGAAAATGCTGTCGCAAGTGTAGTCTTTCCAACTCCCGGTATATCCTCTAAAAGTATATGGCCTCCTGCAAGAAATGCCGCCATAATCTCCTTAACTTCCCTGTCTTTTCCCAATATTACATTATTGACCTGCTCTATAACCTTCGCAGCTTTAATCACATTGTTTTCCAATTAAATATCCTCCCAAGTATCATCATATATATTAAACACCCTTAAAATATATATTATATAATAAATATTCTGTATCTATCTTAAGAAACTCACTCCTCCGTATAGCTTACTGTACACCTTACAGCCCTCTTCCATCCCATAAGAAGACTGTCCCTTTTAGATGGTGATATGCTGCTTTCAAATGTAGTATCCAGCTGCCAGTTATCCTTTATCTCATCCTCGTCCTTAAAGAAGCCGACCGAAAGACCTGCAAGATATGCAGCTCCAAGCGCTGTTGTTTCTATACATCTTGGTCTTCTTATTGAAGCATCAAGTATGTCTGCCTGAAACTCCATAAGGAAATCATTGGCACTTGCACCGCCATCAACCTTAAGCTCACTTACAGTATGTCCTGTATCGCTCTCCATCGCCTTCAACACATCATATGTCTGATAGGCAACTGACTCAAGCGATGCCCTTATAAAATGCTCCTTGCTTGCACCTCTTGTAAGTCCTACAACTGTACCTCTTGCATAAGGATTCCAGTAAGGTGCTCCTAATCCAGAAAATGCCGGAACTATATATACACCATTAGTATCCTCAACCATTCTTGCGTAATCCTCAGACTGTGAAGAACTTTTTATCATACGCATCTCATCCCTCAACCACTGTATGACAGCCCCGCCTGTGAATACGCTTCCTTCAAGCGCATACTTTACACAGTCATTCGTGCTCGCCGCAATAGTTGTTATAAGTCCGTGCTCTGATACAACAGGTCTGCTTCCCGTGTTCATAAGAAGAAAACACCCCGTACCATATGTATTCTTAACTTCACCTGCATCAAAACAGCACTGCCCAAAAAGTGCCGCCTGCTGGTCGCCTGCCGCACCTGCTATAGGAATACTTCCTGCCATAACCGAACTATCCGTATAACCATATACACAGCTTGATGGCTTAACCTCTGGAAGCATTGACTTTGGTATATTAAGCTTTTTTATAAGCTCATCATCCCAGCACAGCTTATGTATATCAAAGAGCATAGTTCTTGAAGCATTAGTATAATCAGTTACATGCACTGCTCCTCCCGTAAGCTTCCATATAAGCCATGTATCAACTGTCCCGAAAAGCAGCTTTCCTTCCTCTGCTCTTTTTCTTGCGCCCTCTACATTATCAAGTATCCATGCTATCTTGGTCGCACTAAAGTAAGCATCCGGAACAAGCCCTGTCTTTGCCTTTATAATATCTCCATAACCATCTCTTATGAGTGCCTTCACGTCCTTTGCTGTTCTACGGCACTGCCATACTATTGCATTGTATACAGGCTCTCCTGTCTCCTTGTCCCATACAATAGTTGTTTCTCTCTGATTGGTTATTCCTATGCCAGCTATATCCTTGGCTTTCGCACCTGATAGTGCCATAGCCTCGGATATAACCGCATATTGTGATGACCATATTTCCATAGGGTTGTGCTCAACCCATCCCGGTCTTGGATATATCTGCTCGAATTCTTTCTGTGCCATGCTGCATATATTGCCAGCCTTATCAAATAAAATACATCTTGAACTCGTTGTCCCCTGATCCAATGCCATAATATATTTTGCCATAGTATCCTTACACTCTCCTTACAAAAACGTCATATTTATACATATTTTAATATTTTTTATAATCATTTCACTTTTTCATATCGTCTTATTCCACTGTTAAGCATTGCAATAAGGCAGAAAAACATAGGAAATTTAATCATATCATGAATTGAAAGTCCAATAATCAATACATATACAGCTAATCCCGCTATTCCAAGTGTAACCAGTGTATTAAGCCATATATTATGTGCATTATCCACCCTGCTTCTGTTAAGAATATTACTTGCAATATCAGAATAATCACTTAAAACCCATGCTGTCGCAGCCTCTCTGGCTCCAACTATCTTATTGACAAATGGAAGATTACCATATCCGTTAAGCGTGTTTTTCCATATGTAGCCTCTTCCAGAACCCCATTCATCTGAAATAATAAATATACCATAACAAATATTTATTATCCAGATTAAAAATGTTATGCATAACAAACGGATATACAATCAATAACAAGTAAGCTACTATTTTGCCTGTAATATAATTAATTTCTTCACATATATCCATACTACTCCTCATTTCTGTACATTTTTGTTTATTATATTTATAACAAAAACCAGTACTACATACAATATAGCACTGGTCTTTTATTCATAATATGATGTTGGGGGTCAAAAGCCCCCAACTATGACAGAAAAACATATTTTTAATTATAATTATCTATCGCTTTCTTTAACGCCTCATCCAATGTATGCCAGCCAAGTACAGCACACTTTACTCTTGCAGGCATATGCGATATATCCTTAAGTGCTGAAGCTTCATCAAGCTCGTCTATCTCTTCATCTGTAGCCTCTCCCTTTATCATCTTAAGGAAAAGTTCCCCGAGCTTTAATGCTTCATCTTTATTCTTACCGACTATCATACCAAGCATAATATCTGCTGATGCCTGAGATATGGCACATCCATCACCCACAAATGCTCCATCTTCTATTATGCCGTTTTCAACCTTAAGCTTAAGCCATATATCATCGCCACAGTTAGGATTAACACCCTCTAATACAATATTAGCATCTGGAAGATCATGCTTGAACTCTGGCCTTATATTGTGTTCTGTAAGAATTTCATTGTAGAAACCTCTATTCATCGTAACCCATCCTCCTTCTTACATTAATAGCGCTCTTTACAAATTCGCGTACTTCATCCTCTGTGTTATAAAACATAAAGCTTGCTCTTGTCGCATTGTACACCTTAAGGTGTGTAAGAAGTGGCTGCGCACAATGATGTCCTGCTCTTACATCTATTCCATCAGAAGATAATATTTCACTTACATCATGTGGATGTACATTATCTATTGTAAATGCAACGATACCTGTATGGTTATCAGGGTCGTCAGAACCAAGAATATGAATATGTTCATAATCCCTAAGTCCCTCCATAGCTATATGTGTAAGCTCTCTTTCTCTTTCTTCTATATAGTCAAAACCTACTTCATTAATATACTTAATAGCTGCTGCAAGTCCGACTGCACCTGCTGCATTAACTGTACCAGCCTCGAACTTATGTGGAAGTTCTGCATATACAGCACCCTCTCTTGTAACAGAGTCTATCATTTCGCCACCTGTCATAAATGGCTCCATATTTTCTAATAGCTCCTGCTTGCCGTAAAGCACCCCTATACCCATAGGTCCCATAAGCTTGTGTCCTGAAAATGCAAGAAAATCTGCATCCAAATCCTTGACATCTATCTTCATATGAGGTGCGCTCTGTGCTGCATCAACTACCATAACTGCACCAACTGCATGTGCCATGGCTGCTATTTTCTTAACAGGATTAACACATCCAAGTACATTGGATACCTGACCTACAGCTACAATCTTAGTATTCTCATTAATGCCAGCCTTAAGTGTTTCATCTGTGAGCGTTCCATCCTTCTCACATTCAAGATAAACAAGCTTTGCACCTGTCATTTTTGCTGCCATCTGCCATGGAAGCATATTGCTATGATGCTCCATAATAGAAACTGCTATCTCATCGCCTGCCTTAAGATTATTAAGAGCATAGCTGTAAGCTACAAGATTAAGACTTTCAGTTGTATTTCTTGTAAATATGATTTCCTTTGTTGAGTCCGCATTAAGGAACTCTCTTACAACTTCTCTTGAATCTTCGTATTCCTTAGTTGCTGCAAGGCTGAGTGGATAAAAACCTCTTAATGGATTAGCATTATTCTTTTCATAAAACTCTGCTTCAGCCTTAATCACACATTCAGGTTTCTGTGATGTAGCAGCATTATCTATATATATTGTGTCATTATTCTTAATAAGTGGAAAATCATCCCTGTAATTATGACTCATATTTATCTCCATTCTATAGTCTTCTCTATGTCGGCAGTTCTAAAATACACTTATATATATACATAACATTTTACACTGCCGACATAATTAAATATATTTTATGTCCGATTTTTTCAATTCCGGCTACTATTGGCTATTCTTATGAATAAACCTGCTGTATTTAATTAATCCTCAGCCACTTCGCCAAGCACCTTACGAAGCTGTTCATTAGCAAGCTGTTCAACCTTTTCGTCTTCAATCTTTCTTACTACAACTTCAAGTCTTCCCTTAGTCATAATATCTTCTGCCGCCTCTGAATTTATGCCTCTTGCTGCAAAGTAGAATAATGTTTCAGGGTCAAGCTCGCCAATAGTTGCACCGTGTGAACCATTTACATCCTCCTCTGCACAAAGAATGATAGGAATTGTCTTATTTACGACATCATCGCCTAATAATAATACATTTTCAGTTTCAGCACCTGTTGAACCAGATGAACCATTCTTAAAGTCGATAGTTCCCCTGAATACCTTCTTAGCTGCATCCTTAAGCGCTCCATCAACACCTATCTCACAATTAGTCTTCTTACCTATGTGATTAGATATAAGGTTGATATCGATATTCTGCCTATCAACGCCAAAGTATCCTATATTACATATAAATTCTGACTTATTGCCCTTAAGGTCTGTTCTTATGCCGTCATAAAGACTGCCTTCACCAAGGAATAACTGTACAAGCTCAAATCCTGCTTCGTCTGCACATCTGCTGCCTATATCACTGAGTACATCCTGTTCCTTAGGCTGTAAGAATACCTGTACAAGCTTTACGTGGCTGTTCTTTCCAGCATCTATAAGAGTTCTGAAAGCTGTATTGCCAGCTACTCCCTCAGTTCCCTTAAATGTTTCTATTATTGTAAATGTTACATCATCCTCTGCATTAACAACAAGCTTTCCTGCCTGATTAACCTTTTTGTCTTCTGCTGCAGAGTCATCTACATTAACATATATTACCTTATTATCTGCATTTTTATCTGCATTGATTACTAAAGACTTAATATTATCTGCTGCAAATAAAACATCTGCTGCTTCACCTGCGCCTGTCTTAACCGATGCGCTGATATCTGCATAATCATTACTCTGTGCATCATAAAATGCATCAACATATCCATCTGTTGTAATACTGCAAGGAGTAACTTCGCTATCCCATGCAACCTTTGTATCATTCAGATTAAGCCAGTACCATGTCTTAGATGGAAGTGCATTTATCTTATATTCACTAATATTACTCATCATACTCTCCATTTCTGTGCATATCCTATATATTATGCATTGCTCACTTCAGAAGCATAATAAACATAATTATAAATCTCTATATATGGACAGCACACACATTTATATACTAATTAACCGATACTACCCTTCATCTCAAGTCTGATAAGATTATTCATCTCAATCGCATACTCAAGAGGAAGTTCCTTAGATACATTATCAGCAAAACCGCTTACGATACATGCTCTTGCATCTTCTTCTGTCATACCACGCGACATAAGATAGAATACAGCCTCATCGCTTATGCTTCCAATCTGTGCCTCGTGGCCTACGTTAGCCTTTCTTGTTCTGATATCCATAGCTGGTATAGTATCTGAACGCGATATAGAGTCAAGCATAAGTGATTGACATGAAACTGCTGCCTTTGTATTCTCAGCCTGCTTGTTTACTACAACTGAAGAACGGAAAGTGCTTATACCGCCATCCTTTGATATAGACTTTGTGTTGATATAAGAACTTGTGTTCTTAGCCGCATGGACTACCTTTGCACCTGTATCAAGGTTCTGTCCCTTACCTGCAAATGTAATTCCAGTAAATTCCATTCTTGAGCCTTCACCCTTAAGAATACTCATAGGGTAAAGATATGAAACGTGTGAACCAAATGAACCTGATACCCATTCGATTGTTCCGCCCTCTTCTACTATGGCTCTCTTTGTGTTTAAGTTGTACATATTCTTAGACCAGTTCTCTATAGTTGAATATCTGAGCTTTGCATTCTTTCCAACAAAAAGCTCAACACAGCCTGCGTGAAGATTAGCTACATTATACTTAGGTGCTGAACATCCCTCGATAAAGTGAAGATCCGCTCCCTCATCTACTATAATAAGTGTATGCTCAAACTGTCCTGCTCCCGGAGCATTAAGTCTGAAGTATGACTGGAGTGGTATCTCAACCGATACTCCCTTTGGAACATATACAAATGAACCACCTGACCATACTGCACCATGAAGAGCTGCAAACTTATGGTCGTTTGGCTTAACAAGCTTCATAAAGTGTGTACGCACCATATCAGCATATTCACTCTTAAGTGCGCTCTCCATGTCTGTGTATACAACACCAAGCTTTGCAACATCTTCTCTTACATTGTGGTATACAAGTTCTGAGTCGTACTGTGCGCCAACTCCGGCAAGTGACTTTCTTTCCGCCTGTGGTATACCAAGTCTTTCAAATGTGTTCTTAATATCATCAGGAACATCTGACCACTTTGTCTTCATATTAGTATTAGGTCTTACATAAGTAACAATATTATCCATATTAAGACCTTCTATTGATGGACCCCAGTCAGGCACCTGCATATTGTTATATATCTGTAATGATTCAAGACGGAAGTTCTGCATCCATGCCGGGTCATTCTTTTCCTTTGAAAGCTTTTCAACTATCTCTGGAGTAAGACCTGCATTTATTCTGTATGCATCCTTTTCCTCATCCTTGAAATCATATATATTCCTGTCTATGTCTTCAACATATGTTTTCTCTTTCATAGTTTTAAGGAACTCCTCTCTTTTTCTTTAACATTTCATATATATCCATCAGCAGTTAAACAACCGCACGCGCTGCGTATTAGTTTTCGTATTCTGCGAAACCTTCTGTATTAATCTTGTCAACTAATGAAGCATCGCCTGTGTTAATTATCTTACCTTCTATCATAACGTGTGTATAATCAACTGATAAAGATTCAAGAATTTTAGTGCTGTGTGTGATGATAAGAAGACTTCCGTCACATCTCTTCTGGTATTCCTCGATACCTGCTGAAACTGTTCTTACAGCATCTACATCAAGTCCTGAGTCTGTTTCATCAAGAATTGCAAGCGATGGCTTTAACATAAGAAGCTGTAATATTTCAGCCTTCTTCTTCTCACCACCTGAGAAACCAACATTAAGGTCTCTTTCCGCATAAGACTTGTCCATATTAAGAAGCTCCATAGTCTTTTCAAGCTCCTTCTTGAATTCCATAAAACGTGTTCTCTTTCCTGTCTTTAACTCAAGTGCATTTCTTATAAATGAACTTAAAGTTACGCCTGGAACCTCAAGAGGATTCTGGAATGATAAAAAAATACCATCCTTAGAACGCTCATTAACTGGTTCATTAGTTATATTCTTTCCATTAAACCATATTTCACCATTCTTAACTGTATATCTTGGATTACCCATAATAGCATAACCAAGTGTCGACTTACCTGTACCGTTAGGTCCCATAAGTACGTGTGTTTCTCCCTTTCCGATAGAAAGATTAACTCCGTGAAGAATTTCCTTATCTTCTACATCTACATATAAATCCTTTATATTTAATAAGTTCTTGTCTGACATAATATATCCTTATCCTTTCTTGTTTAAAATGTTTTTAAATGCTGCGATTACGTATCAAAAATAACTTCTGACATTCACTAATACATATACCAGTTTAATTACTTTCCTGCACTTTCCTGCTATCAGGCTTTTTGTCTTCTTTATCAGCCTTATTCTCCTCCGGCTTATCAGCTTCTGTAGCAAGTCTTACAACATCTGCAAGTGTCATATTATCAAAGTAGTCATTGATAATCTTTGCAAGTCCTTCCCATATAGGAAGTGTATAACAGGCACTTGAACGCTCACACATATTCTGTTCATCCTTAAGACAAGAAACCGGCGCTAACGAACCTTCTGTAAGATTAAGTATCTCACTTATAGAATAATCAGCAGGATTTCTTGTAAGTCTGTATCCACCGCCATGCCCGCTTGCTGCTTCTATAAGATGTGCCTTCGACAGCATGCGTGTAATAGTTTCAAGATACTTCTGCGACAAATCCTCCTTCTGTGATATTTCTTTAAGAGGAATATAATCGTCACTGTGATTAACAGCCAGATACACCATAACTCTTAAGGCGTACCTGCCTTTAGAAGAAATAACCATAACTTAATATTCCTTTCACTACATAATAGCTTTGTAATAAATAATTCTCAATAAAGCGTAAAAAGATAATATACCCATTCGCCTACTGTGTCAATAGGTGATTGCTTTTTATTAGCAGCAACATCTATTAAATAATTATAAATATTTTGTAAAAATTGCACTTTTTTATTTTATTAAACTATGCTAGAATATGTTTAATGTATTTTTGTCTGAATATTTTAATAAGCCAGATATATTATCATAAAGAACTGGCTTAACATTCTAATATTCATATATAAGCTACATTAAACTTTCTGAAAGCTCTGTAAACATTACCCCTGAGTTTTCTTTGCAGGATATGTGCCTGTGCACGTGTAGCACAATCCCGTTATTCTGAATTCTAAAAAGTGTACACATTTATATTGCGCACATCAGGCGCAAGAACATAGGCTAGTGTGAAAACAAATTTTTCACACGCGGAATTTGTGTCTACGCACACTTGACACAAACTCGTTATGCACAAAAAAAAAATCTGTTATGCAAAAAGTGCGCGGAAATGAGGTTTAATATGAAAAAAACACAAGATAAGAAGCCTGTCCCTTCTACGGACACCCCCGCTACAGGCACAGCCAATGTAAAGCAGGAAAAGATAGCTAAGAAAATTGCCAACCGGATTGGTACACCAACCTGTATTATATTCCTTATTGTGGCTGTGGTAATGGCAGTTGTAGTCAAAGTACAGCTTGACACTTCTAATGAGCGTGAACTTACTCTTGAGTCACAGTCAGCAGCTAACGAGCTGAACACACTTTTCCAGCAGTATATGAAGTCAGTAAGCCATCTTGCTGTAAACCCTCAGGTTAAGAACACTATTGCCTCTGCCAGTGCAGATACCCCTATAACACAGACATCTGATTATCCTTCTGTCTTCCAGTATATGTTAAGTATGCAGCAGGAGGACTCAGCCAATATCATGGCTGTATGGATTGCTTCGATTGATGCCAATGTTCTTACACAGTCTGACGGCTACACAAGCGGCAGGGACTTCCAGATAACTGCGCGTGAATGGTATTCTGTCACACAGACAAAGTCTGTTATGCTTACAAAACCATATGTAGATGCAAGTACGGGTACAAATATTGTAAGTGCTGCTGCCCCTGTAACTGATGCTTCAGGAAATGTTATCGGTGTTGCAGGTCTTGACTTATCATTAGAGCATGTAAATGAATTTCTCAGTCAGTGTACTATCGGCGATACCGGTTATATTGTAATGACAGCAACTGATGGCACTATTATATATCATCCCGACTCATCCCTTATACAGAAGTCTTTAAAAAACATTGACATTTCTTCTAATGTCACTAATCTTGTAACTTCTGATAAAAATGGCTTTGTTAAGTTCAAGATAAGCGGTTCAACAAAGTATGGCTATGTAACAGCCATTGATAATACAGGTTATGTTGTATTTAGCAGCTTATCATCTGGTGAATACTCACAGAGCTTAGTAAGAATGATTATTATAATGATAGTTATATTTGTTATAGGCATTGTAATTATATTTACTGCTATAGTCCGTGTATCTGGTTCCATAACAAAACCTATAGAGTCTCTTGACGTTGCAGCCAAAGAGCTTGCAGATGGCAACCTCGATGTTCATCTTGAAGTTACAACCAACGATGAAATAGGAAATCTTGGCCGTTCTATTCAGCTCACTGTCCAAAGACTTAAGGTATATATTGCCTATATAGATGAAGTGGCCGATGTACTTGCAAAGATGGCAGATGGTACTCTCGCCATTCACTTAAAGCAGGAATACACTGGTGATTTCAGCAGAATTAAAGATGCTCTTCTTAACATCTCAGCATCTATGACAGAGATTATGACTGGCATAAGTGAAAGTTCTAATCAGGTTTCTGCCGGTTCAGACGACCTCGCAAAGGCAGCCCAGACTCTTGCTGAAGGTGCTACAACTCAGGCTGCATCCGTTGAAGAGCTTGTTGCTACAACTGACAATATCGTAACAGAACTTCAGAACAGTAAAGAAGATGCCTTAAACTGTGCAGCGGAAGCAAAGAGCGTTTCTACTCTTGCCAATAACAGCAAGAAACAGATGCAGGCAATGATTGATGCCATGGCAATGATTAGCGAAACTTCTAACAAAGTAGTCAGTATTATACATACTATAGAAGAAATTGCCGACCAGACTAATCTTCTTTCTCTTAATGCTTCTATTGAGGCCGCAAGAGCTGGTGAGGCAGGCCGTGGCTTCGCTGTTGTCGCTTCTGAGATAAGTTCACTTGCCGCACAGAGTTCGGATGCAGCAACAACCTCCAAGGAGCTTATAGGCGTATCTATAGATGAGATTGCCAAAGGTGTTGACATAGCCAATGAAGTAACTGATATTCTTCAGACAGTCGTTAATAACATCGACAACTTAAGTAATATGGTTACGCACACCGCTGAACTTTCTGTTGAGCAGGAGGAGAATATGAAGCAGATGCAGTCAGGAATTGACAACATCGCACAGGCTGTTCAGGATACCTCCGCCACAGCACAGGAAGGCTCTGCTACATCAGAAGAACTTGCAGCACAGGCAGCAGTTCTTAGTGACCTTATCAAGAAATTTGACTTAAGCAAGTAGACATTTAATAATACTTAACAAAACGGGATAACAGTGAATTCGCTAGGAAAATCCACTGTTATCCCGTTATTACTTATGGCAATATAAATGCTATAAATAAACAAATATGATATATTGTATAACCTTGTACATGTTCCGGACACATTTTAGGTTCTAAAATTACCCCCAAGTAATGTTTAGAACCGTATTTTATGATTTATTTAAGTGTAGCGGAACAATAACAAAAATAACTTAATCTTTGTGATTTTCTATATTTGCCTTTTTATAGTTTAATACATATTAAAAATACTTATATCATTATACCTCATGTAACTTCTTGAGTTCTGCATCGCTTATCTTGCCGTCAAGAAAATCTTCCCAGAAGCTCTTAGAACTTGTAAACTTAAAATCAGCTTTTTTATCGAAAGTGTTAAGAAAGTCTGTTATCTTCTTATAATCACCCTCATGCTTATAGCTCATTCTCCAAAGCTCTGTTTCTTCGCCATCTTTAAACTGCTTACATATGATGCCATCCTCGCTAAAGGCTGTAACTGTCCATGTTGTCTTAGCTTCACCGATATTTTCGGCAGAGGCACATTCTGTTGTGCCATCTACACTGCTTACGCCTTCCTCTGTACTTCCTGTTAATGCAAGCTCCTGCACCTTAGTAAACTCTCTGTTAGCTGTCACCTTGTCAGCAAGCATTTCTACTAAGTCTTTGGAAGTTTCCTCTGACTTTTCTTTGTTAGCCTCGCTTACTTCCTTCTCATATTCAACAGCTTCCTTGAAATCTTCAATAAAATCATCAACGTGTTCTATAAGCTTATCCCATTCCTTATCGCTCATATCCCTGATATTTGTTGAAGAAGTACTCTCCTGTGACTTAGAAGCATTTTCTTTAGCTTCATCCACGCCAGTTCCTGTCACAGCCCCGCTTCCTGCCTTTGCCATGCTCTCTGCAAATGTTTCATCATTAACTGTCCCTGTCGCAGCCCTGTATCCCGTATAATAACTGTCTGCATATCCTGTGTTTACTTTCATCCTTATCCTTTCTGTGATTGCTCAGTCGTTCACAACCACACTGCTCTCCTGTAAAGGTCCAAGCAGTACTTTCGTAATAGTTAATATTTTTTGTATACTTATAAAATATACAAAAATAGCACTTTATTTCACATCAATCCGTTGAAATAAAGCGCCATCCTAGCAATATGTATATCGTCATATGAGGGGGAAAGTTTATACCTGTCTGACATACATAGGATTATTTTTCTTCTTCAATGAGTTCATACTCCTATTCAAAAAGAACCCCCGAAGGAGTTCTTTTATTTATGACCTTTTTATTCTATCATCTGAAGTCTATCGCGACAATAAAATCACATTTTC
>OGEZ01001336.1_pt1 | contig 12786 bp, 10 predicted proteins | sample 1570831 | NCBI WGS metagenome assembly OGEZ01 (sample SAMEA2582059, study PRJEB24529) | metagenome | biome: Human gut stool | place: China | collected 2011
AGCCGTCAGGCGGGAATTGTGCGGTGTTGCCTTAGTTGTTTTATACAATGTCCCACTCGACCGGCGTGGTAAACAGCCGCATGGCCTCGGCGCGGTCGGTGGTCTGGCCCAGCGCCCACATCAGTTTTACGGCCACGGCCTCGGGGGTCATGTCCTTGGCTTCCAGCACGCCGGGCAGCTCTTTCACCGAGCGGCCCACCTCATACACCGCCAGGTCGCACCCCTCGTGGGGGACCTGGGTGGTAAACACAGCCAGGCGGCCGCTGGTGCACCAATCCTGCAGGCGGGCGTACATTTCGCCGTGCTCGCCGCCGGGCAGGCCGCCTACGCCGAAGCTTTCCACCACCAGTGCCCGGTAGTGAGGTGCCAGCAGCGGGATGATGTCCGCCCGCATGCCGGGCACCAGCCGCAGTACGAAGACGGCGGGGTCCAGCTGCTCGTAAAACTGCACAGGCGGCATCGGGTCGGGGCGGCGCAGAAAGGGGATGAGCCGCATATCCCGGAACACGGCGGTCTCGGGGTAGTCGATGCTGGAAAAGGCGTTGAAGCTTTTGGTGCGGGTCTTGCGGGCGCGGGTGCCCAGGATGACCTTGTTGTCAAATACCAGCTGCACGCCCCAGGAAAAATCGCTGCTGGCATACAAAAAGGTGCGATACAGGTTGTTGCGGGCGTCCGTATCGCGGTTGTAGATGGATTTTTGGCTGCCGGTCAGCACCACCGGCTTGGCGCTGTTCTGGATCATGTAGCTCAGCGCGGCGGCGGTGTAGGCCATCGTGTCGGTGCCGTGGGCAATGACGAAACCATCGTAGGCATCGTAGTTTTGGCGGATGGCATGGACCAGCTGCTGCCATTGTTCCGGGCCTACGTTGGTAGAGTCCAAACTGAACAGCTGCACCGCGTCGATCTCGCAGAGTTTGGCCAGCTCCGGCACGAAAGAAAGGAGTTCTTCCGATGTAATGGCCGGCGCCAGGCCGCCGGCGGCGGTGGGTTTGCTGGCGATGGTGCCGCCAGTGGCGAGGAGTAATATCTTTTTCATATGTGTTTTTACCTTTCGTGCTGCCTTGCAGCAGCGAGACTTTTTCGCTTCCCTTTTGGTCACAAAAAAAAGAAGAACCTTACAGCAGGATGCTGTTATATACGGTTGTCACCGCATGGGGGTGACAACCATCAGCCGCAATCACAAATCCCACAACAAATGCTTTTCCGACACCAACGCAGCATCTAATTTCTTGACCCGCATCCCCGAAAACTCCACAGTAACAAACCGTCCGTCAAATTCGGTTACGACCCCTCGCCCGAACACCGCATGCTGCACGGCGGCCCCTACGCGGGTCACAGCCGCTACATCCACCGGCGGCAACGCAGGCCCGGCAGCTGCAGGCTTATTCCGCCCCAACACCCGGTTGGTTTCGGCCTTGGCCAGCTCCCGTTCGGCACGGCTCTCGGGCAAATTAAAAATTACTTCCTGCACAAAAACCGAGGGCATCGTCTTGCAATCGAACAACACCAGCTTGTGCCGCGCACGGGTCATTGCCACGTAAAACAGGCGGCGGTCCTCCTCGTATTGGCGGGTGTCCTCGGGGGTGCGGCAGCAGATCTCCGGCTTGGCGGGCAGCACGCCGTCAAAGGCATCCAGCAGCACCACCCGGTCATACTCCAGACCCTTGCTGGAATGGATCGTCGATAAAACAAACGGAACATCGCTGTTTACATCGGCCTTCGCGGCAATCAGCATCCGCAGCTCTTCCAGCCGGTCCAACAGGCGCAGGGCGTTGGGCTCCTGCTCGGCCAGCATTTCCAAAATAGCCAGTTTGCCGGTGTCCATGCCCTTCTGGTTCAGGTACGCGCCGTAACCGCAGCCGTGGCGCACGGCGTCCAGCGCATCGGCGGCGTTCAGCTGCGGGATGCGCTTAAACGCCGCGTAAATATCCCCCAGCGATTCCCGCATCCGAGTCTTTGTCTCGGAGTCACGGATCAGCTCCTCCAAAATCGGCCGCCCGGTGCGGGCACTGGCCCCGCAGGCCGCCAGCGCCCTCTGGCGGGAGAGCGCCAGCCCAAACTTGTAGTACAGCCGCAAAAACCGCTCACCATTGGCCGGCTCGTAGGCAAATCGCAAAAAATCCACGGCATCCAGCACAATTTTGTAGGTGAAAAACGTCAGGTCGGCCTTTTTAAAGCGGTAGGGCACACCCCGCCGCTCGCACAGGTCCACCAGCGGCAGCGCACTCTCGTTGTTGCGGAACAGCACCGCCGTCTCCCCGCCGCCGCGCCGGGCTTCCTCAAACAGCCAGTCGATCTGCTCCTCGCGCCGGGTGATGCGCCGTATCTCAATAGGGCACTGCGCCCCCTGGGTCGCCCGCAGGGTTTTGGGGCGGCGGTAGCGGCTGCGGGCCACAAAGGCGTTGGCGGCGGCCACGATCTCCTCACTGGAACGGTAATTCTCCTCCATCAGCAGCACCTGTGCGCCGGGGTAGACCTGCTCAAAGTCCATCAGTGCCTGGGGGTAGGCGGCGCGGAACCCATAGATGCTCTGATCCTCGTCGCCTACCATAAACAGGTTCAGACTGCGCCCGGCCAGCAGCCGTATAATTTCGTGCTGAATTTTGGAGGTATCCTGCGATTCATCCACGCAAAAATATTTATACCGCTGCTGGAAATACGCCAGCACCGGCGGCGCGGCCCGCAGAATTTGCAGCGCAAACACCATCTGGTCGTCGTAGTCCATCTGCCCGGCCCGTTTCAGCGCGGCCTGGTAGCGGCGGTACAGCTCCGGCAGGTTGGCTAAATCCGTTTCCAACCCTTCAATTTCCTCATCGGCCAGCGCCATATTTTTAATGTAGGTGATGGCCGTACGCAGCTCTTTCAGTGTGCTCTCGGTGGGAAACTCCCGGTTCACCTGCTGCCAGATGTCGGTCAGCATCCGGGTGATGTCGCCCTCGTTGGTCAGCAGTTCGGGCTGGCGGCGGCCGTAGACCCGGCTGTAATACTGCAAAATCACCGCCGAAAGCCCGTTAATGGTGCGGAAGGTCATCTGCCCGGCCAGCTCCGCCCCAAAACGGGCGGCAAAGCGGCCGCGCATCTCGTGGGTGGCGGCCACCGTGTAGGTCATCGTTAAGATCTGCGCCGGGGGCACATCGCAGCACAGCACCATGTAGCCCAAACGGGTCACCAGCACGGTGGTTTTGCCGCTGCCCGGCACGGCCAGCAGCAGCACCGGCCCATGCACGGCCTGCACGGCGGCCAGCTGTTGGGGGTTCAGTCCCGCCGCATATTGCTTGATAAAGGTCTCTTTTTGCAAAAGGCAGCCTCTTTCTATGCCCCGCCCATAGGCGGAAAAGTTCGATACTACAAGCATACCATGCCGCGACGGCGGGGGCAAGCGTTACTTTTTTATCACGAAGCAGGGCAGGGGAGCGGTGCTGGCCCAGTTGGCAAACTCGCATACCAGCACGGTGTATTTTGTCAGCGGCAGGGCGCGGAAAAATCCCAGCGCCGCCTGCTTTTCACTGTCACCGATGACCTGCCCGCTGTACAGCACCGCCGCCAGCACACCGCGCGGCTTCAGGGCATCCAGCGCGGCCTGCAGGGCGGGCAGACTGCCATCGGCGGTGGAGTGCACCTCGTGGTCGGCACCGGGTAGCCAGCCAAAATTGAACAGCACGCAATCCGCCGTGCCGGGGGCGACCAGTTCGGCCAAACGTGCATGGTCGTGCACCAATGCCTGCCCGATGGCCCCCAGCCCGGCGGCGCCCAGCCGTGTGTTGGTGTTTTCCACGGCGGCAGGCTGAATATCCAGTGCCAGCACCCTGCCCGTGGGTCCTGCCAGGCGGCACAAAAACTCGGTGTCGTGGCCGTTGCCGCAGGTGGCGTCCACATACAGTCCGCCCGGCTGGAGGTGGGCTGTCAAAAATTCATGGAAAAGCTGCACCGCCGAAAGATCCGGCACCCGGCGGCGGACCATCTCGCCGCCCTGGGGCAGAAAGCCGAACTTTTTCAATAAGGCCCCGGCGGCTTCGTCAGCGGCAGGGCCGGCGGTAAAGTGGGTCTCGCGTTTGACGTCATACCCGCCGTTTTGCTGCAAGACCTCCTTGACCAGATAGCTGCCGTACCCACGCTGCCGCCAGGCCGGGTCGATCTCCACCCACAGCCGCCCATCCTCCAGCGCAGCCATGCCGATGACGGTCTTTTCTTTGTATAATACGTATTTCCCGGCTTCGTGGGTGATTTTCATAGCAGGCACTTCCTTTTACAAACTACATCCAGCATACAGGCCCCGGCACCGCCTGTCAAGCGCCGAAATGGGAGCATTTTCACATTCTTTTCACCCGGCCGAGAAACCTATTTCACAATTGGCCGGTATACTATAGGCATAGAAAGCAAAAAGGGAGCGAAAGCCCCAGGGACATTGCCCCGACGCTTCCCAAATCTCACGCGAAAGGATGGACCAGTATGAGCAACGAATACGATTACTCCGGTCTTTACAATAACGGCCAGGGCGGCAATACGCCCGACCCCAATCAGGGCCAGAACAACAACCAGCCCCGGAACGAAGCCAACCAGGCTTCTGCAACCCGGCCCGATCAGCCCAGCCAGCCCGAGCAGGGCTGCTACCCCAACGTGGGCAGCAGCGGCATGAACACCGCCAACACCGCCCGCACCGATTACTCGGCAGGCAGCAGCACCAATAACACCGGTGCCAACACCTACAACCAGCCGAACAACGCCTACGGCCAGAATAACGGCTACACCAGCAGTTTCAGCGGCGGCAATGGCGGCAGCAACGGCGGCTACAATGGCTACAGCTACGCCAGTGCCCCGCAGCAGCCCCCCAAGAAAGAAAAAAAGCATAACAAGGTCCTGCTGCGCGTCCTCGCCGGTGTCGGCGTGGTGGCCCTGGGCTTCGGCAGCGGCATCGGCGGTGCCGTGGTGGCCAGCCGTGCCGGCCTGACCGGCAACCAGGTGGTCGTGCAGGAAGTCCAGCGCGACACCAGCACCGATGCCTCTAACACCGGCAGCACCGATGGCACCTCTATGACCATGCAGCAGATCGCTGCTGTGGCCTCCCCCAGTGTGGTGGCCATCACCACCGAGCAGATGAGCAGCAGCCAGACCTGGTTTGGCGGCTACTATGTGCAGAGCGGTGCCGGTTCCGGCATCATCATCAGCCAGGATGGCTACATCCTCACCTGCGCCCATGTGGTCAGCGGCGCTACCAGCGTGAAGGTCCAGCTCAACGGCAGCGACCAGAGCTATGACGCCACCGTTGTCGGCGTCGACTCTACTTCCGATATTGCCGTGCTGAAGGTCGATGCCACCGGCCTGACCCCGGCAGTCATCGGCGACAGCGATAAGCTGGCTGTCGGTGAGACCACCGTGGCTGTGGGCAACCCGCTGGGCACCTTGTCCAACACCGTTACCCAGGGTATCGTCAGCGCCCTGAACCGTCAGGTCACCGTGGAAGATAACAATATGACCTTGATCCAGACCGATACATCCATCAGCCCGGGCAACTCCGGCGGCGGTCTGTTCAACGCAAACGGTGAGCTGATCGGCGTGGTCAACGCCAAGAGCAGCTACAGCGAGGCCGAGGGCATCGGCTTTGCCATCCCCATCAACACCGCTATGGACATTGCCCAGCAGTTGATCGAAAACGGCGCTGTGGCCCGCCCGGTGCTGGGCGTCAGCATCCTGGACATTCAGGATTCCTCCACCGCACAGCAGTACGGTGTGTCCGCTTTGGGCGTCTACGTGGCTGATGTCACCAAGGGCGGCGGCGCCGAGGCTGCCGGTGTGCAACGCGGCGACCGCATCATCGCCATCGATGACACGGCTGTCAGCAGCACCTCCACCGTCAAGAGCTACCTGGCTGACAAGCAGGTGGGCGACACCGTCACCCTGCAGGTCGAGCGCGACGGCAAGGTCCTGACTCTCAACGTCACTTTGGGGAATAGTGCGCAGTAAAAGTGCCGCAACCCAAAGGCCCCTTTGTGCAAAGGGGGCTCTCCCTACCCCCGCGTTTTCTATAAACATTTCCTCCTTTCTTTTTCTTTCCATATAATCTTCTAATCTTGCAAAAATGTCCTGCAATGCAAATCTTGCATTGTGGGACATTTTTGCTGTTTTATACAGCTTGTTCATAAAAACTTTGTTTGACAGGCCATACAGCCGTACTGTATAATTTAAAATGTACGCAACGTATAAAAAAAGTTCATATCCGGGAAAGAATCTGGACGAAACGCGCACAAGATGCCGAACCGTCCGCGAAACAGGGGAACAGAAGAAAAGGAGGTCATACCCATGAGCAATTACGCTGCTATTGCAAAAGAAGCTGCCGTTTTTACCGAGGAATGTGTCACCAACAACCGCATCGACCCGTCTCTTTTTGGCCAATACAACATCAAGCGCGGCCTGCGCGACCAGGACGGCAAAGGCGTGCTGGCAGGCATTACCAACATCTCCCGCATTGATGCCTTTGAGGAGAAGGACGGTAAAAAAGTGCCCTGCGACGGAAAACTCTGGTACCGCGGCTACAACGTGTATGACCTCATCCGGGGCCTGCGCGGCAAGCGCTATGCCTTTGAGGAAGCCGCCTACCTGCTCCTTATCGGTGACCTGCCCAACGAGGCCCAGCTGGATGCTTTCAAGGACAGCCTGGTCAAATGCCGCGACCTGCCCACCAACTTTGTGCGGGACGTCATCATGAAAGCCCCCAGCCGCGACCTGATGAACTCGCTGACCCGCAGTGTGCTCACCCTCGCCAGCTACGATGACGACATCGGCAAGACCGACCTGCAGACCCAGCTGGAGCAGTGCATCAAGCTCATCAGCGTCTTCCCCATGCTGGCCGTCTACGGCTACCACGCCTACCATTATTATGAGTGCGGCGGCAGCATGTACATCCACCGCCCCAAACCGGAGCTTTCCACCGCCGAAAACCTGCTGCAGATGCTCCGCCCCGACCAGAAATACACCGAGCTGGAAGCCCACGTGCTGGACATCGCCCTGCTGCTGCATATGGAGCATGGCGGCGGCAACAACTCCACCTTCACCACCCGCGTGGTCAGCTCCTCCGGGTCGGATACCTACTCGGTCATTGCGGCGGCGCTTTCCAGCCTGAAAGGCCCCAAGCACGGCGGCGCCAACCTGCATCGTCGACCGCCAGGCCTTCGACCAGAAGGGCCTGATCTACGGCATGGGCCACGCGGTCTACTCCCTCAGCGACCCCCGCGCCGTGGTGTTCAAAAACTTTGTGCACCAGCTGGCCGATGCCAAGGGCCGCGCCCTCGATTTTGAATATTACAACATCATCGAGCGGCTGGCCCCCAAAGTCATCGCAGAAAAACGCCATATTTATAAAGGCGTGTCTACCAACGTCGACTTCTACTCCGGCTTCGTCTATGACATGCTGGGTATCCCCGTGGAGCTGTACACCCCCATCTTCGCTGTGGCGCGCATCGTTGGCTGGTCCGCCCACCGCATGGAGGAGCTGGTCAACGTGGATAAGATCATCCGCCCCGCCTACCAGAGCATCATGACCCCGCGGGACTACGTGCCGCTGGAAAACCGCTGATGCCCGCCTGACCCCCTTACATGCAAAAGGAGGCCGAATGAACGAAAAACTCAAAGAAAAGACCCGCGAAGCCCTGACCAGCGTGCTGCCCATCACGGTCATCGTGCTGATGCTCAGCGTCACGCTGGTGCCCATGGAGGTGGGTACACTGGCCCTGTTTTTAACGGGGGCAGTGCTGCTCATCGTGGGCATGGGCTTCTTCCAGCTGGGTGCCGAGATCTCCATGACCCCGCTGGGCCAGGGGATAGGCGGCAGCATCGTGCGCCAGAAAAAAACATGGCTGGCCGTTGTCATCTGCTTTGCCATGGGCGCTATCATCACGATCTCAGAACCCGATCTGCAGGTGCTGGCCAACCAGGTGGCGGCCATCCCCAACGCCGTGCTCATCTGGACGGTGGCGGCGGGCGTCGGCGTGTTCACCGCCGTGGCGGTGCTGCGCATTTTGTACCGCGTGCCGCTGTCTAAAATGCTGCTGGGGCTGTATTTGCTGCTGTTCGTGGTGTCCCTTTTTGTCCCCAATGAATTTTTGGCCGTCGCCTTTGATGCCGGCGGCGTCACCACCGGCCCCATGACGGTACCCTTTATCATGGCGCTGGGCATCGGCTTCTCAGCTGCCCGCAGCGATAAGGACAGCGCCAACGACAGCTTCGGCCTCATCGCTCTGTGCAGTGTTGGCCCCATCCTGATGGTCATGCTGCTGGGCATCTTCTACCACCCCACGGAGACGATTTATGACGCAGTGCAGCTGGCCCCGGTCATCACTACCCAGGATGTGGCACTGGCCTTTTTGCAGGACCTGCCCCATTATACGGCCGAGGTGCTGCAAAGCACGCTGCCCATCGTGGGTGTGTTTGTGCTGTTCCAGGCGCTGACCCGCAGCTTCCAGCCGCGCCAGTTGGTGCGTATGGTGCTGGGTTTTGTGTATACCATTATCGGGCTGATTTTGTTCCTCACCGGTGTCAACGTCGGGTTCGCGCCCGTAGGCAATCTGCTGGGCAGCGGCCTGGGCAGCGGCCCCCTGCGCTGGGCGCTGCTTCCTATCGGCATGCTCATCGGCTACTACATCGTCAAGGCCGAGCCAGCGGTGCAGGTGCTCAACGAACAGGTCGAGGAGATCACCGGTGGCACCATCTCCCGCCATGCCATGAACCGCGCCCTGCAGGCCGGTGTGGCCGTGGCGGTGGCGCTGGCCATGCTGCGCGTGCTGACTGGACTTAGCATCTACTGGGTGCTCATCCCCGGCTACGCGGCGGCGCTTATCATGAGCCGCTTTGTCCCGCCGGTGTTTGTGGGCATCGCGTTTGACTCCGGCGGCGTCGCCAGCGGCCCGATGACATCCACTTTCCTGCTGCCGCTGGCCATGGGCGCATGCAGCGCGGTGGGCGGCAACGTCGTCACCGATGCCTTCGGTATCGTGGCGCTGGTCGCCCTGGCTCCGCTCATCGCCATCCAGATCATGGGCCTGCTGTATGCCCGCCGCACCCAGGCGCAGACCGCCCCCAACATTTTGGACGACACCGTGGTGGAACTGGAGGAATACTGATATGGATGCAACGCAAAAACGCACCCCCTGCCTGCGGCTGCTCCTTTCGGTCACGCAGGCCGAGGATGAGCACCGCGTGGTGGAAGTGCTGCAAAAAAACGGCATCCCCCTTTGTTTTGAAGCCCGCGCCAAGGGCACAGCCCCGTCTGAGCTGCTGGATGCCATCGGCCTGGGCGGCACCACCCGCGTGCTGACGGCGGGCCTGCTGCCCCGCGCCAACGTCCCGGCGGTGTTCGGGGCCATCAACAAGGCGCTTTCTTACCACAAGCGCGGCGCAGGCATCGCCGTGACCCTGCCGCTGACCGGCGTACAGAACAGCATTTTGCAGTTGACCGCCCCGGCGGACTGTGCCGGACCCACTGCTGAAAAGGAGGAACACACCATGAAGGACCATCCCTACGCCCTGCTGTGGGTTTCCGTCAAGGCGGGCCACGGCGACGAAGCTGTGGACGCTGCCCGCAAAGCAGGGGCCCGCGGCGGTACAGTGCTGAAAGGCAGCCGCTGCAGTACCGAGGAGGCCAGCAGCTTTTTGGGCATTTCCATTCGGGAGGAGCAGGATTTTGTTATGATCGTCGTCCCGCAGGAGCAGAAATCCGCCGTCATGCAGGCAGTCACCGCCGCCTGCGGCCTGAACACCCCCGCCCACGGTGTAACAGCCGCCCTGCCGGTAGATGAAGTGATGGGATTAGAATAAGTACCCCTTAAAAGGCCCCCTTGTGTAAAGGAAACTCCGCGAAGCGGTGGGGGATTGTGACCTTACCCATACATCGACCTACCCCCGTAAAATCACAATCCCTCCGTCACGGCTACCGCCGTGCCACCCGCTTACGCGTCGCGACATCTCCCCACACTGTGGGGAGTCACCCTTTACACAAGGGAGGCTTTAGGGGCCCGCAATAACGATAAAAAAGGATGCAAGGAACTTACTCCTTGCATCCTTTTATTATTGTTGAATTGTTAAAAATTACCCGGCAATCGCACCAAAGGCCGAGAAGCCCAGCAAACTGACCACACCCATGATGCACCCGGCCAGCAGCACGCCGCCCATGCAGGCACGCACGCTGGATTTGAAATCCATGTCCAGCAGGCTGGCGGCCAGTGTGCCGGTCCAGGCACCGGTGCCCGGCAGGGGGATACCCACGAACAGCAGCAGCGCCCAGGGCAGGCCGCGGCCGGCCTTGGCCTTCAGCTTCTCGCCGCCCTTGTGGCCCTTCTCCAGGCAGAAGGTGAAGAACTTGCCGATGACCGGCTTATCCGCGCCCCACTCCAGCACCCTGCGGGCCAGAAAGAAGATGAACGGCACCGGGAGCATGTTGCCGATGATGGAGATGATGTACCCCTGCCACAGCGGCAGGCCCAGCCCCACGCCGATGGGGATCGCGCCGCGCAGCTCAATCAGCGGCACCATCGAGACGAAAAATACAGTCAGATATTTAGTCAGCATAATAAACCTCGTTGTAGTGTTGCTTTCTATAAACGATAACTTTCTAATTATACAGGATAACGACCAATTTGGCAAGTACTACTTTAAAGGCTCCCCTCAAGCTCCCCTCAAGGGGAGCCATCTCTGCTACCGTATGCCTTAACCTTATTCTATATACACATCCTCAAATTTGTCCTGTTTTGTCAAATCCGGCCAATCTTATGAATATGTTGTAAACTTTTATAAAATTGCACAAGGTTAGTTGTATAAAACTGGCGCCCTGCACGAAAATAAGTTAATTTTCTCTAACTGCTTGACTTTTAGGTGTTAGTTATGCTAAACTGCTATCGCAAGCGGTTAGAACGTTCTAACCGCCCACTTTTGCTTGACCTGTTAGCATATGCTAATGGGCGGGCTAAACAGCATATAAAGGGGTGTTTGTGCTATGCCTTTGACAATGGCAAAAGCAGGTGAGACCGTCACCATCCAGAAGATCACCGGTAAGGATGAAGTTCGTCTGCACCTGGCAGAGTTGGGCTTTGTTGTTGGCGAGACCATTACGGTCGTCAACGAGATCAGCGGCAACCTGATCCTCCAGGTCAAGGAAGCCCGCATCGCGCTGGATAAATCCATGGCCATGCGCATCATGGTTGCCTAAAGTTTGGAATCCTTCCCCGCCAACCCCGGGGATCAGATTTACAGTATTGAGGAGGAATCGTATATGAAAACTCTTAAAGACGTCAAGGTCGGCGAGACCGCTACGGTCAAGCGCCTGCACGGTGAAGGCCCCGTCAAGCGCCGCATCATGGACATGGGCCTGACCAAGGGTGTCCAGGTCTACGTCCGCAAGGTCGCACCTCTGGGCGACCCCATGGAGCTGACCGTCCGCAACTACGAGCTGAGCGTTCGTAAGGCTGACGCCGAGATGGTCGAGGTCGAGTAAAATGGCTGCTTTCCCCGCCCAAAAGCGGGAAAACATAGAAAGGGGTATATGAATGGCAATTAAAATTGCATTGGCCGGCAACCCGAACTGCGGTAAAACCACCCTGTTCAATAACCTGACCGGCTCTAACCAGTACGTCGGTAACTGGCCCGGCGTTACGGTTGAAAAGAAAGAGGGCAAACTCAAGGGCCACGATGATGTCGTGATCCAGGACTTGCCCGGTATCTACTCTCTGTCTCCCTACACGCTGGAGGAAGTTGTCGCCCGCGGCTACCTCGTCAACGAGAAGCCCGATGCCATCCTGAACATCATCGATGGTACCAACATCGAGCGTAACCTCTACCTGACCACCCAGCTGATCGAGCTGGGCATCCCCGTTGTCATGGCAGTCAACATGATCGACCTGGTTCGCAAGAACGGCGACAAGATCGACCTGAACAAGCTCTCCAAGGAACTGGGCTGTAAGGCTGTTGAGATTTCCGCCCTGAAGGGCGAGGGCTGCCAGCAGGCTGCTGAGGCTGCCATCGCCGCCGCCAAAGAGGCCAAGGGTGTTGAGCTGCCCCATGTCTTTACCGGCAGCGTTGAGCATGCCATCGCTCACATCGAGGAATCCATCCAGGGCAAGGTCGATGACCGCTTCCTGCGTTGGTACGCCGTTAAGCTGTTCGAGCGCGACGACAAGGTTGAGGCTGAGCTGAACCTTGGCAAGGATGTGCTGGACCACATCGGCCAGCATGTCACCGACTGCGAGAACGAGATGGATGACGATGCAGAAAGTATTATCACAAACCAGAGATATGCTTACATCAGTAAAGTGTGTGATCAGTCTGTAAGCAAAAAAGCAGAAGTACACAACCTGACAATCTCTGACAAGATTGACCGTATCGTAACAAACCGCTGGCTTGCACTTCCAATTTTTGCGGTTGTTATGTTCATTGTTTATTATGTATCCGTATCTACGGTAGGTGACTGGGCAACGACCTGGGCAAATGATGGAGTATTTGGTGACGGATGGCATCTCTTTGGTATTAAGTCTCTTTTCATCCCTAGTGTTCCTAGCATTGTAGAAGGTGCTTTAAATGCTGTTGGATGTGCAGACTGGTTATCTGGATTAATTCTTGATGGTATTGTTGCTGGTGTTGGTGCTGTACTTGGTTTCGTACCTCAGATGTTAGTACTGTTCTTCATGCTTTCCATCCTGGAGCAGGTTGGATACATGGCTCGTGTTGCATTTATCCTTGACCGTATCTTCCGCAGATTTGGTCTTTCCGGAAAAAGCTTTATTCCGATGCTGATCGGTTCCGGTT
>OGEZ01001342.1_pt1 | contig 12753 bp, 9 predicted proteins | sample 1570831 | NCBI WGS metagenome assembly OGEZ01 (sample SAMEA2582059, study PRJEB24529) | metagenome | biome: Human gut stool | place: China | collected 2011
CTGTCAAGATCATCTGCCCAGAGTTTCTTATCCCAGTGTTCCGGATAATAACAGGTTCCCATTGTCAGTTCGTTCCATTTGTAGTTCTGTTTTGCATTCATTGTCATGTCCTCCACCAAACATTTATATTTCATTCTGAGTATGATTGCCAGGTACCTGCATTACAGGAATCCTGAAAGTCACCTCTGTTCCTTCTCCCGCTACACTTGTCACATGAAATTCACATGCTTCTCCATATAACAAATTCAACCTTCGATATACATTACTCAATCCAATACTGCTTTTTTTATTTTTATCACTATAATTCTGAATGACCTGTTTTAACTGCTCTTCATCCATGCCTTTTCCATTATCCGTCAGATTAAACTGAAGATATTTGTTATCACATAGCTGAATGTTGATCCACAAGATACCTTTTTCAATCTGTTCTTCCAGACCATGTACAATACTGTTTTCTATAACCGGCTGAATGATAAAGCTTGGTATATAGAAATTCAGCACTTCATCAGGAATATTATGTCTGATCTCTATTTTGTCTCCAAACCTGTATTTCTGGATAAATAAATAGTTATCTACAACCTCCATTTCCTGTTTTACCGTATAATAGTCTTCCCTTTTAATACTTGCCCGGAGAAATTTTCCCAGAGCAACTGCCAAATCCGTTATTTCACTGTTTCCATTTGAAAAGCCAAGCCAGCTTATCGTATCCAGGCAGTTATACAGAAAATGAGGGTTGATCTGCATTTTCAGAAATTCAATCTCAGCCTCTCTGTTTGCAATTTCCAGCGTATAATTCTTCTCTATCAGATTCTGTACCTTATCCGCCATCTGGTTATAAACCATACCAATCTGGCTGATCTCATCCTGACTTTCCACCTTGAATCGGGAATCAAAGTTTCCTTCCTGATATGCAGTCATGCTATCTACCAGTTTCTTTGTCGGTTTTACCATAACTCTGGCAGCATATCTCATTATTATCAGAGAAACCAAAAGCACAATTCCAAACGTAATAAGTACACTCACCAGCGCAATTCCTATATTCTTCCACAACTGCCCCACATTGATAGTGGAAACCAGAAGCCACCCATTATTCACATACTGATATGTAAAATAACTATTCTCTCCTGTACTGGGATCCTTGACAATTTTTACATTCTTAAAATCTCTCGTTTCCAGTGGAAAAGAATTTCCACACATATTTTTCTCACTAGATACGATAATGTCCATATCATTATTCAAAAGGTAAAAACGATTTTTATACGTGCTGGGAACAGATTGAAGTTTTTCGCTGAAATATGAATTTTTACACTCAATAATCATATATCCGATAGGTTTAAAATCATCAACACTTAGAATGGCACGATATAACCCAATCATTCCATTTTCTTCATCGTCTGCCCACAGTGCCCCTCCATTTTGGTCATAGATTTTTTCTTTTGTAATATCATCTGCTTTGATTCTTTTGCCAGAGGTTCCTATTACAATTTCCACATTATCCAGAGAAAAAATCCTGGCTGAAACAATTCCCGGGACATTAAAAACACTTCCTCGGATTTCACTGGAAATCGCTGCTTTTTCAGTTTGAAAGGATGTATTTTCCGGATTCACCAGTGTCTGATAATTGATTTCCTTTAAGTTCTTTTGTACACTGTTATTGATCAGAATCGACACAGAGAGCTGATCAATCTGGCTGATTCTTTCTTCCAATCCTGTTTCTGCTGCTACAGTAACATCGTTCATATGTGATCTTGCCTGTGAGTTATAAACACTGGAAAAACGAATTCCGAAAACACCCAGCAGAACAACACATGAAACAAACATTAACAACATATAGACTTTAAAAATCTTATTCATCAAACTTCCATTTGTTTTTAAAACACCAGTTTGTTTTAATTTATCGCGCCTTCTCATATCACTTTCCATTTCCTGATTTACTATTCAGTATTTCATAAAGTCCCGGGAAATTTTCACCATTTTCATTTCTATAATTTGACGGCGTACATCCAAATGTTTTCTTAAACAGCTGTGAAAAATAATGCTGGTCATTAAACCCTGTTTTTTCACACACATCACTTATCTTTTCACCTGTTTTGATAAGACTGGCTGCACACATCAGGCGGATTCCGTTTAAAATATCTACAAAAGTGTAACCTGTTTCTTTTTTTATCTTACGTGAAATGTAACTCTCTGAAAAATGATATTTCTCAGCAAGGTCTGATAAAGAAATATTCTGTTCATAGTTCTGTGCAATATCTGTCAAAATAGATTTAATCGTATTGGACGACTGTACAAAAAGACTGTTTACCTGCGATACCGCATCATGCTTTTCCCCAAATTCATCCTTCTGGCTTAATAACTTCTGTTCAAATCTTTTCTGTTCCAGACGGTGCATAACGTTATGCATTGTTTCCATCAGTTCATTTGGAGAAACCGGTTTAAGCAGATATTCATATACACCATATCGCATTGCCGATCTTGCATATTCAAATTCTGAAAATCCAGATAAAAGTACAACGGCCACATCCATAGACCGTTCTTTCACCATCTGCGCCAGTTCCAGTCCACTGAAACCGGGCATTCTGATATCAAAAATAACCAGATCGATCGATGTGCTCAATAAAAGTTCTTTCGCTTCTACTCCATTTGCAACCGAATACACATCTGTAATTCCTATTGATTTCCAGTCAAGACTCAGCAGTCCCCTGCGAATTACAGCCTCATCATCTGCAATCAACAAATTCATAACATTACCACCTTTTCCTGATTCAAAGAATCACTGCCCCATATAAGAAGCAGTGATTTCTTTTTTCTGAATCATATCATCCTTTTACAGCACCTGCAACCATACCTTCCATAATTTGCTTATGTAATAAAATATAAACTACAATGCTAGGAATAATTGTAATAATAACTGCCGCGATCATACCTACATAATCTGTAGAATACATCGCCTGGAAGTTGGTAAGTCCTACCGGCAGCGTCATTTTTGAACTGTCCGTGAGGAAAATTCTCGGCAACAGAAGATCATTCCACACATTGATAAACTGAACGACTGCAACTGTTACAACTGAAGATTTTGCTATTGGCAGGATAATCTTAAAGAAGCACTGAAATACCGTACATCCGTCAATAATTGCTGCCTCTTCAAGTTCTGTCGGAATACTTCTCATAAATCCGCAGATAATGAAAATGGCCATCGGAAATCCTACAGCAATCTGCGGAATAATAACCGCAAGATGTGTATCCAGAAATCCCATCCCCTTAAAAATAGAGAACAGAGGAATTACCAGAGCATAAATAGGAATCATCATTCCTAAAAGGAAAATACTATGTGTAAGGTTTGCAAGCTTCCAATGCATTCTGGCAATTGCATAAGATGCCATTGTTGCAAGGATTACAGTAACCAGAACCGCAGAAACAGCAATAATAACTGAGTTTCCAAAGTATCTGAATACACCACCTTTTACAACTGCATTTACATAGTTTGTCATTGACCACTGTTCCGGTAATCCCCATGTATTCGTATACAATTCAGCATTCGTTTTAAATGATGCCAAAAACAACCATACAAGAGGGTAGATACAAAGAATCGTAAACCCGATCAGCAATACATATTTAATAACGAGCCATATATTTTCTGAGGCACTTCTCTTCATTTCCCAACACCTCCTACACTGTTTCGTCTGTCTTGAATACTCTGTTGGAAATTCCTACAGATAACATACACAGTAACATTAAGACAACACCGATTGCACTGGCGTATCCATAATTCAGAATATTAAATGACTGATAATACATATATGTAGACATAACCTCTGTTGCATGGTTTGGTCCACCTGAAGTCATAACAGCAACCAGATCGTAATATTTCAGAGAACCTGTAATAATCAAAACTGCGTCAATTTTCAGAATTGGTTTGATAAGCGGAAATGTGATGTACTTAAACTGCTGCCAGCCTGTAGCACCATCAATCTCAGCAGCCTCATAGAAAGAAGAATCAATATTTCTCATTGCAGCCAACTGAATTACCATATGATAACCAACATACTGCCACATAATAACAATGATAATGCAAAGCATTGCCGTTTCTTTATTAGCCAGCCACATCTGCTGCAAACCACCAAGTCCGATTGCTTTTAAGAAACCATTAAGCAGACCATAATTACCATTGTAAATGAATGTCCATGTAAGACCAACTGCTACACCACAGATTACGCATGGAAGGAAAAATACAGTCTGGAAAAATGATGCACCTTTGATTTTTTTGAAGATTGCATTACCAAAGAACATTGCTAATGGCATATGTGCCACCAAAGATCCGACAACCATCAGAATATTATTTCCAAATGCATGTTTAAATGTTTTATCACTGAAAAGACTCAGATAATTTTTGATTCCTACAAAGTTCATCTTTGACATCAGGTCTGTATCAAATAATGAAAGATACACATTATAAAAAATAGGAGCTAATGCAAAGATTGCATAAATAATAAATGCAGGCAATACAAAAAGTGCTATGGTTTTCTTATTACCCATTACTTTATTCATAGACAACTCTCCCTTTTAACAAGCGGAACCCAATGTAAAATCTCAGGTTCCGCCAATTTATTTAACAATCTGTTTATTTACTCTTGCTTTCTGCATAAGACTGCAGGGTATCAAATGCTTCCTGCACATCATCACCGTTTGCAATTCCAATTGCTGTATTGTTAAATTCATTTCCAAGATCAGTATCTACACGGTCAAACCATGGCGTCTGTGCCTTTGCATCTCCCAGAAGATTTACGAAATCTGCACACAGCGGTGTTAATTTTGAATCGTCGATATCAATGTTTGTACTTGGGAAACGTCCATAATCATAAAGTAATGAAGAAGTTGATTCTTCGTTTGTCATATATTTTAACAGCGCTACTGCAGCATCTACATTCTTGCAGTTCTTAGTAATCGCATAAGAAGTATCAACAGAGCCAACTTCTACACCTGCATATTCTTCATTTACTGCCGGCATTAAGAAGCAACTAATATTTTCTGCTTCTGCAGCATTCTCTTTCTTATCCAGATTGGAGATTTCCCAACATCCGTTGAAGTACATTGCGGTCTGTCCATTTGCAAATTGTAACTGTGCCTCTTCTCTTGATACTCCGGTAAATCCATCTTCGAAATATCCTTTATTAACTTCTTCCTGGAACAGTTTACCAGCTTCAACCATACCTTCATCGTTCCATTTTCCTGTGCCGTCTTTTATAGAGTTGAATAAATCCTCGCCTTTAATTCCATCACTCAGCTGCTGGATATACTGAGATACAAGCCATGCATCATCCGCTGTAGAAGCTAATGCAACAGGTGTAACTCCATTTTCTTTTAATGTGTCGCATACCTGCACATACTCATCATATGTAGTCGGAACTTCAAGACCATATTTATCAAAAATTGCTTTGTTATAATACATGATAGCTGTACTCTGCTGAGTTGGGATTGCATATACTTCACCATCATATGTTAAAGGCTCTAAAATACCTCCATTGAAACTATTTTTCCAGTCCTCGTCTTCATCCAGATATTTCTGAAGGCTGACGATCTTATCACCATTTACAAAGTTTTCAAGATATCCAAGTTCCCATGTAAAGATAATATCTGTTTCAGAGTCAGAAGCCATCATTGTTGTCAGTTTTGTCTTATAGTCAGAGTTGGTTACATTCTGAATTTCTACCTTTACTCCATACTCGTTGGACTCATTAAATCCATCAATGATCTTACGGTATCCTTCCATATATGCATCTGAATCAGAACCGTTCATCATAATAGTCATTGTTTCTGAACTGCTGTCTGCTTTTGAGTCTGAAGAATCAGAACTTCCACCATTGCTTCCACAGCCGGTAAGCATACTTGCAGCCATTGCACCGATCAGTAAACACACTGTAAATTTTTTCATCTTATTTCTTTCCTCCCTGATTGTGATATTTGTATATATCTCTGTGTTTTCCATAAGAATATTTTATCAATTTTTACATTCATTTAAAGAAAGAATTATGTCCTTTTTGTTTGTTATTTTGTCATTCATTTGTTAGTTTTTTGTCTTTTATAGTTTTTGCACAATATAATATCAATATTTAAAGGCAATATAAAACACAGGAATATCTATAAGAAAAATCTCCCTGTGTTTTACATTACCTATATTTTATGCTTCTTCAACAATTTTTACATTCCATGGTGAAACCGTGATGCTTTCTCCATCCTGTACAGATTCTCCTGATAACAACTCTGTACCATTTTTGCCATAATAAGAAACTTTCTGTTCTTCTGCGGAATAGTTTAGGATATATCTGACACATTTTCCCAGATCATTGGTTCCTTTTCTTACGATCACCGGCCATCTATATTCCGGAAGCTCTACCTCTGCACTCTTAAGTGCTTCTGTGATCACTGCTTTTAAAGTGTTGTCATCTGTCATGCAACCAATGTAGATGGCAGTTCCTTTTTCATAATGATTCTTAGTGATTGCTGCATATTCTTTCCAATTATAATGGTCATAAGATGCCAGAACTTCAGCTTCCTGTGGCATTAATAATTCCATGAATACTTTAGCTGTTGCAGGCACATCTGTATTTTCTTCAGTCTCAATAATTTCTTTTGTTTCGTTTTTCTTATCTGCTTCATCTGCACCACTTTCTCGGATAATACTTCCAGTCAGTCCGACATTCTTCGGGAAGGTAAACTGCTGATAGTTGATTCCGAAGCAGTTACTTAAAATATGCGGCTGCATTTCATGACTTACCTTAATATTCTCATTCGCAAATGCCGTCTTAAATGTTGCCACCAACGTACCACCATCTGCCACATACTGTTTCAGTCTTTCCAGAAGTTCATCTGGTGCTGCATAGAGTGCCGGGACAAAAATTGCTTTATACTGTTCCAGATTATCAGATTCCGGCCATACGAAGTCACACTCAATATTCATCTGATACAGTGCATCATAAATCCAGCGCAAAACATCATTATATCCAATGCCATTATTTCCTGCCGCAGTTGCCTCGATTCCGAACCACTTGAGAGCCGTTAATGCCTCATTACTTACAAGGATAGCAACATCATTTTTCTTCTTCAGATTCACCAGATGACTTCCGATTTCTAAGAATTCCTTACCCATAATACATGCTTCGCGATATGGCGCATTCTCCTGCATGTCATGACTGAGAAGTCCCTTCCAGTATGTCTCAAAAGAATTATGAATAGAATGCCAATGCCAGTACATTACGCTGTTAGAACCACTTGCAAGGTGACTATAACCCTGAAGTCTGAGCTGTCCCTTGTACGGAGTCCATCCTGGATAACCCTGAGCTTCTGTTTCCAGAACAAGATAGTTATCTCTCTTTAAAGAACGTGTCATATCACCGCCAAATGCAATCTCTGCCCCTGTCAGATCATCCTGTGTTGGATGATAAATATCTGTGCCTGCAATCGTCAGTGCCTTCGCTGCATGGTAATGGTTTACATCAGGCTGTACTCCATAGGAATATCCCCGCCATTCAAAGTCAAAATTATGAGTAATAAACTGATCCTCTCTGCGGTATTCATTTACGATATCTGCCTGCCAGCTTAAGAATTCGTCCACCAGCATTCTCTGGAACTTTTCAAATTCAGCTCCGAGGCTTCCATTGATCGTTCCTCTCACATCAAGGAAATCTTCCCATGCATTGATACGGTTACTCCAGTAATCCAGACCAAATTCATGATTCATGGCATCCAGATCATTATTAAATTTCCTGCGGAGATATTTCACAAATTTCTCCTGCACATTCTTTCCGGCTGTTCCGTAGTATTTGGTTTCATTGTCTACCTGAAAACCAATAACGCATTTTCTGTGTGCGGTACACTCCATTAATTTACGGATCACACGCTCTGCATAGAAACGATACACCGGATGAGTGATATCCATAATCTGACGGGCTCCGTAGATTCCTCTGCCCTTTACGGTTTCTGCCATAACATCCGGGTGAGATTTCACCATCCATGTAGGGATTGCATATGTAGGAGTTCCGATGATCACATTGATCCCGGCTTCCTCCATTGCGTCCATAACACGTTCCACATGTGAGAAATCAAAAACACCTTCCTGTGGTTCACAGGTGCTCCATGTGGATTCTGCAATCCTTACTGTATTGATTCCTGCCTTTTTCATCATTGCCACATCCTGCTGCAGGCGGTCATATGGCATATATTCATCGTAATATGCTGCTCCGTAGAGAAGTTTCTTCATTAATAATATCCTCCTGACTGATACTCTGAATATAACATTTTTATCAATTTTCTCTTATATTAATCGAAATTTGCAGGATATGATATCACGTATCTCGGGTAAATATCATTTCTCTCAGATAAATATCATTTATTTGTTTTGCATCCTTTACTCCACAGAAACAGTATTCTGCTCCAGATATTTTTTCAATGACGAGACATACAGATTCCCCACCTTGCTGAGGATTGAATTCTTTCTGATAATATAGCCGATCTCCATATCACTGTTCTGGTTCTGCTCATCCCCTTCGAAAGGAATTGCCAGATAGTCACTGCCATTCAACTCCTCACAGATAATTCCGGAACACAGGGTATAGCCATTGAGCCCTACCATCAGATTCAGCATTGTCGCACGGTCTGAAGCCTTGACTGTTCTGGAATATTCATTGGTAGACAGAATTTCCTCTGACAGATAAAAACTGCTCTTATCTCCCTGTTCAAAGGACAGACAGGGATATTTTGCCAACTGGCTGTAGCTGATAGATTTCTCATTTGCCAGTGGATGATTTTTCCACAAATATACATATGCCTGACAGTCAATCAAATGATGAAACTCCAGATTCGCAGAGTGGAGAAGCTTTAACAGCGCCTTTCTGTTGAAATCACTGAGATAAAGTACTCCCACCTCGCTTTTCATGGTGCTGACGTCACTGATCACATCTGCAGTCTTTGTCTCCCTGATGGCAAATTCATATTCCGACACATCAAACTTCTGCACCATATCCACGAATGCTTTCACTGCAAAAGAATAATGCTGGGTGGAAACGCCGAATTTCTTCTTATAGGAACCACCCTCACTGTATTTCTCAACCACACTTTCATACTGTCCGTATATCTGACGGGCATACATCAGAAATTCTGTCCCGTCATTGGTCAGTGTCACACCACGGCCGCTGCGGTTGAATATAATGATTCCAAGCTCCTTCTCAAGCTCCTTCACTGCATTGGTCAGAGACGGCTGGGAAATATACAACGCCTCCGCAGCTTTATTCAATGAACCGGTTTCGGAAATTGTGATGATATAATTCATCTGTGTTAATGTCATATGGTTTCTCCCTTATATACCATTAATTTTTTTCTATAGCAATCCTCATAAATAATTCATATGAGACAATTATCCTAAATTGATTTCATTTTACCCATATAATTATTTTCCTATTTGTGACACTACCAGTGGCATAAATAGTTACTGCAATAATTTTACTATATCTTCTCAGGTTTCTCAACATTGCAATTTCTACAAAAGGGAAACATAAAATTACAGTTTACTATGTACCTCAAGTTTTTTGTTTTTATCAGTCTGTAAGAAAACGGCAATGATAAAAACTAACATTGTATCCTAAACACATATAGGATACAATATCAATAGACAGCACAATTCCCTGAAGAATTCATATAATGGAGAAATTATCATGCAGATAAAAATAGATCACTCCCTTGCTACACAGATTGTCAATACTGTAAAAGACGTATGCGGCCAGGATGTTAATTTTATTGATCAGTCCGGGATTATTTTTGCCAGCACTAATCCGGAAAGAGTTGGAACTTTCCACGAAATCGGGCAGAAAGCTGCAGCCACAGGAAATACTATCGAAGTATCTTCTGACAATAGCTTCTACGGCAGTCAGAAAGGGATTAATATGCCGGTTTACCATAACCAGTCTTTACTGGCTGTGATCGGTATTACCGGTGAACCAGATACCGTGAGAAAATATGCCCATCTGGCAGAACGCATCACCAATCTTCTAATCCGCGAACAGGAGCTGAATATGATCAGCCGTAATCAAAATGATAAGCGTCAGTATATCATCGATTCTCTGATTCGTAATCAGAATCTCAATATGGAATATATCCAGAGTCTCCTGACAGAGTTTTCTGTAGATGTTCGAACTTCCAAACGACTCATATTACTACAGATAAATGCAAGATATAATATGGCTAATTTTTCACTTCTGGAACAGAAAGTAACTCAGATGTTTTCCATTTTTCCTCTGAATTTGTATGCCTTTCATTATCCAGATGAGTATCTGGCAGTTGCAGATTCTGAACTTTTTGACAGAAAATCCTTTATACTAAAGCAGTTTGCCGCAGAACAGCAGAAGCTTCTGAAAATCGCAGTTGGAAAGAGCACTTCCATCTATCAGCTGGCAGAATCTTATTCTTCCGCTGTGACAGCTTTAAAAAGCATAACTAATCCTGACAAAAATTTCGTAATGTATGATAATCTCACGCTGGAACTCCTTCTCTCCGGATCAGGGAAACAAGAAAAAGAAGAGTTCCTCTCCCGGACTATTACAAATCTTACCGGAGAAGAACTCAAAATTATAACCACCTATTTTGATCAGGATATGTCTCTGCATAATACCTGTGAAAAACTTTTTTTGCACAAAAACACACTTCAATACAAACTCAATCATATCTACAGAAAAACCGGGCTGAATCCACGTAGATTTAAAGATGCCGTTCTTCTGTACCTGGCTGGGAAACTGTAGTATCAGGATTTGATATCTTTATATCAGGTACACAATTACCGCCACAATTGTACTCGTAAGACCAATACATGCCTCAAACGGAATCAGTTTCATTCTTTCCTTAATATTCATTCCTACAGAACCACCTGTCGCGTGGAAAAAAGAACCATGCGGCAGAGAATCGATTACTGTTGCACCGGCATGAATCATAGCTCCTGCGGAAATAGCCGGAATTCCTGCATTTAACAGTGTTTGTGCAAAAGTCTGAGACGCAATGGTCGCACCGGCTGTAGTAGATGCAGTAGCTCCTGCCATCAGAATACCTGCAATCGGCGCAAGAATAAATGCCGGCATCTTCATCATTTCCAATAGAGAAATCACATCATACTGTAAAGCAGATGCTTTAATGATTCCTGCAATAGTTCCTGTTCCAATAAGAAGAATAGATACTCCTGCCACCTTACTAAGACCAAATTCTGCAAACTCACGGAATTGTACCAGGCTTCCACATGCAATTGCACACACCAGACCGCCAAGTGGAAGGGCGATCAATGGATCAATTACAATAGAAAATATCGGACGCAGTGCCAAAAGTATAATAACTGTCAGCGGACCTGCAAATGCCTGAATAAAAGTTGGAAGTTTTTTATTGTCTGCATGTTTTTCCAAATCCTGATCACTAACCATCGTTCCTGCTTTTTTTGACAGTATTGTTGCAATAAATGCACAAACTGCCGGAATAATATTTTTTATCATCAGAGATGTAAGATCAACCTGGAACGCTTCAGAAACAGCAATTGTATTTGGGTTTGGAGAAATAATATTTCCTGCTTTTCCTCCACCAATCATTGCCAAAAGAAGAGAAGCTTTATTATATCCTGCTTTTTTTCCAATCGCCAGTGCAATAGGTGCTACTGTAATAACTGAAATATCCACAAAAACACCTACTGCACATATTACCATTGTTGCAGCCGCAACAGCAATAAGGGCTCGTTTCTCTCCCAATTTCTGTACAATTACTTCGGCAATTTTTTCCGCAGCTCCGGTTTTAATAAGAGTTCCCGCCAGAATACCGGAAGTCATAATTCTCAGTACAGAAGAAATCATACTCTGAGCTCCACTTACCATAGTATCAACAGTCAATATCAGATTTCCACTTCCGATTACTCCGCCAATAAGAGCACCCAAAATCAGGCTATAAGCGGGCTGAACTTTTTTTATGATCAGAATAATCGCAACTGCCATTCCAATCAGAGCACCTATGGTTGTAAAACTATAGTCCATTCTTTATTTCCTCCTTATGTTCAGCAAACGAAATACCTGTTCTACCGTATCCGCCATGTTAGCCTTTGCATTTTCCGGTTTCATAGCATCTTCCAGAGTAGTCACTCCTCTTAAAATCGGGAAAAATGCATCAATTCCGTTCTGATTGCAGGCAATGGCCTCTTTTGTAACACTTCCTGCAAAAGCAGCCACCGGAATGTTATGTTTCTTTGCCAGACGCGCCACACCTACAGGTGCTTTTCCCATAGCAGTCTGACCATCCAGTCTGCCTTCTCCTGTAATCACAATGTCAGCATTTTCCATATATTTTTCCAGAGAAGTTTCTTCCAGCACAATCTTAATCCCAGACTCCAGAACTGCATTGGTAAAACTCAAAAATGCAAATCCCAGGCCTCCTGCTGCACCCGTACCTGCCTGGTTGGCATTGATCTTTGTGCATTTTTTCTCTGCAAGTGCGGCATATTTTTCCAGCCATTTATCCATCTGCATAATCATAGAGGGAGTTGCCCCTTTCTGCGGTCCGAATACTGCACTGCATCCTTCCTCTCCACAGAGAATATTTGTTACATCACAGGCAACACGAAATTCACATTCTGCCAGTTCAGGCAGTACATATGTATCGGTAATCTCCTCCAGTACCTCCAGTCCTCTGGCACCAAAAGGAACCTGTTTTCCTTCTTTATCAAGAAAGCCATATCCCAAT
>OGEZ01001346.1_pt1 | contig 12738 bp, 12 predicted proteins | sample 1570831 | NCBI WGS metagenome assembly OGEZ01 (sample SAMEA2582059, study PRJEB24529) | metagenome | biome: Human gut stool | place: China | collected 2011
CAGGATTCGAACCTGCGACTTCCTGGTCCCAAACCAGGCGCTCTAGCCAAGCTGAGCCACACCCCGGGGATTTCGCAAAGCATTTAAAAACAAAAGTTCACTAAATGCGTTTAAAATTATACCGTAGATAGGTTGGATTGTCAACCACTTTTTTTATTTATTCGAGGCTTTATTCGAGGCTGAATCCTCCACTATCTCTGTTCCGGCGGCATTTCTTCTACAATTGGCTGCATACGCACTTTTTGCGCAGGCAGCTATCTGATTTCATACAAAAAGCAGTTCCGAACTTATTCTTCGAAAACTGCTTTCTGATTTTATCTGTTTTGTGCCAATTATTTCCGGTCCCGCCTAGTAAAGTCCCGACGGAATATCCCTGTCCTGATCCACATAACAGACCGTATAATGTGCCTCACCGTTCCGATCAAGCTCCATCAGCATGTAGGACGGCTTTCTTCCGTCCTGTCTCGGATAGGAGAGACTTCCCGGGTTCAATACAACAAGCCCGTCCTCACAGTACTCCAGATGCGGCTTGTGGGTATGTCCGAACATGACGATATCGGCTTTTCTGGCTCTCGCCTCTTCCTTGATCGTCTCCAGCTCGAAAGATACGCCGTACATATGGCCATGGGTCAGAAATGCCCGGTATTTTCCGATCGAGATCTCCTTCTCCCTGTCTGTCTGGGAGAAGAAGTCATTATTTCCGCGCACCACGCGGATCACGCAGTTATCATTATTTACCCATTCCTTAAAATATGCCTCGCTGCCCTCGGTATCGCCCAGGTGGATCAGCATATCGAACGGGGACTGTTTCTCAATAATTTCCCTGAGATTTCCATCTCTTCTGTGGGTATCGCTCACGATCAGAATTTTCATACTTTATTCTCCGATCTCTTCTGCAAGACGTTTCTTCATCGCCCGAAGCGCTTTTCCGCGGTGACTGATGGCATTCTTCTCATCCATGGTGATCTCCGCCGATGTCTTTCCGTACTCCGGCAGCATCAGGATCGGGTCATAGCCGAATCCGCCTGCGCCAGCCGGTTCATGGGCGATCACACCCTCCATGGTTCCCTCCGCTGTCAGGGTTCTTCCATCCGGGAGAACTGCCGCGATCACGCAGACGAAACGCGCCGTGCGCTTTTTCTCCGGAACACCATCAAGGCGGTGGATCAGGTTCCAGTTTTTAATTTCATAGGAAGTCTTCTCTCCCATGTAGCGCGCGGAGTAAACGCCCGGCTCCCCGTTCAACGCATCGATCACAAGACCGGAGTCATCTGCCAGAACGATCCCGCCTGTCTTCTCCCACACGGCTTTTGCCTTAATTAACGCATTTGCCGCGAATGTATCTCCATCTTCAACAATATCAATGTCAACACCGGCTTCCTTCATGGACAGGATCTCCGCCCCGGGGTCTTTTAAAATCTCGCGGATCTCCCGCATTTTTCCGGCATTTGATGTTGCAAAAACAATTTTATGTTCCATGTATCTCTCACTTTCCAATTTTCCGGCTGTAGGCCTTCAGGCACACGTTGCATCTCTTGGATGTCTCCGTCCGTTCCCACAAAGAGCCGTCGAAACTAATATACCCCTCGCCGTCGCCTATGTCAATATTTCCGGTCCGTCCGCCCCCAGCATACTCCACCGCCACCGGCTGCGTCGTCCCAGGCGTGCGGATCCTTACCGCCACAACGAACATTTCGCCTGCATCCAGTTCCTGGGACTTTGCCAGGTTCACTGTATAAAATCCCGTATCCAGCAGTGTCCCGGATGCCAGGACTTTTCCACTGTCCGTCTGGAATTTCACATTATTTTCCACATGTTCACGGAAGCTGTCCCCGTCAAACACATACACTTCATACTCCGTGTCCGGTGCCGTAGCGTAGAAGCCCACCGCCTCCAGTGTCTCGTCCGACTCCGCTGTATACGCGTTTGCCATCCAGGCCTCAGGCTCGCCGAATCCCATCTGCCCGGTCCAGCCGCAGAGGTCGCTCTGGTAATTCCTGTCGAAATTGTCCGCCGGTCCGATGCCGCAGTAGGAGATTCCGCTCTCCGCGATCCAGCTGTCCTCGTAGGACACATGGAAAAAGCCGCCGTCTCCGAAGTTCTCTCCCCAGCTGTTCACGCAGAGGAACGCTCCGTCCGATTCCGGGGTCGATGCAAATTTTTCTTTCGGATAGTTGTCATCCCATCCGATGATCACCGCGTCATGGTTCGGTTCTTCGCTGCCTTTGTAGCAGACATCCTCATCACTCACCCGGTTTTCTGACGGGAGGTAGAGGGACGTCTGGACACCGCCATATAAATACACTGCCCGTTTTACCGCGTCGTAATTCCGTTCCGGCAGGATCCGGATCTCCTGGGCATGGCAGACAGGTGCAAGACCGTCCGGCGAAGTGCTGTCCCCATAGGGATCATCCTCCTCAGAGACAGGTCCCTGCCAGGCTAAAAGGTACGCCATCGCCATACTGTAATCGCCGCCGGAATTCTGGCTGATCCCAAAACTGTTATGGATCGACATGTGGTCCGCCGAGAGCGGCACCGCCATGGACTCCGGCATGGAGGTCTCCACCGCCTTTAACGCCGCAAACGCCCAGCATGTGCCAAGATCTCCCTGGTCGGAGACGGAGACGGTCCGATGGTCACGGATGTCATAGGATGAGGGGAGTTCTATGGCTTCCGGATCCGAATTTCCGCTGCCGGAAGCCTCCGTTCCTGCATCTGTATTCTTCTGGTCAGGATCAGCTCCCGCTTCATCTGTTTCTGCCAGATCTACGCCGCCATCTGTCAGCGTTTCCTTACCGCCGTCCGTGCTTTCCACACGCTCCGCAATATCCTGGTCAGATTCTTTCTCTCCGCCTTCCTGTTTCGGATCCAACACAAAGGCGATCTCTGTGGTTACCAGATCCAGGATCTCTGTCCTCGCTGTAAAGACAGCCCCGGCTGCCAGCACCGCGATCCCGCAGATCCACAGACCGTCCCTGTTTCTGCGCCCTTTTCTTCTTCGACTTCTCATATCCGCTTACCTGCGTTTCTGCCTGCAATCGGCATTTTTGTCATCTCTGTGTGTCTACTGCCGTTCTGTTATCTCTCTTCTCTTCTGTCCTCACGCTTTCTCGGTGGTTTCGGTCCTAAGAACTGGTAGAAGTAGGTCTTCATCATACCATTGTAGATCTTCCGATTCTTATCCGCCTTACGGCCGAAATACCGCTCGGTGTCTTCGTAAGCCGTAATGATATAGGCAGACCAGGAATCCAGCTCCGCGAAGCGCTCGCCGATGGTCTTATATAACTCCGGCAGATTCTTTTTATCTTCAATTCGCTCACCGTACGGCGGGTTCGTGATCAGGAAGCCGTACTTTTTCGGGTGGCTCAGGTCGCTGACGGATCTCTGCTGGAAATGGATCAGCTCATCGACTCCTGCTGCCTTCGCGTTCGCTCTCGCCGCACGGACGATATCACCGTCGATATCATATCCTTGAATATCCGTCTGGACGGAGAGATCCACGAGATCGTTCGCCTCGTCCATGGCGTCATACCAGCATTTTCTGGGGATCAGGTGCTTCCAGTCCTCGGACAGGAACTCACGATTCATTCCCGGTGCCATATTTGCCGCGATCATCGCCGCCTCGATGGGGAAGGTGCCGCTTCCGCAGAACGGGTCCACGAGGATCCGGTCGCTCTTCCACGGGGTCAGCATGATGAGAGCCGCCGCCAGCGTCTCCGTGATCGGTGCTTTACTCGTCAGTGTGCGGTAGCCGCGCTTATGCAGGGACTCGCCGGTGGTGTCGAGAGCCACTGTCACCGTGTCCTTGTGAAGGAAGACACGGAGCGGGAAGCTCGCGCCGTTTTCCGGGAACCACTCGATCCCGTACGCCTTTTTCATCCGCTCCACCATGGCTTTTTTCATGATGGACTGGATGTCAGACGGGCTGAAAAGCTTGCTCTTGATGGAGGACGCCTTTGCGACCCAGAATTTCGCGTCCTTCGGGAGATATTCCTCCCACGGGATCGCGCGGGTTCCCTGGAACAGATCCTCGAAGGTCTCCGCGTGGAAGCTGCCGACTTTTAAGAGCACGCGCTCTGTCGTTCTGAGGAAAATATTGGCGCGGCAGATCGCCTCCGCATCGCCGATAAACGTCACACGGCCATCCTCCACCTGGCTGACCTCATATCCGAGATCCAGGATCTCCTTTTTCATGACTGCCTCCAGGCCGAAATGGCATGGGACGATTAATTCAAATGTATTCAATCTGATTTTCTCCGTTCTGATGTGTCATGTAACTGCCTGGTATCTTAGCAGTTACTGTATTTTCATAGTTTCGCGCCATCCATGACTTACGCCAAATGGTCATATTCCATTTAATTTTAAGGGTTTGCAGCGTCCCTGTCAATCCCTGCCGAACCTCAAAGCAGACTTACATTCCGCATTTTTTCCGAACTGCTTATACAATAAGCCTGGCTCCCGGATGCAGCTTATCACTGATAACCGCGTTCGGTGCAAGAATGTGCTACTCTTTACATCTCACATAATACTTCCCTCTATAATAATGAAGTCCCCCAAGTGCATTCACCGCGTCATACCCGCACCCTGCAAGCTTCCTCGCCGCAAGCAGGCTCTGGCCCCCGTAGGCGCAGTAGATGACCACAGGGCGGTCTTTCGGAATCTCCGCCTCCACTTCATCCAGCCGCTCATAAGGCAGGTTCACAGCCCCCAGGAGATGTCCTGCCTCATATTCCCTCTGCTCCCGCACATCCAACAAGGTGAATGTCCGCTCCCCGTCCAGAAGATACTCCAACTGCTGCACCGAAATCGTCCGAAACATATACCTTCTCCTGAAACATATCCTTAATGTAAGGTATGCCGGGCGGTCCGGACAGGTTCTATGTACACTATTACACACAAAAAATGTGCCTTGGCACATTCTCGCACCTCGCGCGGTCGCTTGCGACAATCTGCATCCTCGCGCGAGTGCGCATCTTTGGCGTGTTAGTGCCTTTTTATGTAACAGGGATTTCCCAGGAATTCCCTGTTACATAAAAACAGCGGCAGGTTCTGCTCCTGCCGCCGCTTTCATCATATTCTGCGAATGTGTGCTGTCTTCACATCCACATCTTTTTATCTCTTGCAGTTTCTGCCATTATCCATAGAGTCCCTGGAACTGTTTCTTGTGCGATTCTGGCTGCTGTTTTCAGAACGGTTCTGGCTGTTTCTGCTCTGATTCTTTGTCTTATCGTAGGTCTCAGACTCGCTGCTCTTCATGTTGTCGTCCATATCATAGCTGTTTCTTGCCATTTTTTCGTACCTCCTAGAGTGGTTTTCAAGCCGCGGACATTTTCCGCCGCTGCATCCTCTAGTATGGTCCGTTCCCGAACGATTATGCAGCTTCCCCGAAAAGAACTTTTAATTTTTTCATACAGTGGAAGAACGCCGGGATCAGGAAAGCATCCGCGAAGATCCACGCTAACGGGCTCGCAAAGCATGCCGGAAGGAAGCCGAATACCGGAACGAGGCAGAAGCCCACGAGAGATCGTGCCGCCATCTCGCAGACACCCGCGAGGATCGCGAATGTGGAGAATCCCATTCCCTGGATCGTAAAACGCACCACATTCACAAAGGTAAGCGGTATGTAGAACATGCTGTTTCCGATAAGGAACATCGCTACGCGCCCGATGATCTCCGTCTGGTCCGCGTCCATGAAGAGCAGCGCGATATACTTTCCACCGAAGAACAGGATCACAAATGCGATCACGGAGTAAATGATTCCGATCAGACTCGCCGCCTTCAGTCCCTCTTTCACGCGGTCCAGCTTCTTCGCTCCCACGTTCTGTCCCGCGTAGGTCGCCATGGTTCCGCCCAGTGCGTCAAACGGACAGCAGAAGAACATGCTGACCTTGCTTCCTGTGGATACCGCCGCAACCGCCATGGAACCTAAGGAGTTTACCGCCGTCTGGAGCACAACGCTGCCGATGGCCGTGATGGAATACTGGAGTCCCATAGGGATTCCCATACTGCAGAGGGTGCCGAGCATTCTTCCGTCTGGCTTCCACTCGCCGTTTTTCATATGAAGGATCGGGTAATGCCTGATCATGTAGATCAGGCACAGTACCGCGGAGATTCCCTGGGAGATGACCGTCGCCAGAGCCGGTCCGCCAACGCCCATGCCAAGGACCAGGATCGTAAAAAAGTCGAGACCGATGTTCATGAGGGAGGACAGGAGCAGGAAGTAGACCGGTGTCTTGCTGTCGCCCAGACTTCGGATGATGCCCGCCAGCATGTTATAGAGGTATGTGACCGGGATTCCAAGGAAGATCACAAAAATGTAATCATAGGCGCCCTGGATAATGTCCTCCGGCGTGTTCATCCACTGTAAAATGTTCATGCAGAGCAGTCCGACGATCGTCGTCATGACCACCGCAAACACCGCTGAGAGCCATCCGGCGTTCGCCACGAACTTCCTCATTCCCGTATAATCACCCGCGCCGAACTTCTGCGCCACCGGGATCGCAAATCCGCTGCAGGCACCGGTACAGAAACCGATGATCATAAAGTTGATGGAACCCGTCGAACCAACTGCCGCCAGGGACGATACCCCCAGGCATTTTCCGACAATGATCGTGTCTACCATGTTATAAAACTGCTGAAAAAGAAATCCCAGCAGCATCGGAACTGCAAAGCTTAAGATCAGCTTCATTGGCGATCCGACTGTCAGATCCTTTACCTCACTTTTCTGCATATGTAACTCTCCTGTGTCATTTTACTCAGTTTTTATGTTCTGTAAATCATGGTTCCGGTTGAATCTTCCTGACTCTCTGACATACGTTTCCCATGGTCTACATGTTTCAAACGAACTTGCTGTATTATAAATCAGTGTTTTCAAAAAGTATATATATCAAAACACCGAAATTACGTAAATTTTTTCCACATTCTTTCGTCAAAAAAGCTTTTCGGCCGTATAGTTTCGACCCGCCTGCGTTTTCCGGGTACATGTTCCGTCTGATTTTCGCCTTTCTTCCGTTTTTTCCTTATTTCACCCTTTACATTCCGCACCATTCATGATACTGTAATTGCATCAGGGGCGCTGACCGCCCTGAAAATCAAACAAACATGCAGAGTAGACGTGTGCGCGTCAAGTGCCCGCCAGACAGGGAGTTGCTGGCAGGACGAAGGGAATTTCCCGCGGTGCACATATCGCATCCCGCTGCATCAGAAGATAGCTCCGTCTATTATCTCCTGTTGTGGTCCGAGAATCTGCAAAGGAGGTATTTTTTATGCAAAAAAGCTCGAGCGACCTCTTTTCCAGGATTTTTGAATCATCCCGTGAATTCAAGAAGGTCACCACTATCACTACCTGCGCCATGTTCGGCGCGCTGTCCGTTGTACTTGGATACTACTCCTTTAAGATCACACCAAACTTAAAGATCGGCTTTGGTTCGATCCCAAATATGCTGGTGGATTATCTGTTCGGCCCGGTCGTCGGCGGATTATTCGGCGGCGCTATGGATGTGATCAAGTTTATGCTGAAGCCGGACGGCGGATTTATGCCGGGCTTTACGTTCAACGCGATGCTTGCGGCGTTTATCTACGGCCTGTTCTTCTATAAAAAGAACCTTTCCCTGCCGCGGATCCTCACGGCAAAGCTCGTGGTGATCGTTCTCTGCAACATCGTCCTCGGCACTTACTGGTTGACGCTCTTAAACGGAAAGGGATTTTTAGCAATTCTGCCAGCCCGCGCCATCAAGAACCTGATCCAGTGGCCGGTGGACTCCCTGATCTTCTTCCTCGTGGCGAAAACCTTGGAACAGGCAGGAGTGTTTAAGCTTATTCTTCATGCTGGGAACCGTCAGAGAAGATAGTATAAATCTGCTGCTGACGACCTCTTTCGAATGTATCGCAGTAAAAAAATGCTCTCTGCAGCAATCCTAACGATCTGCTGTAAAGAGCACTTTTTTAATCCTTTTTATCCTTTATCCAATTTTCAGGTTAATCGCCAAGTACATTTACGATTCTCACCGGTGTGCGGTAGTTCCATCTGGAAACCTTGATTCCGGTTCTCTCTGTGGAGGCATGTACGATCTGTCCGTTTCCGATGTAGAGAGCAACATGGTTGATCCTCTTTCCGGATCCGTAGCAGATAATATCGCCCGGGCGCATCTCGGAGCTGCTTACCTGACGGCCCATACGAGACTGTCCGCCGGAAGAATGCGGAAGTTCCACTTCTGCTGCGTGACGCATTACATAGGAGGTAAATCCAGAACAGTCAACACCAGTATTCGGGTTTGTTCCGCCGTATTTGTAGCGGTTTCCTACGAACTGGAGCGCATATGTAACAATTTCGGAACGGAGATCATTCTCAACTTCGATAGCTGCCTCAAGTTCTGCCTCTGCCTCGTCGGCTTCTGCCTCAGCCGCTTCCTCCTCATCGGAGTCTGCCTCATCAGCATTTGCTTCTTCTTTATCTGTCGTCTCTTCAGAACTCTCTGTTTCTTCTGTCGCTGTCTGCTTGTCCTCTTCCAACAGGTTTCCGTTTTCATCGAGGTGGATGATTCTTACGACCATCTTGTCCTCTTTTACAGCTGCCGTTGTCTCGTCCGCGAAGGAAACGATCGGAAGGGCTGCCGTTAAGGCCATACATAAGCAGGTGATTTTTAAAGTTCTGAAAAGTTTTTTTGCCATTGATGTCCTCTTATCTTAAACTTTAATGATTTGTAATGTTTGTTACAAATATGTTAAATCTTGTTACGAACAAATTATATTTCTCACAGTCACTTTTGTCAATACATATGAAGGAATTCATAAACTCTTAATAATTTAGGCAAAAACCGCCAAAAATGTGGCAAAAATGCGGCGTTCCCCCGCAGAGAGCGCCGCACATGTTTACATAACTTATTTCAATTGTAACATCCTGTAATCTGTTGATTTTTTCAGTAAAATCAGGGTTTTTCGGACATTTTCGTCTTTAAATCCATGAACTGATCCGCCATTTTCTGTGCCTGTATCTGCAGCTCGCATTCACGGTCGCCTGTTCATTTCTTCTTAATATCTGTTTTATTACCTGCCACGGAAGTTCTTAACAAGCCAATAAATAATAAGGCACATTAAGATCGGTCCAGAGAACCGGATCAGAAGATAGAACACGCCGCCCATAATGCTGAACACAACAGAGATCACAAGGAACAGGATCACAACAAGGGCTAATTTCCAGTACCACTTATTCAGATCGAAATAATGGATATTCGGCGCGGAGCCGTTCTGATAACTTTCCTGGCTGTAAGTGCTTCTTCTGTCATCGCCCCGCGGGGACGCGTCCTCAAAACTTCCATAACCGTCTCCGGTCTCTCCCGCCGCCTCAGCGGAATCGATGATCGTTCGGGCCACGATATTCGGCTCGCCGATCTCCTCAATAATTTCATCCATGGTACGGCCTTTTCCCAACTCCTGGGAAAGATAATCCGCGTAATAATTCAGGTTGTCGCGGATGACCGACGCCGGGACCTCACCCGAGAGTGCTTCCTCCAGGCGTCTTAAAAATTCGTCCTTGTTCATGTAATTTTACTCCAGTTTTTCTTTAATGATGCCGCCGCGGTACACTGCCACGAGCTCCTTGAGGTCCGCGATCTTCGCCGCAAGCTCTTTTCCTGTATCCGTGTCCGCAACCATCACACGCTTTTTCATCTTCTCTACGATCATGACTTTCGGCGTGTTTTCATGGTTCCGGTCAAAAGGCTTGTGCTCCGCCAGGGCAAGGTGGTGGGAATTGAAGATCAGGGTGTAGCCCGCGATTCCCGTCTTCGGCTGGTAAGACTTGGAAAGACCGCCGTCAATAACGAAGAGCTTTCCATTTCCCTTGATCGGACTCTCGCCGTCCTTTAATTTAACCGGGACATGGCCGTTGATGATGTGGCGGTTGGGGCCCGACACCCCGAAGGCATCGAGGATGTGGTCTACCACCTCCTCGTTGTCGCGCAACTTGAAGTAGTTGCCCTTCTCCTCGGCGTGGGTTTCCTTCTCCTTGATGAAGTATCGCTCGAAGGTGGCCATCTTCGACTTGTCAAACAGCGGTGAGTCGGTGCCGCACCAGAGGTAGAGGAAGTAGTCGATGGCATATTGCCGCTCGCCCGTGTCGGAGTCCGACTGGAAGGCCGTGCGTATCATCATGATAGATTTCCCCCTCCTTCAGCGTGCCGTCGTCGCAGAGCGGGCACGAAGCGTGGAAGAGCAGGTTGTTGTTGATGATGGTGTACATGCAGCCGTGTTGCAGCAGTGTGCGTATGTGCTTGCCCAGTTTTTCGCTCACCATGAACGAGTGGTGGAGCTTGCGCATGAGCATCGTCTCCTCCTTGGTGAGCGAGTTGGGCGTTTTGGGGTCGATGGTGGGGAAGAAACACGATGTGAGCTTGTAGGTCTTGCCGTCGAGGTCGATGGTTCCCTTCTCGTAGTCGATGTGCTTGAAGAGGTTGCGTTTCTGCATGTTCCACGAGGGATGGCGTTCGAAGAGCTGGTTCTCGAGCTTGAACTGTATGATGGCGATGGCCTTGTGCATCTGTGCCGTGAGTCGCAGCGTCTTCTCGTCGTTCACCGACGACTCTCCCGAAAGTTTGGGTTTGAACTCCGTGCAGGGGTCTTCGCCGTAGGTCTCCTGCCCGCGCCCCCAACGCGGATCGCGGAAGATATTGATGTTGGGTGTCCATATCGACACCCCCTGATAGCGTTTGATGTCACCCGACTTGCGGGCCAGATTGTTCTTGGCCACAGCCTCATCAGAGGCGGCACAGAACACGCGGTAGAGCAATTCGTCGTCCCACGAGGCGGCCATAGCCGTCGTTTGCGGGAAAACAGTGGCGAAACCGTTGCGGGCAATGCCGTGCAAGGCCTCGCTCCACCATTCAAACTGGGGTATGCCCAACCTCGGAATGGCCGGTGAACTGTTGCGCATCAGCTTCGTTTTCTCTTCCAAAGTGAGCCGTGAGCAAAGGTCTTCAGCACGCTCTTGCGAGGAGAGCCGTGGATTCTGATAGGGGTACTGCTGTGCTCCGGCAACGCAGGAGAATGCAAGCAGCAACATAGCAAATAGTTTTCTTTTGTTCATTTAGTAGCGTTTTAAGTTATTGATTAGGTTTTCTTATGGATGCAATGATAATGAAAAAGATTCTTTCCACCAACAAAAACAGGCAGCCGATGGGCTGCCTGTTTTTGTTGGTGGAAAGAAGAAATAGAAGGAAAAACTCCATTCCCGTCTACTAAAATCTGAAAGAAACGGTGCCGAACGGCATACAATGGTTGTTGAACTTGATGGAAAAGAAATACAGCATCTCTGCTTCCGAAGGATTGCCCAGCACGTTGTAGAGACCGAGACGCAGCAGCAGTCTGGATTTCTTGAAATCGCGGCGGAACGTATAGCTTGCATCCACACGGTAACGCATGGGGTCGCGCTCCGAACGGGAGTATTCCGGTTTGCCGTTTTCCTTATATTCCACATTGAGCAACACCCTCCCGGAGTGCATGTTCGCACCAAGAGCCACCGTAGAATGCTTGCCGATGTCGTAGGCCACAGCCGCATTCAGGATATGCGGCACATCGTAGAGCGAGGGCATTTTTTCCCGTCCATTCAACCGGTCAAACCACTCACGGCTGCTCGAAAGGGTGTAAGAGAACTGCCAGTTGAGCCGCTTCCAACTATTATTCACATAGAGGCTCGCCCCATAGCTGTCGCCATTGCCATCCAGAATATTATTCACCCAGTCCTCGCCCCCGGAACCAATGGTGGGGAAAAGCCCCAAGATGTGTTTTCTGTGCTTGTAGTAGAGCGAAAACTCCATGATGCCATTGGGCAGGAAATGCTTCCATCCGGTCTCAATATGGGTGGCCGCACTGGGCTTGAGATTGCCGATGGTGGGCATAATGAAGTCGAAAGGCGTGGGCACTTCCGACATGCGCACGTGGTGGTAGTATTGTTCCATGTTGGAGAGTCCGGCGTATAGCAAGTCTTCGTCGCCTATAGAGTATTTCAACGAGAAGCGGGGCTGCACACTGTAATAGCGGCGGTAGTTGCGCGGAATGTACATCACGAAATTGAGCCCCACCTGCGTATAGAGTCTCGGCGTGATGCGTATGCGGCTGTCATAGAACATGGAGAACTTTCTGGTCGGTTCCCATGAATTTTTCAGTTCTTTGCCGTGAGTCACCAATCCATATCGTTCATACATGCCCTTCAGTCCCCACCGGACTGTGTAGATGCTTCCCGGATTATAGGTGAATTCGGTGATGGCATAACAACTCTGGATGTGGGTGCTCACAATGCCCGTGCTGTCGTTGTCGAAGTCTTCGCCGTTGGCACTGTTGGTGTGGGAAGAATAGGCTATGGAAGTGCTGTTGGTGACCTGCGAACTGAGACTCGTGTTGAAGTGGAAGGCATAGAGCTGGTTGTGCCAATGAAGCAAGGAGTGCGGCTTCTCGCCCTCTTCCCGATAGTGCTGGTCGTCGGATGAGTTGTAGGCTGAGACGCTCATGGAGGTGGCCGAATCCAGATCGCACGACAGTTTCACGTTGAAGTCGTAAAAAGTGTGGTTGGTCCGGTCTTTCTCTGCCAGCATCCCATCGAAGAAGTCGAGCCAGCTCCGCCGCCCGCTGATGATATACGACAGCTTGTTTTTCACGATGGGGCCCTCCAGCACGGCCGAGGCTGCGGGCATATCGAGCGACAGCGTGTTGACAAACCGGTGCTTGTTGCCATCGCGCACCCGG
>OGEZ01001351.1_pt1 | contig 12648 bp, 14 predicted proteins | sample 1570831 | NCBI WGS metagenome assembly OGEZ01 (sample SAMEA2582059, study PRJEB24529) | metagenome | biome: Human gut stool | place: China | collected 2011
TGCCGCTTGGGACAAAGCCGAAGCCGCTTTGATCGAGTCGCTCGATGCCTGTGGGTTGCCGTATGAAATTCTGCCGGGTGAAGGTGCCTTCTACGGCCCGAAGATTGAGTATCACCTCAAGGATTGCCTCGGCCGAACCTGGCAGTGCGGTACGATTCAGGTCGACTTCCAGATGCCGGGACGTCTGGGTGCCGAATATGTTGCCGAAGACAATTCACGCAAGGTGCCTGTGATGTTGCATCGCGCCATTCTCGGTTCGCTCGAGCGTTGGATCGGTATGTTGATCGAACACTACGCCGGTGCTATGCCTGTGTGGCTCTCTCCGGTTCAGGTAGCAGTGGCTTCTATTACGGATGCACAGTCCGAATTTGCTGCCGATGTTGCGCGAAAGATGCGCGAAGCCGGAATTCGTGTCGTTGAAGATTTGCGCAGTCAAAAGATCAACTATAAAATCCGCGAACTGACTTTGCAGAAGCTGCCTTACATCGCCGTTGTCGGTGACAAAGAGGCTCAGTCCGGCACGGTCAGCGTGCGTGCACGCGGAGGCAAAAACCTTGGCGTCATGCCTATTGAGGAATTTATTGCCCGTGTGGTGAGTGAGGATCAGTCCCGCAAGAACACGGACGATTGATCACACATTGATCAGAATGCGCCATGCCTAGTGGAGGCGCATCAAATAAAACTATTTTGGGAGACGTGCCATAGCACAAGATCGCAATCACCGAATCAATCGTGAGATTCGGGTACCTGAGGTTCGACTGACGGGCGTTGACGGCGCCCAGATCGGTATTGTTTCGACGGCCGAAGCGCTTCGGATGGCTGAAGATTACGACGTGGATCTCGTAGAGGTCGCGCCTAACGCTCAGCCCCCGGTTTGCCGCCTGATGGATTACGGTAAGTTCCGTTATCAGGAGCAGAAGAAGGCTCAGGAAATGAAGGCTCGTCAGAAGGTGATTCAGGTTAAGGAAGTCAAATTCCGCCCTGCCACTGACGAAAATGACTACCAGACCAAGCTGCGCGCTCTTCGCCGCTTCTTGGCCGACGGCGACAAGGCCAAGGTAACGCTGCGCTATCGCGGCCGTGAAATGGCTCATCAGGATTTGGGTGCCCAGATCATGCACCGCATTCGAGATGAACTCGCTGAAGAAGCCCAGATCGAGCTGCAGCCGAAGCTTGAGGGGCGCCAGATGATCATGGTGCTCGCTCCCAAGCGCAAAAAATAAAAATGCGTGTATAATCGCACGCTCTTAACGCCCAGAAGCGCAGGGGAATTTGCGCTTCTGGCTTTTTAAAAAGTCGGGGCGGGCAAAAGAAGTCGGGAGCAAAGATTCCCGCGCCTGGAGTTCCGACAAATCATGAGGAAATACGGCAAATGCCGAAGATGAAAACTAAGAAGGCTGCGAGCAAGCGCTTCAAGGTCCGCGCCGGCGGTTCCATCAAGCGTGCCCACGCCACCAAGCGTCATATCCTGACCCATCGTTCGACGAAGAACAAGCGTCACCTCCGCGGCATGGTCACCATCCACGAGTCTGACAGCAAGTCGATTCACCGCATGATGCCTTACGCTTAATAAGAGGAGAGGATAGAGATGCCCCGAGTAAAACGTGGCGTGACGGCTCGTGCCCGTCACAAGAAGATTCTTGCCCTCGCTAAGGGCTTCCGTCTGCGTCGCAACAACGTTTTCCGCGTTGCCAAGCAGGCTGTGATGCGTGCCGGTCAGTACGCTTATCGTGACCGCCGCGACAAGAAGCACGTGTTCCGCCGTCTGTGGATTGCTCGTATCAACGCTGCAACCCGCTCCAACGGTATGACCTACAGCCGCTTCATGAACGGTCTCAAGAAGGCCGGCGTGATGCTCGACCGCAAGGTTTTGGCTGACATGGCTGTGTTCGACAAGGCCGGTTTCGCCAGCCTCGTTGCTCAGGCTAAGGCTGCTCTGGCTTAATCCGAGCAGGGAGCATGTGTAGAACCGTTTGCTGACGGTGTTGCCGGAAGCGGCGGTTCGATCAAAAAAGAGGTTCGGTGCTGAAAAGTGGCCGGACCTCTTTTTTTTAGACGAAAATTCGCCAAAATTGCGTCATCTTGTTCTCGTGAACATGAGACGGATGAGTCGACACTTGTGCGAAACCGCTCGAGCGCCGATTCGAATAGACAATTGATTGAAAATCCACCGGGTGTGAAGAAATGGATGATTTAGTGCAAATCGTGGAATCGGCACGTGCCGATTTCGCGGCCGCTCAACAAAATGCCGCGCTCGAAGACGCCAAAGCAAAGTACATTGGCAAAAACGGAGCCATCACTGCGCTGATGCGTGGGCTGGCCGGCCTTACGCCGGAGCAAAAGCGCGAGCGCGGTCCGGCCATCAATAAGGCAAAGGCTCAAATCGAGGCTCTTTTGAATGCTCGCCGCGAAGAGCTTGCCGATGCAGCCATGCAGGCCAAGCTGACTGCCGAAGCGGTTGACGTGACGCTGCCGGGCCGCCGTATTGCCCGCGGTGGCATCCATCCTGTAATTCGTACCTGGATGCGCATTGAAGAAATTTTTGCTTCCATTGGATTTGATGTGGCTGATGGCCCCGAAATCGAAAGCGACTGGTATAGCTTCACTGCGCTTAACAATCCGCCGAACCATCCTGCTCGCTCCATGCAAGACACCTTCTATGTGGATCGTTGCGATGAAAAGGGAATGCAACTGCCGTTGCGTCCGCATACCTCGCCGATGCAGGTGCGTTATGCCCGGACCCACACGCCTCCGATCAAGGTAATTGCACCGGGACGTACGTATCGTGTTGATAGCGACGCCACGCATTCGCCGATGTTCCATCAGGTCGAAGGTCTTTGGGTCGCTGAAAATATTTCCTTTGCAGACCTGAAGGGCGTCTACACCGACTTCCTGCGTCGCTTCTTTGAAACGGAAGACCTTAAGGTTCGCTTCCGTCCGAGTTACTTCCCCTTTACCGAACCCAGTGTCGAAGTGGATATGGCCTTTACCAGCGGACCGCGTAAAGGCAAGTGGCTTGAAATTTCCGGTGCCGGCGAGGTGCATCCTAACGTCATTCGCAACTACGGTCTGGATCCTGAAAAGTACATTGGTTTTGCCTTTGGTTCCGGTCTTGAACGCCTGACGATGCTGCGCTACGGCATTGACGATTTGCGCCTGTTCTTTGAAGGCGATCTGCGCTTCTTGCGCCAGTTCAAATAATCGGTGAGGAGATAGAAAAAATGTTGTTTTCCGAAGAATGGCTGCGCAGTGTCGTCAATCCTGATTTGACGAGCGACGAGCTGGCCGAAGCCATGACCATGGCCGGTCTTGAAGTCGAAGATTGCTCGGCGATTGCGCCTGCTTTTGAAGGCGTGGTGGTTGCCGAAGTCGTCGACTGCGTTGATCACGAAAATTCTGATCATCTGCATGTTTGCAAGGTCAACGTTGGCGCACCGGAATTGCTGCAAATTGTGTGTGGTGCTCCCAATGTTAAGACCGGCGTCAAAGTGCCTTGTGCTTTGATTGGCGCCGTGTTGCCCGGCAACTTCAAGATCAAGAAGGCTAAGATGCGCGGCGTCGAAAGTTTCGGCATGCTGTGCTCGTCTCGCGAACTCGGCATCAACGAAGACCATCAGGGCCTGTGGATTCTGCCGGCGGATGCTCCTGTCGGCATGGATATTCGCGAATACGCCAAACTTGATGACAAGCGCTTTGAAATCAAGCTCACGCCCAACCGCGGCGATGCGCTTTCGATCATCGGTGTAGCACGAGATGTACACGCCATCACAGGTGCGCCTCTCAATATGCCCAAGTTCGATGCTGTGGAACCGACTTGCGAGTGCGTCAAACCTGTGCACATCGAAGCTCCTGAGCTGTGTGGCCGCTTCACCGGTCGTGTCATCAAGGGACTCAACGCTAAAGCCCCGACGCCTCAATGGATGAAGGATCGTCTGGAACGCTCGGGTCAACGCAGCATTTCCGCCTTGGTCGATATCTCCAACTACGTCATGCTGGAGCTGGGTCGTCCTACGCACTTCTTTGATCTCGACAAGCTTACGGGCGACGTGACGGTGCGCTGGGCCAAGCAGGGCGAAAAGCTCGAATTGCTCAACGGTCAGATGCCTGAATTGAACGAATACTTCGGTGTTGTGTGTGACGAAGCCGGTCCGCAGGCCATCGCCGGCATTATGGGCGGTGAACCGACCTCAATCAGCGATGATACGGTCAATGTGTTTATCGAAGCCGCCTTCTGGCAGCAGGTGTCCATCCAGGGCCGTTGCCGTAAGCTCAATTTCTCGACCGATGCCGCTTATCGCTTCGAACGTGGTGTTGACTGGGCTTCGAATGTCGAGCACATGAATTACGTTACTAAGCTTGTGCTCGAAATTTGCGGTACGCCCGAGACTCGCGTTGGTCCCGTTGACGATCAGTGCGTCAATCTGCCCGCTGTTCGCGTGGTTCATATGCGTCCTGATCGCTGCCGCAAGATCGTCGGTGTTGACATTTCCGACGAATTCATGGCCGAAGCCTTTACGCGCCTTGGCTTTGAATTCACTCGAGAAGGTGCCGATTTTGTTGTGACGAGTCCCGCTTTGATATCGAAATCGAAGAGGATCTTGTGGAAGAAGTTGCTCGTTTGTACGGCTACGAAAAACTTCCAGATTTGCCGCCGTTGGCTCGTTGCGGCATGCGCAGTCCTGCAGAAGGCACTCGTTCCAACCACGCGCTTCGTCTGTCTCTGGCTGGCCTCGGCTACCAGGAACTCGTGAACTTTAGCTTTGTACAGGAACAGTGGGAAAAAGACTTTGCAGATAATGACAAGCCGATTCGTTTGCTCAATCCGATCGCAAGTCAGCTTTCGGTGATGCGCACGCAACTTTTGGGCGGTCTTGTTGACATTCTGCGCTTTAATCTCAACCGCAAGGCGGATAACGTTCGCGTCTTTGAACTCGGCCGCGTGTTCTTCCCGGATGAAACAGTTGGTGATAGCGAAACGACGGTCAAGGGTGTTCGTCAACCTTTGCATGTGGCTGGCCTTGTCTACGGCGATGCACACGAAGATTGTTGGGCAGAGGCCAAGCGTCCGGTAGATTTCTTTGACGTCAAGGGCGACGTGGAGAATCTGGTCGCTCCGCTCAAGGCTACGTTTGAGGCGGCCACGCATCCTGCCATGCATCCGGGACGTTGCGCTCGCGTGATTGTCAACGGCAAGGCTGTCGGTTTTGTCGGAGAACTTCATCCGAAGGTGTGCCGTGTCTATGAACTTCCGAAGCCCCCTGTGGTGTTTGAGCTTGAAGTTGCGCCCTTGTGCGAGTTGGATGTGCCGAGTGCTCGAGCAGTGAGTAAGTTCCAGCCGGTTCACCGCGACATTAGCGTGACGGTGCCCAACGATGTCACTTGTGCTCAGTTGCAGGATGCCGTTGCTCGCATTCGCCGTACGAAGCCTGAAGCGATGATCATTGAGTCGCTTGATCTCTTTGATGTCTATCGTCCCGAAGCTTCTGCGGAAAAGAGCATGGCGTTCCGCCTAACGCTCTCGACGCAGGGCTCTGAGGCCATCGGCGAAAAAGAAGCTGAAGCGGCCTTCGTTGCTGTGGAACAGGCATTTGCTGACCTGGGTGCAACGCTACGCAAATAACAGGAAGCAAATTTTCCTGTAGAATGCGACACCCTTTTGATTTAATTTGAAAAAAATAAGAAAGATGGATAATCAAAGCTCAATCAGCAGCTCGCTTGATGCCATGTTCCCAAACACGGAAGGGACGACGCCGACGGTTACGAAAATGCATTTCATAGAAATGCTCAAGGAACATGTCGGTCTGTCTCGTACCGAAGCCAACGAGGTGGTAGAGTCCATTTTTGACGAGATGCAACAGGCGCTTACTGAAGGTCGAGAAATTAAACTCGCTAACTTCGGTACATTCAGCACTCGCGATAAGCAGGCTCGACCCGGTCGTAACCCTCGTACGGGGGCTCCCTACGAGATTAGTGCTCGCCGCGTTGTGACGTTCTTACCGGCACCGTTCATGCGTGATGCTGTGGCCGGTTATGCCGGACCTGTGTCTCAGGAAGGAGCCTGATTGGGCAAACAAGATCGTTCTGATCCGCTAAACTTGACGGGCTAATTTGCCGCGTGCGGTTTCGGATCAAAAATTCGAAAAACCGACGCACATTTTTCGATGTTCGTCGGTTTTTTATCGTCTAGAAGAAAGAAAGTTCAAATGAGCGACAACAATCAGTCCGGTCGTTTTTATTCGTTGCAGGAAGTTTCTGCCCAGTGTGGCCTTGCTCCTTACATCCTGCGCTATTGGGAGTTGCATTTTCCGGAGTTGACGGCGGATGACTCCAAACCGAAGCATATGTACAACGCTTCGGATATTTCGCTCATTAATCGCATCAAGACGCTGCTGTACGTCGAACACTTGACCATTGAGCAGGCTAAGGGGCGTCTGAAGCAGGAGATGGCTTTCCCGGTTGATTACTCTGGCAAGGCAAAGGAAGCCGCAACTGTAGAAGCGAAGGCTGAACCGCAACAGGCTGCGTCCGTTCAGGAAGTAACGCCCGAACCACAGGTCGAAGTAGCCCCCGTGGTAGTTGCACCGGCACCTGAAGTCGTCGAGCCCGTGCAGGAATCTGCTCCTGAAACCGCAAAGAGCGAAGAGACCGCTCACACTGCGACCGAATCCGTTGCCCTGCCGATGGACGAAATTCATCGCGCAGCGGCTGCCGAGCTTGCGAATCTTCGCGGTGAAGTTCAGTCGCTTCAGTCTCAGCTTGCAGAAGAACGTCAGAAAACGGCAAGCGCTCAAGAGCTGCTGTCGGCCGAAGTCGCTAAGGTTCTGGAGACGAGTCAGGCTCTGCAGGCCAAGACGGATGAACTGGCTCAGGTCAACCAAGCTCTTGTTGTAGCTCGCGCTCAGTTGGCCCAGCTCAATGGAGAACTGACGGCGGCTCGTGGTGAATTGGCGTCGAAGCAGAGCGAACTGGCGACTGCATTGCAGTATTCGGCCACTAACGAAAGTGCACGTGCGGCAGCCTTTGAGCGGTTGGAAGCCGAAAACGCCTTGTTGCGTGGCAAGGTTTCCAATTTCGTCAATCAACTCAAGGACTTGTCGGCTGTTTTGACGAAGACGAAGTAAGAGACAAATTCGCAAGGAGATCGTCTCTCGACTCACACTCAAAGAAAAATTTGCGGCTTATGCGGTGGAAAACTTGAAAATTTTTTTCGAATGCCGCATAATGCGCAACTCGTTCGGGGCGTAGCGCAGCCTGGTAGCGCACTTGCATGGGGTGCAAGGGGTCGCGAGTTCGAATCCCGCCGCCCCGACCACGAAATTCCAGGAAAAGGAGATGTACAGATTCGGTATGTCTCCTTTTTTTTTGCGTCAGTTCCGGCCGTAAACCATTACGGCGAGCGCATAAACAACGACGGCAACGGCACAGAATAAGATCGCCAGATCAACCGGCATCGCGAAAAAGAGTTCGTCTCGCGCGACCGTGATGTAGGACATTTCGCACATCAGAAGAAAGGCAAAATCGCGCCGAATCCAAATCTGAACGGACAACACGATCAATATCGCCAAAATTCCGTACTTGCCGAAGACGACTACCCACCCGGGAACTCGAGTTCTCAGAGACGTTTCCCACTTACCCAGGACAAGCCGCGCGTGCAGTCCGACATGAACGGCAGCAGCTAAGAAGAACCACAGAGAAAGCGCCACATGGACCGTTCGATAGGAAAGATCCATGCGCCAAACCTGTGGCGTGACGGAGGCAAACAGAGTTTGCGAGCACATTACTCCTGAGATGAAGGAGGCGGCAAAGGTCGCAAGCAAGACGACGTTGGAAATCGTGCTGATACGGTTTTTGGCTGACGGACGGCGTGGGCGCCTGACTGCCATGCCGAACCATGCTCCGAAGTGTTGCCTCAGCCAGGTGCGATTGACAAGCAAATGTGTGCAGACGATGAGAAGACTTGCCGTGCCCAAGGCCTCATGTAGCGGGTTTTGCGTGAGACGGTCGCACATGACAACGAAAAAGAGTAGCAGCAGAACCGCATCAAGGCGCATGCGCCGAGTCCAATTGAGCAGAGGGTCGGCGGTTTCGAAGCAATAAACAATCCTCATGGCAATTTCTCGGTTTTATCGAGTGCCGACTTTTTTCCCAAGCTCGTAAGCCATTTGGGGAAAATCGGTTGATTCACACATGCCGCGGGTGCCGCTGTCCGTAGCAACGACTCGCCCGACATCGGTCCAGCCCATGTATCGAACTAAGGTTTCGTAATGTGACTCCAGAGCGGTATACGTCCAATCGTTGTTGTTCCAGGCCGCGGCAAGCAAGACTGTTTGGCGAGGACTGTGCAATTGACTGTTGATGGCGTAGAAGCGGTCGATCACGAGCTTGAGTTGAGCGGAAAATCCGAAGTAGTACAAAGGTGTGCTCAGAACAACAAGATCGCAATCGATGAGATGAGGATTGAGCTCAAACATATCGTCGCGATAGACGCACGGCGAAGAGCCCAGGCCGCAATGATCACAGCCGCTGCAGGCCGTGACGCGCTTGAAGGCCGCATCGAATCGGTAGATTTCGGCGCCGACTTCCTTGGCGCCTCGAATGAACTCGTCAGTTAACAAAAAGGAAGCGCCTCGACGGTGCGGGCTGCCGGTGACAACCGTTATTTTTTTTGGCACGGAGGCTGCACTGACAGGCAAGAAGCCGACAGCGGCTACTGCAGCAGCGGTTTGAAGAAGTTTTCTGCGTTCAACGAAGTGAATGGGATGCTCGAAGTCGAAACCCCTCTCTGTAGACATGGTTTTCTCCATATTTGAGCCGAAGACCTTTTGTGCGAAGGCTTTCGGCTCGGTGCGGCACCTAACGCTCAATGAGGTGCTTGAGGTGTTGTCAGTACGAAGTACGCGCAAGACTGCCGGCCGTTACTTTGCATTAGCGCTACGCTTCGTCAGTACCTTGTTAAGAACGCCTTGAGCCGTCTTGGCGTAGTCGGCACCGACTTCCATTTCAATCACCTTGACGAAATCACGCATCTGTTCAGCTGTGGTACCGGTGTTCATTGCGGCGTTGAAGTGGAAGTTCATTTGGCCGGCGGTGCCGGTCATGCCGCCCAAGGCTCCGATGGTTGCAAGCTCACGGCTTTGTGCGTCGAGGTTGTCACGAATGAAGATGTCGCAAAAGAGATGCTCTTTGAGAAACGTGTCAATTCCCGGTGCAAAAAGTTGATAGCCCGACGGAGGCGGAATCTCAGTACGACCGCCGAGCTTGGCACGAACTTTTGCCCCATATTCGTCTTTGTTGAGATTGACGGGAATGGGAGAGGGTTCTTTGCCGTCGGGATCATTGATACCGGCTTTTGTGCGTTCGTCCATCACTCGCATGAACGTGTGAATAGCGTTGAGACTGCGTGGAAACCCGGTGTAGGCATAGAGCTGAATGAGTACTTCTTTGATTTCGTTGACCGTCAGGCCTGCCTGCAGTCCTTCCACAAGGTTGCGTTCCAGGGCGGTGAGATCGCCATTGGCGGTATGTGCAGCGATCGCAACGATGGCGCGTTGACGCGGTGCGAGCGTGTCGGAGGAAGCTGCCCAAAGATTTGAGCAAAGAAGAACGGAAAGGGTGGCAACGGTGACTTGGCGGACAAAAGAGAGTTTTGTCATGGTCGACTCCTTATTTCTTAAGCGCATCGAAGGCTTTGGCCGAGAACTCTGCATATTCCTTGTCGCTTACGGCCTTACCCCAGACAGCCGTTTTGCCGTCCTTGTTGTTGGTCATGGCGATGTGCGACATAGCAGTATCGGGTGTTGCGCCGTGCCAATGTTCAATTTCGGGAGGACACCAGACATAGTCGCCGGCTCGCACAACGTGAGTGACACCGTCAGCGGTACCCACGAAGCCTTTTCCCGAGACGATCAACAGACGCTGTCCTGCCGGATGCGAATGCCAGAACGTGCGGGCTCCCGGTTCGAAAGTGACGACCGTGATGCCGTTGTGGCTGTATTGATCGGCGCTTGCAATGGGATCTTGACGGACTTTGCCCGTGAAGATTTTGGAAGAACCGACAACGGAGGGCTTGTCGCCGGCATGCTCAATGACATGACCGGCCGCAAGAGCACATTGAGCGGAAAATAGACCGGCAAAGACGGCAAGAAGAACTGTGGATTTGAACATGATTGGTTGCCTCCATCAGAGAAAATGCGAATTGGGAAGAATGTGATTCACATGCTAGGAACCGCATCTTTCGGAGGTATTTCAGTTTTCTTCCGTTCCTGCTCTGCAACCTTTCAGAAATGTTTCAGGGCTGCAAGAGTTTGTCGGACTCGGTTGCTATCATCGTTTCAAGCTTTTTTCGGACGAAGTATTTCTATGACCACACCGGCGCCTTTGATTTTGATCGTGGAAGATGAGGCGGAAATCGCTGAACTTCTCGAAGAAAACCTCCATGCTCTGGGCTTTGAAACGTGCGCGGTGCGTGATGGAGCGGGATTGTTCGACGCCCTGTCGCGACGCAAACCGAGCCTGATTTTGCTCGACATCATGCTGCCCGGTGAAGATGGGCTTTCTCTCTGCAAGCGATTGCGAGTTCCCGGATCTGGTTTTGAGACCGTGCCGATCATTTTTCTGAGTGCGTTGGGTGAATTGGCCGATCGTGTGGTGGGTCTTGAAATCGGAGCGGATGATTACCTTGCCAAGCCCTTTGAGATGCGCGAGTTGGTAGCTCGAATTCGGGCGCTTCTGCGGCGTTCTTCAATGTCCGGCATGTCGGAAACGCAACATACAACGATGCACGTTCCCGAAGAGGTTGCCGAGATCTGGAAATTCGGTCCCTGGCGCATCAATATGGCTGCGCACCATTTGATCGACGAAAACGATGTCGCTGTGGCGCTGAGCGCCAACGAATTCAAGCTCTTGAAGTACTTCTTGATGAATCCGCGTAGGGTTTTGACCCGGGACATGATTCTCGATCGGATGGGATCAAGGTCCGATACGTATGATCGCAGCATTGACGTTCAGATCAGCCGACTGCGCTCGAAGTTGCGTGACAGCGGACGCAACGCTTCGCTTATTCGCACTTTGCGAGGCGACGGCTACATGCTGGTTGTGCCTGTAAGCAAAGCAGAGGACTAAAGATGCGCTTTAAGGGATTGTTCAAATTCCTCGATTCGTTTTCAGGGCAGCTCCTGACGCTCATTATCGGCGGCATTGTGCTTTTCCAGGTCGCCAACTTTGCCGTGGTCTGCAGCGTGCAGTGGCTGTATGTTCAGCAGGCCGAGCAAACGCGTGCGGAACACTTGGCCTCGTATTGGACGCTTCTGAATTCGATGCCGGCCGCGCAGCGTGACGCTACTTTGGCTCGAATGCGCGACGCGAATTCTTCGGGCTTTGTGAAAGAAACGCTTGGAATTTCGAATCAGGCCCCAGAATGGGGGCGAACGGACCACCATCTGACGCGCCAGCTTTCCTTGATACGCAGTGTGTTCGAGGATGCGGGCATGACGGCGCCTGCAATTGCCGTGCGTCGGATGGAAGGAGAGGCCACGCTTCTGCCGCAGCATCTACCGAGTCTTGAAGTAGCAGTGGAATTGAGCGACGGATCGTGGCTACGGATTACAACGCCGCACGATGTAGATGATCGCGCCGTTGTCTGGTCGCAGCGACTGTTCGTTCTTCTGGAATCAGTAATTATGCTGTTGCTTGCCGTGGTCATGGTTCGTCGCTATACCCGACCGATTGAAAAACTGGGGTCAGCCGTTGAGATGTTCGGGCATCGTCCCGATCTGGTGGATCCTTTGCCGGAAGAGGGCGTGAAGGAAATTCGAAACGCTTCGCATTCGTTCAACCTCATGCGTGAGCAGGTGCTGGGGAATCTGGAGGAACGCAACCGCATGATTTCCGCAATGACGCATGATCTGAGAACGCCGCTTACCAAACTTCAGCTTCGTCTGGAAAGGGTTCAACCGCAGGAACTTCGGGAGAAGTTGCAGGCGACGACTGCTGAAATGAGTTCAATCATCGTGCAAGGGCTGGAATTTGCAAGGAGCTTGACCACCAACGAGAAACCGATTCGACTTGAACTCGTGTCGTTTCTGCAGAGTCTGGTCGACGATGCGACCGATGTGGGCGGCAAAGTTGCGTTGCAGTGCGAGGGAATCGGAGAAGAAGAGACGGTGGTTGTCAGCGCCAGAACGTTGTGCCTGCGCCGCTGCTTTGAGAACTTGATTTCAAACGCCAACAAATATGCCGGCGAAGCTAAGGTTGTTTTGCAAAAGGACGCCGAGGGCGTCGTCATTTCGGTTCTGGACAACGGACCGGGCATTCCTGAAGAAAAACTTGAAACTGTATTTGAGCCGTACTATCGACTTGAGTCTTCCCGAAACAGTATGACGGGTGGAACGGGTTTGGGACTGTGCATTGCTCGAAACATGGCTGCGCTCAACGGCGCGGAACTTACGTTGACAAACCGTGAAGAAGGCGGTTTGTGTGCTCAGGTGCGTTTTCTGAGGCGGTGAAAAAGAAAATAAAAAGAGAATAAAAACAAGGTATTGGAGTATATCCGGAAGAAAATAGGACAAAACGCACAAAAAATATTTGACAAAAGAGTCGGAGGCGATCATAATTCGCAACCTCGTTTGACGGGAAGCAAAAAATGAGTCG
>OGEZ01001359.1_pt1 | contig 12566 bp, 7 predicted proteins | sample 1570831 | NCBI WGS metagenome assembly OGEZ01 (sample SAMEA2582059, study PRJEB24529) | metagenome | biome: Human gut stool | place: China | collected 2011
GGACATAACACATAGCCCGGATAAGGTCCGGTACACGCAAATTTGTATTTGTAATTGCTGCCAAAAATCTTTTTAATTTCTTTCTTAGCTTCCTTCTTCACTTTGGACATTGAATCACCATACCGCAGTGTCTTATCCGAATGTTCCAAATTAAAAATTGCCATCGTCGTCACAAAGGTCGTGTCAAATTTAAATCTATGGGAACCATTTGCATAAAACGATGCGCTGTATGCCAAAAATGGTTTCAGCCGTTCTGTCAAAGGTTTCATCTCTTTCTTCATCGTCTTCGTTACATCCGATGGAGTAAACGCGTACGGTGTAGCAGTCGGTGCCGGTGTAGCTGTTGCCTTTGCTGCCGGATTATCTGAATCCTTTCCGGATTTTCCTGAATCCACAATCTTATTCTGCTCTGCCGTCTGACCCTTATCAAACGACGGCATCGTAATTTTCCCTGTCCATATAAAATAGGTAAGTACTGCTGCAATGATAACAACAAAAACCGCAATCACACTTCCTATAAATGCCTTACTAGACAACATCCGCTGCATCCATCCGATTCGATTTCCGCAATAATAGCAGAATGTATCATTTTCCCTTAATTCTGTTCCGCACTTTTTACAGTACATGGTATCCTCCTTTACTCATTCTTTTGTTCTCTATTTTACCCTCATAATACATCTATCAAATAGGGTTTGTCAACATTTACAATCCGTGATATAATAATATTCTTGATATGATGCAATTTGGGAACATTCCCTGGGAGGAGGTAAAAAGTTGAGTCAGAATCGAATTAAAGGGACTTTGAAATCTTATTTGCGATGGCCACTCTTATTGGGGTTTTTATTAATCGCAATGAATGTTCATATTTATATTATCAACCTGCGTGCCGGCATTATTATGAGTATTTACGTTTTATTTTACTTAATCATTGCCAGCGTCTTATACTTTTTCAAACGAGGTGCTGTACTGCGCAACTTAGTCGATTACTCGATGCGATTTCACGTCACGGTTAATAAACTTGCCACGGAATTAGACATTCCGATCTGTATTTTGGACACAAACGGAGTCTGTGTGTGGGATAACAAGAATTTCCGCAAACAGTTCTCCGACAAATTATCAAAAAACTACCATATAAACGATGCTATTCCGGCTCTCACCAAAGAATATCTTCCGGAGGAAAATTACGAGACAACGGAACTTCATTTTCACGTAGAAGAAACTTACTTTAAGGCAATTACACAATTAGTTTCTCTTGAAAAAGCACCGGATGCCCTCCATAAAAACGCCGGACAGGTGGGAATCGGTGACGCTTTGTATGTCATTTACATTTATGATGAAACCGAAATTGTGCACTATATCCGTGAAAACTACGACCAGCGTGTCAATGTCGGCTTGCTCTACATCGATAATTACGATGAATCCCTTGCAAATGTTGACGATGTACGCCGCTCCTTATTGGCTGCGATGGTTGATCGAAAAATCAATAAATACATGTTAAGCATTGATGCGATTACTCGTAAAATTGAAAAGGATAAATACATTTTCCTCTTCCAGCATAAATATCTGTCAAAATTGCAGGCAGACAAATTCTCACTGCTTGATGATATCCGCTCGATTAATGTGGGAAATGATACTTCCATTACCATTAGTATGGGAATCGGAATTCAGGCAAACACCTACCGCAAACGTCAGGAATATGCCCGCAGTGCTATTGATTTGGCACTTGCCCGCGGTGGTGATCAGGTTGTCATTAAGACAAAAGACAATTTACTTTATTATGGTGGAAAAAGTATTCAGCAGGAAAAAAATACACGCGTTAAAGCCCGCGTAAAGGCACAGGCACTGCGTGATTCCATTATTAATGCTGATAAAGTAGTCATTATGGGACACCGTCTGCCGGATGTCGATGCAATTGGCAGTGCTATTGGTATTTACCGAATTGCACAGTCTCTGGAAAAACCAGCGAAAATCATTGTAAATCAGGTAACTTCTTCACTGGCGCCGCTTTTGAAATTATTTGAGAACAACAAAGATTATCCGGATGGCACTTTTGTTACAAGTGAGAATGCGAAGGAATTTATCGGAAATGGAAACGGAGTTTTACTTGTGGTCGTTGATGTTAACCGTCCATCCTACACCGATGCACCGGATTTGATTCCGATAGTTTCCTCTCTAGTGGTTATCGACCATCACAGACAGACCGGTGAATCCTTTGAAAACCCTACTCTCTCCTATGTTGAGCCGTTTGCTTCCTCAGCCAGTGAGATGGTAGCAGAAATTTTACAGTATGCCGGTGAGGAAATCCGTGTAAAAGCCGTAGAAGCCGATGCCCTTTATTCCGGTATTATGGTTGACACGAATAACTTTATGAATAAACCGGGTGTCCGCACCTTTGAAGCGGTTGCATTCCTGCGTCGTTCCGGAGCAGATATTATTCGCATTCGCAAAATGTTCCGTTCCGACATTGAAGAATACAAAATTCGAGCGGAAGCAATACAAAATACAGAAATTTTTATGGATTGTTTTGCTATTTCTCCTTGTAATGCGGATAACTGTGAATCGCCAACCATTGTTGGTGCAAAAATTGCCGATGATCTTCTTGATATCAAAGGCATCCGCGCTACTTTTGTATTAACTGCCTATGAAGGTAAAGTTTATATCAGTGCTCGCTCCATTGATGAATTAAATGTTCAGGTTGTCATGGAAAAAATGGGTGGGGGCGGCCACATTACCAGTGCCGGTGCCCAGCTTGAGAACTGTACACTGGAAGAAGGCGCTGAACAAATCAAACAAATTTTAACTAAAATGAAAGAAGAAGGTGACATATAATGAAAGTAATTTTACTCGAGGATGTGAAATCTGTTGGAAAAAAGGGTGAAGTTGTAACCGTAAAAGACGGCTATGCCAAAAATTTTATCTTGAAAAAAAATCTTGGCGTAGAAGCAACCTCAAAAAATTTAAATGATTTAAAACTTCAGAAACAAAATGACGAAAAGGTTGCTGCAGAAAACTTGGAGAAAGCGCAGGAATTCGCCAAAGAACTGGAGACAAAATCCGTTGAAGTTGCCATTAAAGCAGGTCAGGACGGACGCGTTTTTGGTTCGGTGTCCACCAAAGAAATTGCTACCGCTGCCAAAGAACAGCTTTCCTATGATTTGGACAAGAAAAAAATGCAGTTAAAGGAGCCAATCAAAAACATTGGAACCTACCATGTGCCAATCCGTCTGCACCCAAAAGTAACAGCCGAACTTAAAGTAATTGTTAAAGGAAAATAATCATGGATGAAACCGTAATCAAACGAGTTATGCCGCATAATGGAGAGGCAGAAGAAGCAGTTATCGGTTCAATGCTTCTTGACCAGGATGCGGTAGTTCTCGCTTCTGAAAAACTAAATGAAGATGATTTTTACAATGCCAGGTATCGCATTTTGTTTTCCGCTATTGTGGAATTGTTTCATGAAGGACGTCCGGCAGACTTAGTTACTCTTGTGGATAAACTTCATGAGAAACACGCTTCCGATGACATTTGCAGTGTTGAGTTTCTCAGTAATATCATTTCCGCCGTTCCTACATCAGCCAATGTCCGCTACTATGCGGATATTGTTGAACAGAAATCACAACTGCGCTCGCTGATTCGAACAACAGAGGACATTGCCAACCGATGCTATCAGGATTCCGCTAATGTTGCTGAACTGATGGATGATACGGAACGCAAAGTTTTTGAACTCGTACAAGGACGCGCCTCCTCTGAAAATTTTACACCAATTAAAGAGGTTGCCTTGGAAACACTTGAGAGTATTCAAAAAGCTGCTCAGAACAACAGTGATGTAACCGGAATTTCGACCGGCTTTATTGATTTGGATTATCGAACAGCCGGCTTGCAGCCATCCGATTTAATTTTGATTGCTGCCCGCCCATCCATGGGAAAAACTGCTTTTGCTCTGAATATTGCCGAAAATGTTGCTATGATTAATCATATTCCAACTGCTATTTTCAGTCTGGAGATGAGCAAAGTGCAGCTTGCCAAGCGTTTGGTTGCCATGAACTCAAAAGTAGATTCCCAAAGAATCCGAATCGGCGAACTGGAAGATGATGAATGGGCAAAGATTACTGAGAGTTCTATTATCCTCGGTGAATCAACGCTTTATATCGATGATACCGGCAGCATTTCCATCAATGATTTACGAAGTAAATGCCGTAAACTAAAAATGGAAAAAGGCCTCGGTTTAATCATTATCGATTACCTTCAGCTCATGTCCGGTAACAGCGGTTCAAAAAACATTTCCCGCCAGCAGGAAATTTCGGATATTTCACGTTCCTTAAAATCTCTGGCACGTGAACTGGACTGCCCGGTAATTGCGCTTTCCCAGCTCAGCCGTAAAGTAGAAGAACGTGAAGACAAACGACCAATTCTTTCTGATTTGCGTGAATCGGGAGCGATTGAGCAGGATGCCGACGTTGTTATGTTTTTGTACCGCGATGAATATTACACAAAAGATGCTTCTACCAAAAAAGGAATTACTGAGATTATTATTGGTAAGCAGCGTAATGGTCCAACCTGTACCGTCGAACTTAAGTGGTTGAACCAATACACAAAATTTGCAAATTTGGAATATCACGACGAATAAATTCCATTTTCTCTGTCGAATCGGGGCTTTGGCTCCGATTCTTCTTGTTTTTTGTCGTCCTGTGTCACACTGTTTTTTTACATTTAATGCATGTCCAATCAATCGACATTTTTCCCATGCTATAATAAAAAAAACATAAAACAGGAGGTTATCTACATGGAAACAAAACAATATACCATTTCGGAAGCGGCAAAAAAACTTCACGTAGGCTCTCACGTTCTTCGCTTTTGGGAAGAGGAACTTCACTTGAATATCCCGCGAAACGAAATGGGGCACCGCGTTTATTCGGAAAAAGAAATGAAGCAATTAGAGCAGATTATTAATATGAAGAAAGACGGTTTTTCCTTAAAGGACATTGAACACAAACTCTCACCAAAATCATCCGGCCAGGTAATTCCCTACCCGGTTTCCGAGTCGGAAATTTCCCCAAATGACAAAATGATACAGTTTAAAACCATTCTTTCCCGTATTGTCTCCGATGCTATAAGGGAAAATTCTGACAGTCTTACATCGGATATTGCGGATACTGTATCGGTGCAGGTCAACAAAGAATTGGATTATCTGTTTCGCGAAAAAGAAGAATCAGATGAAAAACGTTTTCGTGAACTGGATGAAACCATTCGCAGTTACCAGAAGGCAAGGCAGGAAATTGCAGCCACGCAAATAACTGCAAATAAGGCAAAAAAACGTCATGTTTTTGGCAAAAAATAGTACTGTAATTATTTTCATTTCCTCTTGATTTTGAACTATTAAAATGATATAATATATCCACGCAAAGCGATTGATTTTTGTCTATTTAGCACAAAAATCAAAAAACATTTTAATATTAAAAAAGGAGGAATTTGAAATGTTCGCTAAAATTTCAAAAAAAGTTGTAGCTGTAGCTTTAGTTGCAACTATGGCTGTTACCACCGCTGCAGTAGCAAGTGATGATACAGCTAGCGCAGCAATGAAGAAAAAAGCTTCTGTTGTGCAGGGTAAGGAAGTAAAATTGACTGCAAGTGGAAGTGCAACATGGTCATCCAGCAATGATAACATTGCTCACTGCCAGAAAACAAAAGGCAAGTCCATCAAAGTTCTTGGTATCAAAAAAGGTACCGCAACAATCACTGCAACTGTAGGCGGAAAGAAACAGACATGTAAAGTATCTGTTAAAAATGCAAAGAAGGGTACAGTAATTTACAACTTTGCTAAATCTACTAACCCGGATAACCATCCACCATACAAAGCTGACTACTCTGAGTTCAAATACAACTCATTCCGTATCTGGCTTTGTGACGCAACATTCTGGGGCGAGAAAACTTACATCTCTCCTGACTACCGTGGACGTAAACTTAGCATTTCTTTGAAAGTAAAGAACTCTGGTAAACGTACACTTCCTGAAATGGGTGTTTGCTTCAACTATACTAAGGGTGGAGACACAGGTGCTTACCCATGGGCTCTTCATGTTTCTTCTAAGAAACTGAGCGCTAAAGTTAAGAAAGACAAAACACATAAGCACTGCAAGATTGTCAAAAAAGCTATGAAGAAAGGTAAATCTTACACCTTTAACTTCACATTTACAATTCCTAAGAATGCTGTAAATGGTGACACAGACAAAGATACAGGTGCTAACTACCCAATCATGATGTACATCCCGAACATGAAAGATACTTCTCCATACAAAGAAGGAGATTCTATCACAGTTCAGAAATGTGTAATCAAAGTTGCTTAATTGTAAGTAATGAGAACGCTAAAAAGGCTGTTGCTTCGGCAACAGTCTTTTTTTACCCATTGTAATAGGGTAGAAGGCAATATCAAAGGAGTTCACGGACACGCTTGGTCTTGGGGCTATATCCTTCCACTACTAGGGCGGATTAGGGCTTTTCACCCATTAGTGACGTGCGCCGCCAGGCGCACTAAAAAGGATCTTGCCCCTTCCTCCTGCGAGGAAAGAGACAAGATCCTTGATAATCCTGCTGCGATATCACTCAATGCCATCCCGAGCCCATTCACTGTCCATTCGTCGTTGTCTCACACCATCCAGCAACTCTCTACAGGCTTCCTGAACACTTACTACTGATTTTTCTATCCATCTCCAATTTACCCATATTTTTTCATGTCAACATTGTTTTACGAAATTTACTAGGAGACATACCATACAGACGGGCAAATACTTTCGAAAAATACAACTCATCTTTATAGCCAACCAAAAAAGCAATCTCTTTAATCTTTTTCTGAGTATGAATCAGAAGTTCCTGCGCCTTTTCCATTCGATAAGAAGTAATATAATCTTGTATTGACTTCTGATATATTAATTTAAAGCAATGGGACAAGTGCGTACGCGATATACCAATTTGTTCTGCCATGTATGTAACAGAAATTTCTTTTTGATAATTCTGTCTGATTTCCTTCATTGCCTCAAAAGCATATTTTGCAGCACTCGTCTGCATTTGTGCACCAACTTTCATTTTCATTTTCGCACTGCGAATGCACTCGTCTGTACTAGAAATAGTTCCCACTTCCTTAACAAACCATCCATAGCGTACTTCTATGAAAAATTCTTTATTCCATGAAATATTCACTTCATTTACTTCATTAACAAAATTTTGTGCAAGAACTTCTATTTCTTCCTGCATTTTATCCTCTAGTAATAGGCAAAAATCACTTCCTCCTAATCGTCCTAACACATGTTTTTCCTGCTCAAATTTTTCAAAAACAGACTTCATACACAGAAGGATTTCATTTGATTCTTCTTTTCCATATATTTCTGTTATTTCCTGTAAATTTTCTAATCTTACATAGAAAAAGACACAATTAATTCCTGCTGCTGTCGCATCATGTAGCATTTGTGTAGCCATTTCATGAAACCCATACGGATTATACATATGTGTAACCGAATCTCGTCGAATAAGGCGTATTTTATCGTTGCTTAACTGTTCAATTTGATTTTGTATATAAATATTTTCTAACACGGTGCAAATGTTTATCACAAAAGATTGATAAAAATCTTCTGCCGCATAAAATCGATTATTAAAAAACGAAATGATTGCATAACCAAAACAATGCTTTCGATAATGAAGCGGGTTGATATAAAAAACACAAGGCCTGTCCGTCACTTCGTCGGCAGGCAAAAGATTTTTTCTTTTAAAAAGTTTTTGTGGCATCGGCACTTCAATTGACATTTTCTTTCCATAATAGGCATGTAATAACATTTCCATCTCATCCTCATATGGACTTTTTCTAGAATCATCCAATTCATATTTCTCATCCGGATTTAGGCATATATAAAAGTCTGAAACACCCGTGTTTCCTTCTACAAACTTTCCAACTAAATCCGGAAGGCCCTGATAATCTCGTATTCCTTCCATCCGAAAAACCATAAACATATTCTGCTTATACAAGTGAACCAAACGCTGATTTTTTTCAAATTGTTTACGAAAAATTTGTTTCGCTTCTTCCGCTTCTTTACATCCACAAGAATTTCGATACTGATTTTGCGTTGAAATATAATATTGCTTTTCTAGTTTTTCACCTCGTTCCGCCTTTTTAATAATTTCCATAGCACATCTCGCAAAATTTTCTGGGCAAGCTTCAACTGTTGTCAACATTGGATATATATCTCTAGCCTCCTCAACATCATCAAATCCCGTCACAATAATATCCTCCGGTACACGAAATCCTCGCTCGCACAGTTCTTCACATACAGAAATTGCCATATAATCATTGGCACATAGAATTGCATCAGGTCTTTCATCATCAAGTGAAAAAAAATAATCAACTGCTTCTTTACCAATGTTATACCACAAATTCCCCATAAAGATGTATTCCTCACGAAAGGCAACACCTCTGCTTTTCATTCTTTCGCGAAATCCGTCCTCCCTCATACGGATATCATGCATGTAAGAGGGACCAGACAAGTAATAAATTCGCTTTGCGTTATGTTCATCTACCAAATGATCAACCATAGCCATAATAGCCTTTTTATCATCGCTGAGCACACTAATAAACTCATCTCTTTTTTGTCGAATGCTAATCACAGGGCAATGCGCCTTTTCCTTTACCTGCTCAATTAATTTTCCTACCATGCCAGGAATATCAAACACATCAAGGCATAAAATAATCCCATCCAATTCGTCATAATTTGGAATATAAAGACAATTGCTTTCTCCTTCCACATAATCATGATTGTTATCGTATTCACCAAAAGTCGAAAAAACAACCAAATTGTATCCATTTGCCACCGCTTCATCAGCCAGCGCACCACACAGGGTGCGCTGGAAATATTCTGGAAGCTTGCAAACAAATACACCTATCGTTTTTTTTCGGTTATTAAGCATGTATGATATCCTTTCGCGATTTTTTACTTATTTTCCAAATTGTATCCAATCAATCTGAAGTCCCGGTTTATTTGTCTGTATATAAATTTTTGTACTTCCTGTAACCGTAGGCCACAAAGAATTCTTAGTCTCTTTCCAGGAACCATTACCTAGATTATACACCGTTGCCACAGTAGAACTTAAACTTCCACTTCGTACAAACAACTGTCCACTATTATTTGGCTCTTTCACATAAATAGTTATACTCTTTGCGGTCTCACTTCCAAAATCAAGAGTAAACGCTATATATGAGCTCGTACTGTTTAAGGTGACTTTTCCATCTTCAATCGTTACATCATCGGAACTTTCAAAGTCTGTAGCCTTTATTTTTTCAAATGGCCCGGACACTACCGGTACATTAGGTAACTGACTATCCTTTATCGTAATCGACATAACAGCATTTTTCCCCGCATCGAAGACAAATGTCAATTTCGTTACTCCTACTGCCTGTTTGGAAAGATACTCTTTGCAAATAGACACTATATCACCACTAATGGTATAGTCCTTTCCTTTTTCTAGCACTGTATTCCCGTTTCGAATTTCTGATAACGTTCTAACACCATTTAAAATAATTTTTGTTGTCACATTTTCTTGCTTATCTGCACTCAAATCAAATTCGGCACTTGTTGTTGATATTTTGCCATTCACGCCTACTACCGGCGTATCACCTGACAAATATGCGCGGAATTTACCACTGCAATGTAACAATCCCATCATATAAAGGCATCCATCATAGTATCGATATTTCCCTGTTGTTGGAGAAATGTTCCAAAAATCCTCAAGGAATGACCATGATTTTTTGTCACTAGATGCCAGACTCGCTGTTGCATTCATAGCAACCAATCCCGGAGAATGATCAGGACTAAGATTCTTTCCATCTAATGACCACTGATTTCCATAACTATCAACCCCCTGGTCGTAGAAGAACGACTGGATTCTATTCGCGTGCGTGGTTGCCCAGCTATCCTGCGCCCACCATGCATAGTCGCAGGCAATATTAGCTGCAATTCGCCATGCATCAAATCGAAAATCACCATGATTTCCATCGTTCTTAGCAGCCCCTGTATATTCGGAATAATCCGGACCTAATCCGGTTTTTTCATTTGTTGCATCTTTAAAATGCTGTCGACTAGCTTCAGCTGCCTCGCTCCAGAAATCATTGTCCTGCTCTGCCTCTCTCGCCCAAACTTCATAAAATGCCGGCAAATGATACGATGGATCACTATATGTTGCAGCGTTTCCAATTGGGCAGAATACAGGCATTTTATGTGTTTTGTCAAACATATTCACACCTTGACCATCATCTGCCTGATGAAGCATCGTTGTCAAGATTTCCTGCGCTTCTTTGTTATAGTTATAAATTCCTTCACCATTTCCCCAGCGCGCTGATGCAAACAATAACGATGTTGCAAAATATTCCTCGCCGTCTGCTGCCGGCGTATTGTCCTTTTTGGTTCCATTCGTATTCATCTGCCAAGCAAAATATCCTTTAAACTCTCCACTTGTATGCTGCATATAAGTTTTTGCCCATTTCCACAGACGATTAAACTCTTCCTGCTTGTCCATTTGAACGCAAATCATCATACCATAAGACATTCCCTCAGAACGTACATCATCGGTATCTGCTGTATAAATATAAGCCATATCTTCGCCTACCGGATAATAGATTCGTTCTTCGTCAGTACCATAAAACAATTTTTGCCAGGCCGATTCGACCTTCTTATCTATCTCTGCATCCGAATATCCTAATTCCTTAAACATATTTCTGTAATTTCCTGTAGACACAGCTCCAACTGATGCTGGTGTTGGAGCATCCGGAAATGGTTTCACATCACCAATGTAATAAAGTTCATAACTATTTACATAGGTATCATTCGATCCATTATCTGTTTCGAGTAAAAATTTTATTTCCTGATTTCCTGTTGCATCTGTCATTTTAAATTCAAAAGACTGCTCCGACAACGTAGTTCCAGCAAATCCAACTGTTCCAACTTTCTTTCCGCCAATATATACAGAAACATTCGCCGTTGTCGAATTACTAGATGCTCCTTTAACCACCATACGGTATTTTTTATTTGTCCCTACAAATTCGTAAGATGTGGTACAATAGTCACCATTACCATACAACGCTACTGCTGAGAATTCCTTACCACTCACAGGGCCAGCATAACTTCCTCCGCATGTCATTTTACTGCATTCTCCGCTATTTACCAATTGCGGTTCCTGACTTGCGGACGGTGTTGGCTCTGCCGTTGGCTGTTTCGTCGGCTCTGCCGTTGGCTGTGCCGATGGCGATGGCTGTGCCGATGTCGATGGCTGTGCCGATGTCGATGGCTGTGCCGTTGGTGTTGACTCCGTCGTCACAGTTACCACGGGCTTATTCTTTTTTGCCACAACCTTCACTTTTAATTTACACTTTTTCTTCTTGCCTTTTGCCTTTTGTGTTATATACACTTTAGCATTTCCAGCTTTCTTAGCATAAATTTTTCCTTTTTTATTCACTGTCACAATCTTTTTGTTCGAAGACCTGAATTTGAATATCTTCTTTATCTTCTTGGATGAAACTTTTTTTCCGCGCAACTTTAACTTTAACTGTAATTTCTTTTTTTCTCGAATCACCAAAACACCTTTGGTCATCTTATTTGTTACAGTAATTCCCTGCTTTTTCTTTTTTGCCTGCGAGAGATTTGGAGCTGCGCCCAAAGTGGTCGTAAGCACAAGAGAAGCAACAAGAAAAAAAACAAAAAGGGTTTTTCTACGTTTTGCAAAACACATGATTATTATCCTCCTATAATGAATATTTTTTCATATTATACTACAACTAACAGCCTAATTCGATGGAAAAATGTATTTTAAATATATGGATAATTGTCATCATCCCATGAGTTATTACATTCTTTTTCTCCATGTTTCTTCATAAAATATACAAACCATTATTCTTACAATTCTTTGGGGATTAAAAGAATATTGATACAGTGGATATAAGGATAGTAATTCAATTCTTGTCCCCATGTATGTAAAACCTGGATAATGCCAAGTGTTGCCCCGAGATACATTTTGTTTTCCAATAATTCCAAAAGTGTCTCGGCGAAGCATTTATGAAACAAGGAACACAAAAGTTTCTGATTAGAACAGACCAAAGAATTTAGTTCGGCAAGTATGGTGACACCAAGAGGAAAAAGGATAAAAATACATCGAAAATCCCCCGGAAGAAATGACATCCAAGGACATTCGCCGTATGAGCGAAGAGGAACTTCCAGACATGGACTATTTTCTAAATAAGTTGACCTTAATGACGATTTTAGAGAAGAATCTTTTTACATCTTTTAAATCCCAAACCATCTATTTGTCATGTCCACATATCTGCGGGCTCTTTTCCATTTAGGAAAGCGCCGCATACGGTCTTTCCTATAAAGTAAAGTTACAAAAGACTCCGATTAATAATCAGAGTCTTAGAAAAGAGGCGACTAACGGATTTGAACCGATGATCAGGGAGTTGCAGTCCCATGCCTTACCACTTGGCTAAGTCGCCATATTCTATTGTATGCATCCAGCTAATACAATATGCATTAAATGCAATG
>OGEZ01001361.1_pt1 | contig 12519 bp, 10 predicted proteins | sample 1570831 | NCBI WGS metagenome assembly OGEZ01 (sample SAMEA2582059, study PRJEB24529) | metagenome | biome: Human gut stool | place: China | collected 2011
TTAAAGGACTTCTCATTGCCATACAACACTGGGAAATCCTAATGACCGATTTGGGATAAAGCCACTGCAAGCCTTGTATAGAAGTCCTTGTCTTTAGTTGGATAATTTACACAGCAAGTATCTCATCCTTGCTTAAGGCTCTCTTGGCTGTTTCTTGGTGCAGCTTTGATACCTTGAACTTCTTGAAAGGATAGTCCTCCTGCTTGACAAGTTCCATGTCTATTGCAAGGTTGAAGATGGTTCTGATGTTCCTGAATCTTATGCCAATGGTGTTCTCTGACTTGCTCTGCTTCCTCAGCCAAGTCTCATATCTCCTCAGCCAGTTGCAATCCATTTCAGAGAAAGGAATATCAAGATGCCTGTTGGATTTGATTAGGGAATTATAAGTTTGCTGTATGGAGAGCCTGTAACCAGTTCTCTTTTCCTCTTCAAGACGTGACAGATACTGTTTAACAGCTCTCCAACAGTCACAAGCCTTACAGGATTGGAAACCTTATCAACAAGTGTAGTGGCTGAAAACTCCTTATCCTCTGATTTTAACTCCACTATCTTGCTCTTTACTTCACTTATCTTACTGGATATGAGCTTCTCAAGTAACTCTCTGTCTGGGCAGGTGGATTTAGGTTGGTTCTTCTCAAAGTCCCAATACTCTGCTTTGGTAGAAACACCAAGATTGATATACCTTGTCTTTCTGTCCTTGCAGACTTTAATCTTTAGGGGTAACTCTCCTGTTTTCAGGGGTTTGTACTTGTAACAGATAACATCTACTGTAGTCATTTTAGGTAAAACATTGGAGAAAACATTTCCCTGTTTTAGCCATATTTGACCATAAAAAAAGAGAGCTACATTGCTGTAACTCTCTGATTATTAAGTGGTGCCACCAGGAATCGAACCGGGGACACAAGGATTTTCAGTCCTTTGCTCTACCAACTGAGCTATGGCACCTTTTTCAATTGCGCTGCAAAGATAGTTGAAATAAATTAATGGACAAATTTTTGAGGCAAAAAAGAACATGATTTTTTTGTGCCGCTCGAATCCGCAGGTGTCTTTTTGTTTTCGGAAGAGATGTTTTATTTGCATTCTGTAGTTCTGAGGCGGATTTTTCTGATAGGGCACTCTCTGTGAAATGACAGGGCAGCTTTCTTTTCTTAAGGAAAGCAAAACGCTTGCCCCTTTCAAAGGGCTTCTGGAGGGGTGTGTCTGAAAATCCGGTTGGAATCGTCAGGTTTTTTCGCTGAAAATGTCCCGACATTTTGTGAAGTGTGTTGGGATATTTGCTGGAAGATGATAGGTTGTTGCGGTAAAAGTGTCCCGTTGTCTTTGAGAAAGGGCTTTGAAAACGCTGTTCTTTCTCCAGATTGCAGAATCCGGATGGATATGCGGATAAAGCAGAAGGAAAGTGAAAGGAGCAGTTGCGTGACAGGGGAAGAGGCATAAGCTGTCTGCCGGAGGATTGGTGAAAGAAAAGTTGCCGATTTGCCGGCATACTGAAAATGTGTCGACGGTTCTCCTTGTGGTTTTTCGTGCCGGGCCTTCTGCCGGGAGCGTATATCCTGCTCCTGCAGGCCGGGAGTGTCATTGTGTCAAAATGTTATTTGCAGCCTGCTGTCCGGTTTCAGTTTCCGGAGCGGGTGGCGTCCGTATAGGGGTTATAAAGTTTTTTGAAAAAAGTTGCGGAAAAGTTTGGGCGGATGAAAAAAAGTGCATACCTTTGCAACCGCAATCAGAAAGGAATTGCTTTCGGAATGTAGCGCAGTTGGTAGCGCACTACGTTCGGGACGTAGGGGTCGGGCGTTCGAGTCGCCTCATTCCGACAGAAGCGAAGATTGGTTTACTCCGGTCTTCGTTTTTTGTTTGTTTCTGCTTCGTTCTCCTTTATCACATGAAAATTGTCCTAATATTTTGCAGTGCAGCATATTATTTGTATCTTTGCCGCGAATGGATGAATGGTGGAGGGGCGATGAAGCTCCTTTTTTTATTCTTAAAAATTGATTCATGATAGACAAAAACGTTGTAGCCCGTATTGTAAATGAATGGCTGGAAGATAAGGACTATTTTCTGGTTGACCTGACGATTAGTCCGGATGACAAGATTCTGGTTGAAATAGACCATGCGGATGGAGTGTGGATTGACGATTGCGTGGAACTTAGCCGCTATATCGAGTCGAAGCTGGACCGTGATGAAGAAGATTATGAACTGGAAGTGGGATCTGCCGGAATCGGACAGCCGTTCAAGGTGCTCAGGCAGTATCAGGTTCACGTCGGAAACGATGTGGAAGTGATGGATAATAACGGCAAGAAATGGGTCGGTACGCTGGCTGACGCAAACGAGGACAATTTTACGATAACGATGGAAGTGAAAGTCCGTCTTGAAGGAGCCAAGCGTCCCAAGCTGGTTGAACAGAATGTGACTTTTGCTTACGATGAAATAAAATACACCAAATACTTAATAAGCTTTAAATAATTATGGCCAAAAAAGAAGAAACAGTCAGCTTGGTTGATACGTTTTCGGAATTCAAGGAATTGAAGAATATTGACCGCACTACGCTGGTCAGCGTGCTGGAGGAATCTTTCCGCAGCGTAATCGCGAAAATGTTTGGAACGGATGAAAATTACGATGTAATCGTTAATCCGGATAAGGGTGACTTTGAGATTTGGAGAAACCGGGAGGTAGTGGCAGACGATGAGCTTACGAATCCGAACATGCAGATATCCTTGTCCGAAGCCCGCAAAATCGACGCGTCGTATGAAGTGGGAGAAGAGGTGACCGACGAGGTTATCTTCGAGAAGTTTGGCCGCCGCGCCATCCTGAACCTTCGCCAGACGCTGGCCTCTAAAGTTCTTGAACTCGAGAAAGACAGCCTGTATAACAAGTATATCGATAAAGTCGGCACAATCGTGAGCGCAGAAGTTTACCAGATATGGAAAAAGGAGATTCTGCTGCTCGATGATGAAGGAAACGAACTGCTTCTTCCGAAGCTGGAGCAAATACCGAGCGACTTCTACCGCAAGGGCGAAACGGTGCGTGCGGTAGTGGCGCGCGTCGACAACAAGAACAACAATCCGAAGATTATATTGAGCCGCACTTCTCCGGTGTTCTTGCAGCGTCTGTTTGAACAGGAAGTTCCGGAAATCAACGACGGACTGATCACGATCAAGAAGATTGCCCGCATTCCGGGCGAAAGGGCCAAGATTGCGGTGGAGTCCTACGATGAACGCATCGATCCTGTAGGTGCCTGCGTCGGAGTGAAGGGATCGCGTATCCACGGGATTGTGCGTGAGCTCCGCAATGAGAACATTGACGTCATCAATTACACTTCGAACATCCAGCTGTTCATCCAGCGCGCGCTGAGTCCGGCAAAGGTTTCTTCCATCGTGATGCATGAAGAAGACAGAAAGGCTGAAGTTTACCTGAAGCCCGAGGAAGTTTCTCTGGCAATCGGAAAGAACGGATTGAACATCAAGCTTGCCAGTATGCTGACGGAATACACGATCGACGTTTATCGTGAGCTGGATGAAGAAGCTGCCGCCGACGAGGATATTTATCTTGACGAGTTTAAGGATGAAATAGACGAGTGGGTGATCAATGCCATCAAGGGCATCGGACTGGAAACCGCCAAGAGCGTGCTGAATGCTCCGAGGGAAATGCTGATTGAACAGGCCGATCTGGAAGAGAATACGGTGGATGATGTGTTGAAAATTTTAAAGGCGGAGTTCGAGAAATAAAGCAGCTGTCTGTAGGATGCAGAATAGCCTGCCTTCCTTTGGAACTTGCTGTGTGACTGAAATGAAATTTTCGAACTCTATTAAAAAATGACTTTTATGATAAGATTGAATAAAGTAACAAGAGATTTAAATGTGGGCATTGCCACGGTGGTTGATTTCTTGCAGAAGAAAGGATACACTGTAGAAGCCAATCCGAACACAAAAATAACAGACGAACAGTATGCTGTGCTCGTGAAGGAGTTCAGCAAGGATAAGGATTTGAAAATAGAGTCTGAAAAGTTCATTCAGGAACGGCAAAACAAGGATCGCAATAAAGCGTCTGTTTCTATTGATGATATTCAGCCTAAAAACGGCAAGAATGAAGTGATAAGTACGGTTGTCCCTGAAGAAATCCGTCCGAAGGTGAAGACAGTGGGAAGAATTGATTTGGATGAGATCGGCAGGAAGCAGGCAAAGGCCGTCCCGGCAGACAAGGCGCCGGACAATGCGCCGGAGAAAATGGCGGCCGACAACGAAAGAAGTGCAGCGGTTGAAGCGGATTCTGAAAAGGAAAATGAAAAACAGTTGCCTCAAGAAGATAAGAAGGAAGATTTGAAACAGCCGGAAATGCAGGCTGAAGATATGAAGACAGATTTGATGGAAGAACAGAAAAAAACGACAGAAGAAGTGCAGTCTGAAACGACAGAGAAAAAAAGCGGAGAGATTTTCAAGATTCGCCCCACCGAATTTAAATCGAAAATCAATGTCGTGGGACAGATTGATCTGGCTGCTTTGAATCAGTCTACTCGCCCCAAAAAGAAGTCTAAAGAAGAAAAGAGGAAAGAACGGGAGGAGAAAGACAAACAGCGTTTGGAGCAGCGCAAACAGATGAAGGACGCCATTATCAAGGAAATACGCAAAGGGGATGACCGGACCGACAAGTTCGGATCTGACGATAATGCGTCGAAAAAGAAAAAGCGTAACCGCATCAACAAGGAGCGCGTGGATATCAATAATGTGCCTGCCGGAAATGTGGGTGTGCAGCCGCGCAATGAAAAATCTGCGAAAAACGCTGCTCAGGGCGGAAAGCATAACAAGGACAAGTTCAAGAAGCCTGTCATCAAGCAGGAAGTGAGCGACGAGGATGTGGCAAAGCAGGTGAAAGAAACGCTTGCGCGTCTGACAAACAAGGGAAAGAACAAGGCGGCCAAGTACCGCAAGGAAAAGCGTGAAACCTTGCAGACCCGGCAGATGGAGCAGGAAGAGCTGGAACAGGAAGAAAGCAAGGTGTTGAAGCTTACGGAATTCGTTACGGCAAACGAGCTGGCAAACATGATGAATGTTTCGGTCACTCAGGTCATCTCTACCTGTATGAGTGTGGGCATCATGGTGTCTATCAACCAGCGTCTTGATGCTGAAACTATCAACCTTGTGGCCGAAGAATTCGGATTCAAGACCGAATATATCAGCGCTGATGTGGCGCAAGCCGTTGAAGAGGAAGCTGACGCCGAAGAGGATCTGGTTCCGCGTCCGCCTATCGTTACGGTGATGGGACATGTTGACCATGGCAAGACTTCGCTGCTCGACTATATCCGCAAGGCCAATGTTATTGCCGGTGAGGCGGGCGGAATCACCCAGCACATCGGTGCATATAATGTGCAGCTCGAAGACGGACGTCACATTACGTTCCTTGATACGCCGGGTCATGAGGCTTTTACGGCCATGCGTGCCCGTGGCGCCAAGGTTACGGATGTGGTTATCATCATCGTGGCTGCCGACGACAATGTGATGCCGCAAACCAAAGAAGCCATCAATCATGCGATGGCGGCAGGTGTTCCGATCGTGTTTGCCATCAACAAGATTGACAAGCCGAATGCCAATCCGGACAAAATCAAGGAGGAACTTGCCAATATGAACTTCCTGGTTGAAGAATGGGGCGGCAAATACCAGTCGCAGGATATTTCAGCCAAGAAAGGGATCGGCGTGAAAGAACTGCTTGAAAAGGTGCTTCTGGAAGCTGAGATGCTTGAACTGAAAGCCAACCCTAACCGTAAGGCTACGGGGTCTATCATAGAATCGTCGCTTGACAAGGGACGCGGATATGTGGCTACAGTGCTCGTTTCTAACGGAACATTGCATGTCGGTGATATCGTTCTGGCCGGAACGTCATACGGAAAGGTGAAGGCGATGTTTAATGAACGGAATCAGCGCATGAAGCAAGCCGGTCCGTCTGAACCGGTGCTGATTCTGGGACTGAACGGAGCTCCGGCGGCGGGTGATACCTTCCATGTGTTTGAAACCGAACAGGAAGCGCGTGAAATTGCAAACAAGCGCGAACAGTTGCAGCGTGAACAGGGACTGCGTACTCAGAAAATGCTTACGCTTGATGAGGTGGGACGCCGTTTGGCTTTGGGCGACTTCCATGAACTGAATGTCATTGTGAAAGGTGACGTTGACGGATCGGTTGAGGCTCTTAGCGATTCGCTGATCAAGTTGTCTACCGAGCAGATTCAGGTGAATGTGATACATAAGGGGGTAGGCCAGATTTCCGAGTCGGATGTTTCGCTGGCTGCCGCTTCGAATGCTATTATCGTAGGATTCCAAGTTCGTCCTTCCAGCAACGCGGCTAAGCTGGCTGAGCAGGAAGGTGTAGATATCCGCAAATATTCCATCATTTATGATGCGATAGAGGAAGTGAAGTCTGCAATGGAAGGAATGCTGGCTCCTACGGTTAAGGAACAGGTTACTGCAACGGTTGAAGTCCGCGAAGTGTTCAACATCAGCAAGGTCGGTATGGTTGCCGGTGCGATGGTGAAGACAGGAAAGGTGAAACGTACAGACAAGGCTCGTCTGATCCGCGATGGCATCGTGGTTTATACGGGTTCGATCAATGCGCTTAAACGTTTCAAGGATGACGTGAAGGAAGTCGGCACCAACTTTGAGTGCGGTATCAGCCTGACCAACTGCAATGATTTGAAGGTGGGCGATGTGATTGAAACGTATGAAGAAGTTGAAGTAAAACAAACTTTGTAAATAATTATAGACAGATTATTGGCAGATAAGGGCAGATTACATTGACTCCACTGACAACTTGCAAGAGGTTCCGTGTGGTCTGTGTAGTCTGCGCTTTTGTTTTTGGCATATGGAGGCGCTTGATTGGATTATTGCCGTTTTTCTGGGCATAGGCTTTGTGATGGGATTCATGAAAGGTTTCTTCAGACAGCTTGCTTCTCTGGTTGGCCTTATAGCCGGCCTGCTTATAGCCCGTGCCCTTTTTGTAACTGTAGGCGAGCAGCTTGCCGAGGCAGTGGGAAGTTCGGTTACTTTTGCTCAGATCTTGTCTTTCTTCTTGATTTGGATACTGGTTCCGTTTGCTCTTTCCATTCTCGCTTCACTCCTCACCAGGATGTTTGACGCCATCAGTTTAGGCTTTGTAAACCGTCTGTCTGGCGCATTTATGGGACTGGTCAAATACGCTTTTTTCATCAGCCTGGCAATCCATTTCATTGAGTTTGCCGACTCTAAAGATTTTTTAATTCATGAAACAGCAAAGCAGCGTTCTTTGTTGTATTATCCGATAGCTTCTTTTTCTGATGTTTTTTATCCTGTGGTGAAAGAAGCGGTGAAGGATTTAATTGAAACAACAGATATTAATATATAGAAAAAAGAATATGCAAATAGAATCCAATAAATATGTGAAGGAACTGACGCAGGAGAAGTATAAGTACGGTTTCACTACGGATGTTCACACGGATATCATCGAGAAAGGACTGAATGAAGACGTTGTCCGTTTGATATCTTCTAAGAAGGGCGAGCCCGACTGGTTGCTGGATTTCCGTCTGAAGGCTTTCCGTTACTGGCAGACGCTTGAAATGCCGACATGGGCGCATCTGACAATTCCGGAAATCGATTATCAGGCTATTTCCTATTACGCTGATCCTACGAAGAAGAAAGAAGGGCCGAAGTCGGTGGATGACATTGACCCTGAGCTGTTGAAGACGTTTGACAAACTGGGAATACCGCTTGAAGAGCGTCTGGCCTTGAGCGGTATGGCCGTAGATGCTGTGATGGACTCCGTTTCCGTAAAGACTACTTTCAAGGAAACCTTGATGGAGAAAGGCATCATCTTCTGTTCCATCAGCGAGGCTGTGCGTGAACATCCGGATCTGGTGAAAAAATACCTGGGTTCCGTTGTCGGTTATCGTGACAATTTCTTTGCTGCGCTGAACTCGGCGGTTTTCAGCGACGGATCGTTCGTGTATATTCCGAAAGGGGTTCGTTGCCCGATGGAGCTGTCGACCTATTTCAGAATCAATGCGGCAAATACCGGCCAGTTTGAACGGACTTTGATTATTGCAGACGATGACAGCTATGTGTCTTATCTGGAAGGGTGTACGGCTCCAATGCGTGACGAGAACCAGCTTCATGCAGCTATTGTTGAGATTGTGGTTCTTGATCATGCGGAAGTAAAGTATTCAACTGTTCAGAACTGGTATCCGGGCGATGCCGAAGGAAAAGGCGGCGTTTATAATTTCGTGACGAAGCGAGGCAACTGCAAGGGTGTCGGAAGCAAGCTTTCGTGGACGCAGGTTGAAACCGGATCGGCCATCACGTGGAAATATCCAAGCTGTATATTGAGCGGGGATGATTCGACAGCCGAGTTTTATTCTGTCGCAGTGACCAACAATTTCCAGCAGGCTGATACGGGCACGAAAATGATTCATCTTGGAAGAAACACTCGCTCTACGATTGTGAGCAAAGGCATCAGTGCAGGAAGAAGCCAGAATTCTTACCGAGGGCTGGTGAGGGTTTCTGAAAGGGCGGACAATGCCCGCAACTATAGCCAGTGTGATTCTTTGCTGTTGGGCAGCCTGTGCGGAGCACATACTTTCCCTTATATGGATATCCATAATGAAACAGCAGTGGTTGAACACGAGGCTACAACTTCCAAAATATCCGAGGACCAGATTTTTTACTGTAACCAGCGGGGCATTCCTACAGAAGATGCCGTTGGCTTGATCGTGAACGGCTATGCCAAGGAGGTGCTTAACAAGCTGCCGATGGAGTTTGCCGTGGAGGCTCAGAAGCTTTTGTCGGTTTCGCTAGAGGGAAGTGTGGGATGATTGAGTTATTAATTATAAATTGTTCATTTTTTTGAGATGTTAGAAATTAAAGATTTACATGCCAGCATCAATGGCAAAGAGATATTGAAGGGTATCAATCTGACCGTAAAGTCGGGTGAAGTGCATGCCATAATGGGGCCGAACGGCTCGGGAAAAAGTACGTTGAGCAATGTGCTTGTCGGACATCCGGCTTATGAAGTGACAAAGGGAAGTGTTTCTTTTGATGGAAAAGACTTGCTGGCCATGTCGCCTGCAGACAGAAGTCACGAGGGGCTTTTCCTTTCTTTCCAGTATCCGGTGGAGATTCCCGGAGTGAGCATGGTGAACTTTATGCGTACGGCTGTGAATGAGCAGCGCAAGTATCGGGGACTGCCGGCATTGACGGCCAGCGAATTCTTGAAGCTTATGCGCCAGAAGCGCGAGATTGTAGAACTTGACAGCAAGCTTGCCAACCGCTCGGTGAATGAAGGATTCTCGGGGGGAGAAAAGAAGCGTAACGAAATCTTCCAGATGGCTATGCTTGAACCTAAGCTGAGCATCCTTGACGAAACGGATTCCGGACTTGACATTGATGCGCTCCGCATTGTGGCTGAGGGGGTAAACAAGCTGAAAACCCCGGAAACAAGCTGCATTGTCATCACGCATTACCAGCGTTTGCTTGATTACATCAAGCCCGATATCGTGCATGTGCTGTATAAGGGACGCATTGTGAAAACGGCCGGACCGGAACTGGCACTGGAACTGGAAGAAAAGGGTTACGATTGGATAAAGAAAGAATTAGGAGAATGAATATGGCAGCCGAACAACAATACATCGACCTGTTTACACAATATGAGGCTTTGATTTGCCAGCAGAGTGCCGACATTCTGAATGCTCCCAGAGCAAAGGCTTTTGCTGACTTCGAAAGACAGGGCTTCCCGACCCGTAAGCAGGAGAAATATAAATATACGGATGTCGGCAAGTTTTTTGAGCCTGATTACGGCTTGAATCTGAACCGGCTTGAGTTTCCTGTCAATCCGTATGAGGTGTTCAAGTGCGATGTGCCCAATATGAGTACATCACTCTATTTTGTAGTGAATGATTCGTTTGACAAGCATGTGCACCCTTCGGCCCAATTGCCCGAGGGGGTGATTGTGGGAAGTCTGAAGGATATGGCGGAGGCTCATCCTGAGCTGGTGAAAGGATATTATGGCAAGCTTGCCGATACGTCGAAAGATGCTGTTACGGCTTTCAACACGATGTTTGCCCAAGACGGCGTACTTGTTTACATTCCTAAGCATACGGTGGTTGAGCGTCCGATTCAGTTGGTCAATATTCTGCGAGCCGACGTCAACTTTATGGTGAACCGCCGTATCCTGATTGTGCTGGAGGCCGGAGCTCAGGCCAAGATGCTTGTCTGCGACCATGCAATGGATGAGGTTAATTTTCTGTCCACACAGGTTGTGGAAGTGTTTGCCGGTGAAGGAGCTGTTTTTGACTTCTACGAACTGGAGGAAACGCACAATAGCACCGTACGTTTCAGCAACCTTTATGTCAGACAGGAGGCAGGAAGCAATGTGCTATTGAATGGAATGACCTTGCATAACGGAACGACACGGAATACGACAGAGGTGCAGCTGGCAGGAAGAGGTGCGGAGGTGTGTCTGTGCGGAATGGCCATTGCCGACAAGAACGAGCAGGTGGACAACAATACATTCATCGATCATCAGGTGCCCGACTGTACGAGCAACGAGTTGTTTAAATACGTGCTTGACGATCAGGCGGTGGGCGCTTTTGCAGGCAAAGTGCTTGTGCGCGAGGGAGCACAGCATACCAATTCGCAGCAGACAAACCGCAACTTGTGTGCCACCCGGGAGTCGCGCATGTACACGCAGCCTCAGTTGGAGATTTATGCTGACGATGTGAAGTGTTCGCATGGAGCGACGGTAGGACAGCTGGATGAAAATGCACTGTTTTATATGCAGCAGCGGGGTGTCAGCCTGAAAGAGGCGCGCTTGCTGCTGATGTTCGCTTTTGTCAATGAAGTGGTGGATCATATCCGGATGGATGCGCTGAAGGACAGGCTTCATTTGCTTGTCGAGAAACGCTTCAGGGGTGAGCTGAACAAGTGTAAAGGGTGTGCGATCTGTAAGTGATTCCAAATAAAAAGAAGGGTTCCGACTATGTATGATATAAATGAAGTGAGGAATGATTTCCCGATTTTATCTCGCACGGTCTACGGCAAGCCGTTGGTGTATTTTGACAATGGCGCAACTACGCAGAAACCGCGCTGTGTGGTCGAATCAATTGTAAATGAATATTATTCGGTGAATGCCAATGTGCATCGAGGCGTGCATTTTCTGTCCCAGCAGGCAACAGAGCTTCATGAGGCGTCACGGGAAACGGTGCGCAGGTTCATCAATGCGCGCAGCATCTCGGAAATCGTGTTTACGCGGGGAACGACAGAAAGCATCAATCTGGTGGCCTCGTCGTTTGTGGGCAGTCAGATGAAAGCGGGCGATGAAGTGATTGTTTCGGTTATGGAACATCACAGCAATATTGTGCCGTGGCAGCTCCAGGCGGAGCGTTCGGGCATTTCGCTGAAGGTTATTCCGATGAACGACCGGGGAGAGCTTCTGCTGGATGAGTATGAACGGCTGTTTTCTGAACGGACCAGAATGGTGTCGGTGACACATGTTTCCAATGTGCTGGGGACAATAAATCCGGTCAGGAAGATCATTGATGTGGCTCATGCGCATGGCGTGCCGGTCTTGATTGACGGTGCGCAGAGCATCCCGCATATGCCCGTCGACGTGCAGGAGCTGGACGCGGATTTTTATGTGTTTAGCGGGCACAAGGTTTACGGTCCCACAGGAATAGGTGTCCTGTATGGCAAGGAGGACTGGCTTGACAGGCTTCCTCCTTACCAGGGTGGAGGAGAGATGATCCAGAACGTAAGCTTTGAGAAAACTACCTTTAACGAGCTTCCATTTAAGTTCGAGGCGGGCACACCCGACTATATCGGGTCAACTGCACTGGCTAAGGCCATAGATTATGTTTCTGCGATCGGCATGGATCAGATTGCGTCTTATGAGCACGAACTGACAGTTTATGCTATGAGCCGTTTGAAGGAGATTCCTGGAATGCGCATTCTGGGAGAGGCTGACCATAAAAGTGGAGTGATTTCTTTCCTTGTGGGCAATATTCACCATTTTGATATGGGTACTTTGCTCGACCGTTTGGGAATTGCTGTGCGGACTGGCCATCACTGCGCCGAACCTTTGATGCGCCGGATGGGAGTTGAAGGTACTGTGCGTGCTTCCTTGGGCTTGTACAATACAAAAGAAGAAGTTGATGCATTGGTTGCCGGTGTAGAGAGGGTGAGCCGGATGTTTGATTGATGGCGCTGCTTTAACGTCAAACGGCCTGCATCTGGTTTGCAGACTGAAGCAGGCCAATTCTCCTCCTTTGCTTCTTTAAGTTTGGCATTCGGGAAAAAGCTTCCTGCAGAAAAATCTGCATCTCTGGACTGGAGATATATGTCTTTAGTCTGGCGATAAACTTTTCTGCGGGAAGCTTCGTTTCCAAATGGGGTTTAAATCTTAGATCCTGAACGGCCGTGTTCTGTATATTTGTCCGGTCGTCAGCCTGAATTTGCGGTGAAAGTCGTTTCAGGTGTCTGTTTTTCTCTTTTTCCCTCATGTCCTCTTTCG
>OGEZ01001362.1_pt1 | contig 12503 bp, 18 predicted proteins | sample 1570831 | NCBI WGS metagenome assembly OGEZ01 (sample SAMEA2582059, study PRJEB24529) | metagenome | biome: Human gut stool | place: China | collected 2011
CGGTGGTGTATGCCATCGCCCTGGGCCTGGCGTATCTGCTGGCATTTTTACAGGTTTTTCCGTCTGTGCTTTCCAAAAATTTTCTTCTGCCTTACCTCGTCTGTTTTCCTGTATTCTCTCTCCAATGACTTCCAGATTGGCAGCAATCTTCTTTTTTCTTTCTTCCAAAAAAGAGATATTTTCCTTCTCCCCTTTTTCCAAAATCGTTGTCATATTTTTTGAAGAAATAGCCTTCTCCAAGGAATCCACTGTCGTTTTCCCATCCTCTGCCAAAAAATCTCCTTTCGGCAAAAACCTGATGATTTCTTTGATCACTTCATCATTTCCCATTTCCTCTTTCTGAAAAAAAACAGTTTCTTCCGGCATCTTCAGCCCTTTTTCCTCTGCCTCATTCCAGACATCCATCCACATTTTCAGAAAAGATGATATTTCCATAACCTTACCCCCTTTCCGCCTCCTGCATTTTCTCTATTTCCAGATCTATAACAGCACAGTAAAACATCCGCTCTGCCAAATCCATCTGTACCCATTCCTTGGGACGCACGCCATATTTTCGGAGGGCATAACTGGCATAATCCGCCTCGTCAATGCCCTCCCTTATCAGTTTTTTGCCGCTTCTCTCCGTTCTGCCTTTCGCTTCTGAAATCCATTCAGCGCCATGACCGCCTTTTGCAGCCGCAGATATTCTGCCGGTGTCAGCATTTTTTGCAGCACCTCCGCACCGCTTTTTGCCCCATAGCTTTCCCATAACTTTCTGTCCTGCAAGTCTGGAAAAACCACCGCCGCTGCACAGAGATTTTCTTCTGTTTCTTTTTCCATTTTTCTCAGTTCTGCTTCTCTCACCGCTCGAATCTCCCAGAGCAATTTTCCATCTCCAAATCTGTCAGATACCATAATTTTCTCATTGGGCGGCAGATAGCAGTTCTCCTGAAAAAAACATTCCAACTCTCTCATGTTACTCCTCCACTCTCATTTCCAGCTTCATTTTGTGTTCCCCATCTTTGAAAATATGGGTGGATTTCTCAATGAGACTCATTTTCGCAATGCCAATCTCCGCCAAATCGGGAATTTCCAAATATACCGACTGTCCTGCTGTCAAAAATAAATCCCCATTGATGTTCTCCACAGTCAACTCTTTCACTACCCGGCACTTTTCCTGCAAAACGCTTTCCGCCATTTCCTTTAGCTGGGCTTCTGTTAATGTAAAGGGCACATGGGCGTAATACTGCAACTTTCCCCATGTTCCCACCTTTTCCGCGTTTTCCGACTGGAAGGCCAGATGTTCCGTTTCCTTTCGTCCTGCCTGATAGAGCTTCACCGTATTGCAGGTATCTTTGCTGATGTCTGTTCGGTACCAGTAATCGCTGATACCTCCATCACAGCGGAGCACCCCATTTGTCACCAACTCCTGCCGTTCCCGTAACATCAGCCTGCCGCCGCCGTCAAAGAAAAAATATTCCTTTCCCGTTGCCTTTTCCGTCAAGTCCAGTGCCGACTGAATCATATCCAGCAGCGTCTGCCCTTCCTCAATGCGCTGGGGAATCTTCCACCCCGTATCTGTCATGGTTCCCACCGGCAGCCCAGCCCCTGCGGCAATCATTTTTGCCACTTCCGTTGCCGTCTTATCCCAGTACACATAAGTGTCCTTGTTTTTTGCCAGATAAAAAAGCATATCATAGACAGTCACCGCAATAATCTGGGCTGAAGTTCTCTCTTTTGTCATGACCCAGCCCGCAAACCGCAGCAGCCCATCCACATAAAACTGTACTTTGTCCCCTTCTACAAAGTTCAAAATGCCGTCACGTACCACAGAAAACCGCAGACATCCTGCCTCCATGCGAATACTTTGGACAAGTTCCACACCTTCCAGTGTCACCGGCGTAGCATCATACACCGTACCGTTATGGGCAATCAAAATCCGAAATTCCATGCTTTCGCCCCCTTACAGCTTGATGACCTGTCCCGGATAAATCAAAGACGGATTGTTGATACCGTTTTTCTTTGCCAGTTCTCCAAACTTTGACCCATCCCCCAGTTCCTTTTTTGCGATGTTCCAGAGGTTATCCCCCTTTTTCACCACATACGTTTTCGCCGTTTCCTTGGCAGGTCGTTGTGTCGGCTGTTTTTCCAGTGTATTTCCACTGCTTGCAGGCCTGTAAGCAATGCTCTGCATTTTCCGATATTCCTTCAGAGAAATTTCCACCCAAAAATCCCCCTGTTCGCCGCCCTGCTCCACAATAGTGTATTCCTCCAGCCCCATTTCCACATTGCTGCAAAAAATCTGACTTCCGTCAGCCAGTCTGCGGAAAATGATGAGCTGTACAGGCTTCTGCGCTTTTTTGAAATCTTTCAGCCGTTCCAGAAAATAAGACGGCTCCCGAAATCCTTCTTCCACCTGCACAAAATGATACTGCCTGCCGGGAAAGAGTGCCCGAAACCGCACTTCTTCCAACCCTGCGTTTTTCAGCAGATTTGCCTGCCCCATCTGTAAAATCTGCACCGTCTCGTTGCAGTTTCCTACTTTTGTCTGCACCTGCGAAGGCGTCACGGGGAACAAAAACTGTGTTTCCCCCTGTTTCAAATAAAATCGGTACAATCTCGTCCCCCCCTTACTGATTCACCGCTTCCACAGCCTCCTGCAAAGAAGCAAATTCTCCAGCTGTCAGCATTTTTTCCAGCAGGTTTTCTGCCCCCATGACACCGTAGCTGTCCTGCAAATCCGCCCCTTTCAAATCAGGAAATACCACTGATGCTGCCAACACCATGCTTTCATATCTTTTGGGATTTTCGCCGCTTTTCTTCCAGATTTCTGCATTCTCTGCCTGAGAAATGCCGCGAATTTTCCACAGCATTTCTTTCCCATCCTGCTGAAATCTAGGAGCAATGGAACATTCCACCTCCCGAAAAGCCTTGGCATTTTCTTTATAAAACGCTTCCTGCATACTTCTCCTCCTTTTTATCCCTGCCGCCCGCCCATTTCCTTACAGTTCGTCAAAAGTATCCAGCAGATCCGCATCCCCAAAGGTAAATGTCATATCTTCCTCCAAAGCAAACTGATCCACATCCAGCTTCCCGATAACCATCTCATCAATATTCACATCTTTGAGCAGCACTGTCTGTTTTCCTGTTTCCCCCGTAGGGTCTTCATTTGTCAGCATCAGCTCAAAGTATGTGTCCACGCCATTTTTCATATAATCCAGCATCACCTTGCGGAATAGACTGGAAACATAATACACCGTCATTTTTCCAGTGCCTTCCCATCCGCCGCTTTTGTGCTGTTTTCCCGTCAGACCCAGAATGGGAATTTCCGTCCTGGTTTTCTTTACAGTCGCTGTCACGTTTTTCACCTGCATCAGTTCGTGACGCTCCCCGTCAATTCTGGCATAACAAGTGCCCAAGGCACCGTTTACCGTATCTTTTGCCCGTAAATAAGCCATACTTCTCCTCCTTTTACACAACTTCCACTCTCATGTACAGTTTTTCCATGGCATCAGTGGGCTGTACGCTTTCGTATACCACCACATCCTGTTTTTCCACGCCCTGCTGCACCGTAATGTCTTCCGCTGTAAAGTTTTCGATTGCCTCCAGCTGTAAAAGCTGTTCATGATAGGCAATGATTTCCGCTTTCAGCAAATTTCTGCCGTCTGCGTTGTTGCTGCGTTTGCCCAGATAATACTGGCTGAAAATTCTTGCCACATCATTGGCAATACTGTCCAGTACTCTCACCACACGGTTTGAGGAAAAATCACTATTTTTGTTGCTTTCAAAAGATGTGAAACAGTTGATATCCCGCAGCACACGAATCTCGCCGCCATCATCGTAAAACAGGAACTTTCCTGCCTGAATCCCCTTGATGAAATTGCTTTTTGTGTCCTTTGCGTCCACTTCATATTCCCCGTCATACTTGCGGTTGGTCAGACTTTCGTTCACAGCCGCACCAGCTTCCATGACCGCTGTCCAGCAAACCAGTTCTTTTGCAGTACCAACGGAAATAATGCCCTCGTAATCCGCTTGGGGATAATCATAAAGAACTGTTACAAACTTCACGCCCTCCTCATCTCTCAGACGTTTTGTAAAGCTTACAAACAGCTTCTTCGTCACCTCGTCTGTACCGTTGTATGCCAGCACATTGAAGTCTTCTTTTTCCGCTGCCGCCAGAAAATCCGTGTATCCGCTGCCGGAAACTTCCTCTGTTGTGCCGCCTGTCAAAGGGGTTGCCGCTGTAGGTGTCAGTGCTCCAGTGCCGCTGAATGTCACAAACTTGTTTTCTTCCAGACTGTCAATATCCGCCACTGTCTGCACATCCACCTGTTCCATATCCATGTAAGTAGCCACGTCAAACATGCCTTCTTCGTCCACGTTTTCTGCCACCACCACACGCAGGTCATTGCCGCGCAGGCCGCCGTATTTTGCTGTCACTGTCAGTTCTCCGATTTTTGCCGTTGCCGCAGTCCCGCTGTTGATGCGGTAAATCTTCGCTGTTTTCGCCCCACAAAACAGTTCCCGCATATCCTTCATTTTGTCATGGCTGTATCCAAAACCGAATACCTCCATGGCATTTGTCTGGAAATCAGCCGCTTCCACAGTCATCATTTCCTGCGGGCCCCAATCCAGTTCCATACCCATGCAGACCACGCCTCTTTCGCCCATGACACCCATGGCTCTTGGTCTGGATACAAAGTTGATGTACGCCCCCGGCAATACCTTGTTCTGCACCAAAAAAGTGCCGCCGCCTAATGCCATATTACTTCTCCTCCTTTACTTTCCCCTGCAAATACGCTTCTGCCGCCTTTGCGGCTTCTTCCTTTGTATACTTTTTTCCATCCTCCAGAACTGCTTCCAGCAAATCTCTTCCGTATCCCAGTGTTTTGCTTTCCAAAAACTGTGCTTTCTCAAACTTCGTTTTCTTCATATCCAATCACCTTGTCCCCGTTGTATTCCAGCCGCTCCATGAGAGTTTCCTCCTGTTCCACAATAATCTGCCAGCCATAGGTAACAAAAAAATCCGCGCCGTCCTCTGTCATGGTGTGGGACATGCTCCTTGCCCCAAATCGTTCCGCACTGCCTACCAGCCAAAGCACCTCGTACAGCCCATCCGCCACTGCAACCGCCGTTTCCTTTTTGTCTTTTTCTTCCGCCCCTGTGTAGCGCACTTTCAGCTTTGCCTCCACTTCCCTGCGCCGCCCTAACAGCCTTTTCTGGGTAGTTTCTTCCACCGTCACAGAAAAACAGGGTACTTTCGTCTTTTGAGGCACCCGTTCTCCATATACGGGAAGGGAAAATCCTTCTTTCAACGCCTGTATCACTGCCCGTTTCAGCAGTGTCATCATATCTTTTCTTTCCATCACGCATCCACCCCCTTAAAAGGGACATTTTCTCGTCAATACCGTTTCTTTGTGGGTGCTGTAAGAAAGGGTTTCTCCCGTGGTAAAAAAAATGACCTCCCTGCCGTCTGGCTTCGTCACTTCCACCTGACTGCCTGCTGCAATGTGATTTTCCGTGGGATACAGCAAAACCCCTTCCCATTGTCCGTAAGCCAATAGTCCCTCAATATCACTGCCGTCGCCTTCTTCCACCAGCCTGCAAGTCATTTCTTTTCCCTGCACAGCGCTGAAACGGGTCTCCCCCCAGGACGTTTCTTCTTCTGTAAATTCCGTCACGCGACACTTGTCCGTAAAATGACTTTCCACAGCCCTTTTTGCCGCCTGCCAGCTGCCTGCCATGGTATCCCCCCTTTTCTTACCACTGCATCTTCCGAAAACGGTTCAATTCCTCCTGATAATGCAGCAAAAATGCCCCAGCTGTATCTGCTCCATCTGCAAATGTCACAGAAACCTTTCCTTCTGTGATTTCCTTGATGTCGCCTTCCTGCAAACCGCCTTTATCATAAATCTCCAGCCCCATGCAAACACAAACATGTTCCAATTCCGCCGGAACTTCCTCCAGATTGCAGTAAGCCTGCACCATTTCCATACTTCTCTCTGCCGCAAAGGCAAGGGCGGCATCTTCCGCCCCCACCTGCCGCAGCTCTGCCATTTTTGCCAAAATTGCTTCTTTCATGGCTCCACCGCCTTTATTCGGCGTTGTTTACGCTGACCAGCACGCCTTCCATGCCGTTGTCTGTAATCCACAGATCGTGGTATTTTCTGTAGTCAATTTTCCATGCGTTTGCGTTCTGGTTTGTCATGGGGTCAAAAATACGTGTCACATCTGTTTTGGAAACGGCAATGGGTGCCTGTCTGACGGCAATGATCCAGTTGATGTCCTTTGCATCTGCCGCTGCCACAAAACCGCCAGTTTCCTTACCGCCGGAAACACCGTCATAAAAATCATATTTTGTTTTGAATCTGGCAGAAGGCACACGGATAATGGGACAACCATCAATTTCCTTCACCTTCAGTGTCATGTTACCCTGAGTAAATTCACCGCTGTCAATGACGTTGTTGCCGCCCTTTGCCAGATCCAGCATACCAGCCACTTTCGCGGACATAGTCACAACAATTTCTGCGCCATCACCCACCAGATCGCGGATTTCTGTCACATCATTCAGCAGTGTTTCCAGAATGGTGTCCGCCGCAGGTGTGTAATCTTTTTTCTTGCTCTTTGTTTCTGCCAGCTGGGCAATGGTGCTGTAACGATAAGCGTCAATTTCGGGAATGACCTTTGTTCTCTGGAATTCCCCCATGACATTGCCTGCCACTGCCGCGAAGTTGGTTTCGTCCACATCCATGGCATCCACCTGGAAAGCACGGCCTCTGTCCTGTGTCAGTTTCTTTGTTTCGTAGTTGACGGTCACACTGCCTGTGGCAAAACCTTTGTCCCTGTCATAATTCCCCAGACCGCTCAGTTCCATTTTTGGAATCTTCACTTCCGCGCCGCCGCTGTACTGCACCTGTCCGGCATTGTCCTCCATCCAGCCGCTGGTGGCACATTCCACCATCTGACTGTCCAGTTCCTGCATAAATACTGCTGCGTATTCCATTGTGTTGATGCTCATATTTTCTCCCCCTTATCTTCTCAGCGCTTTTCTGAATGTCTGCGCAATTTCGTTTTCCTTGGTTGTTTTCTTTTTGGTGTAAGCCGCCTGGAAACCAGTGCCTTTTGTCTTTTCTTCTTTTTCGTTGAACAGATAAGGCGCTTCGGCTTTCACCGCTTCCAAATCCAGCCCTTCCAGTTCGCCTTTTTCGTTCAGTGTCACCTCGTCTGCATCAATGAGCGCCAGAATGGCTTTGGCGTTCTTGCCACCAGCCTCCAGAATGGCTTTTTCCATAGCCGCAATTTTTTTCGCATTCTGCAGGGCTTCTTCCGCCAGTGTTTTTTCTCTTTCCAGTGCCGCACTTTTTTCTGTCAGCAGTCTGTTTCTTTCTTCCAGCGCCAGCAGAAACTGTTCCACCTTTTCCGCTGTTTCCGGACTCTGAATCCCCAATCTCTGCATCAATTCCTGTGTCATGTTGTTTCCTCCTTCTTGCTTCTTTCTCTCTTCAACTGTTCCATTTCACTGTTCACATCCTCCACAAAAGGATGCTTGCCCAGCAATGTCTTTTCACTGACAAGTCCTTGGGACTCCCGAATCATCTGTACCGTTTCCAAATCATCCGTAATACCGCTGGTGTTCAGCTGTACCTGAATTTTCCGCCAGTCCCTGTTTCCGCCATCTCTGCGGTTCCAATCCTCCGTAGCAAATCGCAGCACTTCTTTCACCGCCCTGCGAATCTCCGGCATAACACCGTTGATTTTCAGATAAAACATGGCATATTGAAACTGCAACGCCACACCACTAGGTGCTTTCCCCCAGTCCTCACTGTCGGTGTCAACCCCCATGCCAAAATGGAAAATATCCTTTCGCAGCATCTTCATCCAACTCATGCGGCTTTCCACAGGCAGTTCCACCTGTTTTGCCTCCACATGCCCGCTGCTGTCACTGATTTGCACTGCTTTGTTAATTTGCAATTTCTTTGCCATGGCGCCTGCCGCTTCGCCGCCATATCCCTGAATCACCCAATACAAATCCACCAAGTCCAGCAGATTGTTGGTTCCTTCGCTGCTCAGCAGGTCATAAGCATCCACCAGCCCTTTGATAAGCTCCAAATCCGTGGTTTCTTCTCCGTTGTTCTGCAAAGGAATAAAAGGCAGCCGCCCCCAGTTGTGGGCAATGCGCTCCACTTCTTCGCAGAACAACGGAGAAGAAACCACCGTTTTCCTCTTTTGTCACCAGCCAGTGTGGTACCTGTTTTTTCTGCAAAAATTCCCCCTGACTGTTTTCAGAAAAATAGGTCACGTCGTCTTTTGTCCACCATTCCACCTGTCTGCGGAGATGCTCTTTCCCATCCTCCAGCACTTTGATGTCATAATATCGAATGACGTCCGTCATTTCCTCCTGATACACCGCATCATAGCAAACGATGAGCTCCTCCGCCGGCACAATGCAGGTGCAGAATTCTCCATCCTCGTTGTAATACACATGAAGATATTCCACCCCTTTGTTTGCGGCGCCTACTACCCAGCGATGCAGCAGCCGATTGAATCCCGCATCACAAAATGCCGCCAGTTCTGCTTCGTATTCGCTTTTTCCCTCACCTTTCACCATGATGGTAGGCTCTCTCCCCACCAGATACGCCGCTTTCTGCGCCACCAGCGTATGATGAAAAGGATTTATGTTGTGGTGATTGCTGCGGTTAGGATTAAAAAATGGTTTCAATTCCTCTGCGCCGTTTTTCGTTTCTGAAATGGTCGTCCTGCGAAAATCCTTCCGCAAAATATCATGGTCGCAGCGGTAATATCTCTCTCCCTCCCGCATTTTTCGTTTCTGTTCGCTCTGGCTGTCCTCCCGCAGAATCTCCTGCAAAATCCTGCTTTGACTGAGCCTGCCTTCTGCCGTCAGTCTGGCTTTGAGCAAATCCATTTCCGATAAATACATGCTTTCTCCTTTCTGCCAAAAAACTGCCTGCTCTCCTTTTCAATGCCTTTTCTCAAATTCAAACAGACAATTTCTTTTCAAAAAACCTTTGGCAAAATTTCTTTTTTCTCTCCTGCCCCCAAAAATTCCCTTCCTATGCCGCCCTATCTGCTCACATTTCCAACATCCTCTTATCTCTACCAAATCCGCACCGGCCGCATATCCCGTTCCCGACTGTACCGCACCGCGTCTATGGCATGATTATTCCTGTCTGGAAAATAAGCCTTCCAGCCCCCATTTCCATCGCTTTCCAGCTCATACTCCATAAATTCCTTTGCAGTCATAGGACATCGTTTCGGGTCAATGACAATTTCCTCCAAGTCTTGCAGCCACTTCATACCATAAACCACACTGTCTGGGCCTTTTTTTGCGCCCATAGCCGAAATGCCGTATTCCTGCAACTCGGCGATAGACTTCGGCTCTGCGCTGTCGCAAACCACCAACCCATTTTCTTTGTTTTCTTTCTGAATCTCTGCCGCCAGCAATCGGTTGCTCATGCCTACCTTGTGCAGTTCAAAGAAAATGTACAACCGCCGTCTGGTACTGTCGTAATGGTTCACAGTGTAGTGCAGTGGATCTACAGCATATCCCCAGTCCAGCCCCCTTGCCACATGGTCAAAATTTCTGATTTCTTCTTCTGTAATTTGCCGCAAAACGATATTGTGAAATACCTCGCCGCCGCACCCGACCGCTTCCCCCAGATATTCGTGGCGATAGCTTTCGTTGTGCCGCTTCTCCATGTAAGCCGCTTCCAGAAAGAACTGCTCTCCCAGCCATTCCTTGGGCATAGTCTGGTATGTACTGTGATGTACCAGCTTGTCCTCCCGTTCTTCTGCCGCTTCCCCATTGACCCAGCTTTGGAGGCTTCTGGGCGGGTTAAAGGAGTAAAACACCACAAAATCCTCTCCACCGCGCATGAGGCTCTGGTTAATGGTGCGAATTTCCCCCATTCCCGAAAATTCGTCCACTTCCTCATACCAAATATATTTCACATATCCTTCCCGAAACTTGGCAGACTTGATTTTTCTGGGCTTGTCTGCCCCTTTGAAAATGATTTTCTGTCCGGTCTTTTTGTAAACCATTTCCATGGGAGATAGCTTGCTTTCCCATTGGTCTTCCACCCCCAGACTGCGGATGGCCCACCAGAGCTGTTCAAAAACGCTGTCCTTTAGGTTCACCGCCACCTTGCGCAGCACCACCGCATGTGCCTTCGAGTCAGCCATCATTCCCAATATGATTTCCAGCGAAACAAAGGAAGATTTCCCGCTGCCCCTGCCGCCTTTCAGCCAGTAATGCACATGCCTGTGAGCTGCAATATCCCGGTGCACCTCGTAAAACGCCGGCCCAATGAGCGAAGAAAGGAATATTTTTTTCTCTTTCACCCTTCTTCCCTCCCAATGTCGTCAATGATGATGACCCGGCTGTTTTCCGTTTCCTCTTTCGCAAAAGCACCGTTCCGCCTGCCCAGCAGTTCCGCCGCCCGCATCCGGGTCTTAATGTCTGTTTCTTCACTGCCCCGCATGGTTTTTGTCAGAAAAGCCAGTATCTCGTCCCCCGGTGCAATTTTTCCTTCCTGTTGTTTCTGACCGGAAGGTACCGATTTCGTTTCCATTTCTGCCAGAAAAGCCCGAATTTTCTCTTTTTGCAATAGTTGTTTTCCGTAACTTCCGCTTGCATATCCCGCCGCTTTTGCAGCTTCTGCCGCTGTCATGCCTCCTGCATATGCCCTGCAAAAGTCTTTTTCTTTCTCACTCAATGTTTCATGGGACATCTCCTCCCTCCTTTGCTTCTTTTGTCGGCCGCAAACAAATCCTATCACACCAAAACTCTCAAAAAGTCCCAACATCGCTTCTGTTAATTTTTTTCACATTTGTCACAAAAAAATCCGTCTTTTTCCAGCAGCTCCGCCAATTCCGTCAATATTCTGTCATGAATGCGAAAACAGGTAGACCGCCCCATATTCAGCTTCAAAGCAATATAATCATATCCGTATCCCTTTTGATACCGCAAAAACAACAGCTCCTGTTCCTCCTTAGACAGCAAAGCCACCATACCGTCAATCTTTCCTTTTTCCGTAAGCTTCCGTTCTATTTCCTCCTGCAAAACAGCAATGTTGTGGTCATAGGCTTCCTCAATCAAAGAAAATCCCTTTTCCATACTCCTGCTTTTTACCTCTGCCGCCAACCCTTCACATTCTGCTTTCAGCCGCAAAATCTTTCGGATTTCTTCTTGCTTTCTGCCGCATTGGTCTAAACTTGCTCCCCATTCCAAAAGCATCCGCTTCACCTTTCCTCTGGTGCTTTCGGCTTCTTTCTGCAAATACGCATGCATTTTGGATACATCTTCCTTCTTCCCCATAAACACCCTGCTTTCGTTAATTATTTTCACAAAAAGTGTACAAAACCGTGATGTTTATGATTTATTTACCGTAAATCACTACATTTTATCAACAATTATCGACAAAACTCTGCAGCCGCATTCACATTATGAAAAATTATACCTATTTACATCACGATTTGACTATGTTTTTATCATCATATCACGAACACCTGTTCATGTCAACTTTTTTCACGATTTCCGTTGTCTTTTTTTCTTTCTTCTGATATACTGAACAAAAATATATAGGAGGTTTTGTATATGTTTCAAAAAGTGAAATTCAAAGAACAGTTGCAAAAACTCATAGGCAATTCCACCACCACCGAATTTTCTGAGCGTACAGGCTTTAACCGCACATATCTGTCCAAATACCTGAACCTGCGTCTGGATCGCCCGCCCTCTCCCGACCTGCTCCGCGCCATTGCCGGCCCCGAGGTATCTTACGAAGAATTGATGGTATCCTGTGGTTATCTGCCTGCGGAAAGCTTCTCTTTGCGTCATTCTGTGCGGATTCCTATCCTTGGCGCTGTTCACGCAGGCATGCCTGCCCTTGCCGTGGAAAACATTGAAGGCTATGAAACCGTAGATGCTTCGGAAGTTTCTGCCTGCCATGAATATTTCTATCTTCGCGTCCAAGGTGACAGTATGATCAATGCCCGCATCTATCCCAATGACCTTGTTTTTGTCCGCAAACAGGATGATGTGGAATCCGGCGACATTGCTGTTGTCATCATCGACAACGAAACGGCCACCCTCAAACGTGTGCTGAAAAAAGATGGCCTTCTGATACTGCAAGCAGAAAATCCTGCTTATGCGCCCATGGTTTTTGCCCCTGCCGAACTGCCCCGCCTGCACATCATCGGCAAAGTACTCCATGTAAAATTCAAGCTGTAATTTCTCCATTTCCAAAGGCACAAAAAACCAGAAATTCCATTGTCCTTCTGAATTTCTGGTTTTTCTCGTGCTTATTTTCACATTTTATGGAATCAGCAATTCCTGTCCGCATACAATATGATTGGGATTATCCATTCCATTGGCCTTCATAATTTTTTCCACACCGTTTCCATCGCCATAGAATTTCTGGCTGATGCTCCCTAATGTTTCTCCGGCTTCCACAACGTGTATCCGTCCTTCTGTTTTCTGAGTTTCTTCCGGTTCTTTTGTTTCTTCT
>OGEZ01001363.1_pt1 | contig 12500 bp, 6 predicted proteins | sample 1570831 | NCBI WGS metagenome assembly OGEZ01 (sample SAMEA2582059, study PRJEB24529) | metagenome | biome: Human gut stool | place: China | collected 2011
GATTCAGAAGTTTTATCTGGTGTAAACGCTTGTTATAATGGATTGCATGCTCCTTTAGAATATGAATGGATGCTAACAGATCTTAGAACAGACATTTCAAGAGTAAAAAGTAAGAGTTCTCAAACATCCATAAGTAAAGATCTTATGGCGTTAGATGAATCTAAGGCATCAGCAAGTTTGGTTGAAATTGAAGAATATTGGAATGCGACTTATAATAATATATACAGATGCAATACAGTACTAAAGAATATAAATAACGTAAAAGATGAAACAAAACATAAGCAATACGAAGGTGAAGCACTATTTATAAGAGCATACCATTACTTCAATCTTGTGAGATTATTCGGACCTGTTTTTAAAATTACAAATACTATTTCTGCTGATGAAGCTAGAAAACTGGGAAGAAACTCTACAGACGAAATTTACACTCTTATAAAAGACGATTTGAATAAGATAGTAAATGAAAATCTTTTACCTGAAAGTTATGAAAAAACTTACTTATGTAAACAGGAGCAGGAGGAACAGACAGGATGAGAAATGTAACAGTGGCAGCAGTTCAGATGAAATGCAGTAAAAGTGTGGAGAAAAATATTGCCCATGCAGAGGAACTGGTGCGTCAGGCAGCAGCAAAGGGAGCTGAGATTGTTCTTCTTCCGGAGCTTTTTGAACGGCCCTATTTCTGCCAGGAGCGCAGATATGAGTATTATGAATATGCGCAGACTGCAGAGGAAAACCCTGCAGTGCGTCATTTCAGCAGGGTAGCGGCAGAGCTGGGGATTGTGATCCCGGTCAGTTTTTATGAAAAAGAGGTCAATAATACCTATAACAGCGTTGCGATTCTGGATGCAGATGGGAAGAATCTCGGCATTTATCGGAAAACACATATTCCGGATGACCATTATTATCAGGAAAAATTCTATTTCACACCGGGAGATACCGGCTTTAAGGTTTTTGATACCAGATTTGGAACCATCGGAGTTGGAATATGCTGGGATCAGTGGTTCCCGGAAACAGCAAGATGTATGGCGTTGCAGGGAGCAGAGCTTCTCTTTTATCCCACTGCCATCGGAAGTGAGCCCATCCTGGAATGTGACAGCATGGAACACTGGAGAAGATGTATGCAAGGACACGCTGCCTCCAATCTGATTCCTGTGATCGCTGCCAATAGAATCGGTGAGGAAACAGTAGAGCCATGTCCGGAAAACGGAATGCAGAAATCTGCTCTTAATTTTTACGGTTCCTCTTTTATTACAGATAACACAGGTGCTCTCTGCGCAGAACTGCCCGGAGGAGAAGAGGGGGTGCTTGTAAGCACTTTTGATCTGGATGCATTAAAGGCAGACAGACTGAACTGGGGACTTTTCAGAGACCGCAGACCGGAGATGTATGCAAAAATTTCCGGAAAATGACGAAAGCAGGAGAATCCGGGTGGATTTGCAGTGTTATTTCCAAAACGATATATGTGTTTATAAGAATTTCATAAAAAGTTTATGATTATATTAGTTGCTACCTGCGGTATATATGGTAAAATAAGAGTACGAACGTTACTGATAACGGAGCGAGCAGTAGAGTTTTGACATGTATTTCTGGCAAAATGGAGTGTAGAAGATGAACAGAAAAGAATTTTTGGAAATCCTGAGAAGCCAGCTTGCCGGTCAGATGCAGGAGGGCAAAGCAGCAGCACATATCAGGTATTATGAAGATTATATACAGTCTCAGGTACGTGGCGGACGTTCAGAGCAGGAAGTACTGCAGGAACTGGGAGACCCGCATCTGATAGCAAAAACTCTGATCGATACAGATGATGGAAGTACACAGGAAGATTACGGAGAGTATTCTTCTTACGGAAGCAGTTATGGCAATGAGACAGAGTTTCCTCATCAGCAGGAGAAAAGATGGAAAAAAGTAATCGATCTTTCTACCTGGCATGGTAGGGCTGTTGTTATTGCAGCAGCGGCTGTTATAATTATTTTACTGATACTGATAATCGGAGTTGCGATTCCGTTTTTTATAATTCTTGCAATTATTCTTTATTTTCTTTCATGGCTGAAGAAAAGAAATGATCAATGAAAATCTATGCAGGGTTTCAGAAAAGGAACCCTGCGCAGAATCTTAAAATCTTAAGTGTAAACGTTCTTGTTTCACGATATTAATTCCCCTTGAATATTTATAATCATACAATCTCAACTTATTTCTATTCTTTAATCCTGCCAGGTGCAGGGAAAAATCCCACATTCATTTTTATATTTTTTGTTCGGAAAGGAGACGGAAAATGAAACACAATTTCAAATTGAAAGAACGCCTTGGAGCTTTGCTACTTGCAATGCTTTTTATTCTGCAGGCAATTCTGGGGCTTGTGCCTGTCTGCGTAACTCAGGCGGCACCGTTAACTGTAGAAACATGGGATAGTGACAAGGTGGTAGATTATGGTTATCGCTTTAACATGAAGTTTCAGCCCGGAATTACCACATATGAATCTTTTGGGTGTGATAATCTGGACAGGGAAGCTTTTTCAGACAATGGAAAAAGTGAACGTGACACAGAGTGCGTTCGTGTAGGAGCGGACTATAAAGCCGGAAGCGCAGGGATGCGTTATAACAATGTAGGAAAAGATGGAAATGGAAATATTGTTGATGTCAGACTCATTCTTGTGGGAGTAGAGAATGCAGAACCCCGTTATGATCTGCGCACTGCAGAATCGATTGTTCAGAATAAAGGCGGAGCTACGTTTGCATGGAAAGATAATGAAGCTTATCCAATGGTTGGCTTTTCCAAAAACAGTATCGGTGTATTTATTTATTCTGTAGGATACGCAAAGGTTAAGTTTCAGTTTCTGAAGCATGGAACAGAAGAAACACTGCCGATCAGTGGCCATGGAACCATACGTGATATTGATGCGGGACAGGGAGTCCGTATTCCGTCAGACAGCAGTCTGGATAATGCATATGTTCTGAAAAACAATGATTATCTGACGGTAGATGGAAATTCTGTAAGCTCACCCCTTGGTTCCGTTGAGCCGGATGATCCGAGAGGATGGCTGAATCTTTTTTATAATACAGATAATTTTACGGTAGAATTCTGTCATCAGTTCAGACTGGATAAATGGGATAAAAGTCGTGAAGATGCCATTGCAAAAGCCGGTTCTCAGGAAAGATGGGCAGAGATTACAAGAAATAAATATCTGGATCCATCAGGCAACAGTTATTGTCCGAACTTTAAAGGACAGAAATACTGTAAAGCATATGCATATTTTGATTTTACATCCTATTGTTTCGGTGATGTTGAGATGAAAAAAGCGCCTGAGAAACGTGTGGGAGAGGCAAACTGTACATGGGAACAGGCAGCTGCCGCATCAAAAGAAAAACCTTTTGGCATTCGTCAGGGACAGGAATTTCAGTATATGATCCGGGCGGAGGTGACACCCAATAGACTGAAATCCTTTGTGGTACAGGATATACTTGAGGATTGTCTTACTATAGAGGATGCATCAAAAGTCAGTATTGTGAATGATGCAGGGCAGACAGTGACAGACTGGTTTGATGTTGCTGTTGAAGGACAGAAAGTGACCTGCAGGGCCAAAGCAGAGAGCCTTCAGGATGAAGCATTTACAGATAATCAGACTTACACATTTACTTTAAAAGTACGCCAGAGACCGGAATCAGAAATTAACATTTCAAAATACCTTGCAGAGGATGGATACAGTATTCTTGTACCAAACCATGCATCCATGAGTTATGAACGTACAAACGGAAGCGGAGATACAATGGATACGGAAACAGTGTGGGTAAAGGGTGTGATTCCACCGGAACTGGAAGTAAAGAAAAATACTTCTCAGTATGAATGGAAAACGGGAGATATCATAGATTATGAGGTTCTGGTTTCTCAGACAAAACAGGATGTAAAAGCAGTAAATGTTGTTATTACAGACGAGCTTCCATCATGTCTGCAGCTTCTGGAAGGGCAGTATGCTGTAGAGACAAGTCAGGGAGGCGAGAACTGTACGCTTACCGGACAGGGAGAAAATGGATGGAAAGCAGAGTGTCCGTCCCTGAAGTATGGGGAGACGATCACAATCCGTTTTAAATGTCAGGCATCTGAGGATTCCAATGGACAGGAATGGGAAAATATTGTGACTGCAACAGCGGATAATCTGATCAATCCTGAGACAGGAGAACAGGAATCCAGAAAGGATATGGCAGAAGTATGGCCGAACAGTCCACAGCTTGAAATTGACAAAACAGCAGATAAATATGAGTGGCAGGCAGGAGAGCAGGTAGCTTACCGGATCGTGGTGAATAATGTAACGGCAGGAACGATTGCGAAAGATGTAACTATTACTGATATTGGTCTGCCGCAGGGACTGGTTCTGGCAGGTGGTGCACAGAGCATGGAAGTACTGGGAGTTCAGCAGCAGGTAAACTATCCTGTACCGGATAAGAAAACAGGACAGGCATATGAAGCGAGACCTGTGGATTCTCAGTTGAATGCAGATGAGAACGGATTTTCCTTTTATTGTTCTTATGTACCATACAGTCAGCCTGTAACGATTATTTTCCATTGTATCGCACAGGAAGAGGCAAATGGACACGAAAGCGTAAATGCAGCAACTGTAAAAGCTGCTAATACAGATGAGAGATCTGATGATGCAGTAATATATGTAAATTCAGGAGAATTCTGGATTGAGAAATCTGCAGATCATTATGAATGGCAGGTCGGAGAACAGGTACAGTACAATGTGGTGGTGGAGAATAAAAAAGCAGGTACAGTGGCCCGGAACGTAACTGTCTGGGATACCGGTATGCCGGCAGGACTTGCGCTTTCATCGGCAGAGGATGTATCGGTAAGCGGAATCCCACAGAATATTACGCAGCTGACAGCAGGGACCGAAGATGTTTTGAACCAGCTCAATCCGGAATTTTATAATGAGACATCAGAGAAACCGGTGAATTATGAATTTCTTCAGGAGGGAAGCGGATGGAGACTGAATATTTCAGATCTTCCGGCAAATACTCCGGTTATGATTTCTTTCCTTTGCACAGTTACGGAAGCGGCAAATGGAATGGAAAGCATTAATGTTGCCAATGTGCAGGCGCAGAATGCCCCTGTTTCGCAGGATGACGCAGAAGTGTATGTAAATACAGCAGTTCTTTCTATTGAGAAAAGTTTTCAGAATCCATATCTGGCAGCCGGGGACGGACGTGCGGAAAATGAATTCCGGGTAGGAGAACAGATGAATTATCAGGTTACGGTTAATAATCTTCAGAAGGGATCTATCGCAAGAAATCTTGTGATCAGTGATCTTTCCCTTCCTGAAGGGCTGGTTCTGGACGGAGCTGAAGATGCTGTTACTGTAAGCGGTGTTCCGGCTGTTATTCAGAATCCGGTGGCAGGAACTGATGATGCAGGAAATCAGCTGAATCCGGAAAATTATAAAGAAACAGTGGAAAAACCGGTCAGCTGTCAGGTTACACGTCAGGGAACCGGATGGATTGTGACGATTTCAGATCTTCCGTATCAGACACCTGTGACTGTTAATTTCCGCTGTACTGCGCAGGAAAGCGTAAATGGGATGGAGATTGTAAATACAGCACAGGCATATGCAGATAATGCACAGAAAGTAAAGGACTCCTCAAAAATCTGGGTGAACTCGCCTGTTCTTAAAGTAGAGAAGACGACGGACAAACCATTTTACAAATATGGTGATATTATTACATACCGCATTGTCCTGACACAGGAGCAGACCGGATGTGTGGCGCGTAATGTTACTCTGCAGGATGTGATCGATACTCAGGGAGTACGTCTTCTGAAGGATTCGGTGATTCTGATGGATGAGAAAGGAAATGTGGCAGATGCTGATGTACAGATCAATGATGATAACACTTTCCTGATGTCAACAGGCAGGACACTGGTCAGGGACAGCAGATATAGTATCTGCGATAATGATAAAGGCGGTCTTTTTGAGCAGGTAATGTATAATCCTCTGGACTGTCAGGAACAGAAAAGTATGATCGTGGAATATCAGGCAGCGGTGATTGATGCAGCCCTGGCAGGACAGAAAGTGCACAATACTGCAGTTGCAGACAGCAGTGAAAAGATACCTGCAACCGGGGAAACAGAGACAGAGGTACACAGTCCGATTCTGAAAATTGTGAAGGAATCAGATAAGAAAGAGTATGCGTCCGGTGAGAAAGGATACTATAAGCTGACAGTAAGACAACTGCGTGAGGATGTCACAGATCAGAATATTGTTATCGAAGATAAACTGGAAACCAAAGGGGCTTCCATTGTAAAAGACAGCATTTTTTTGAAGAAAAATGGTATAGAACTGAAAGATGCCAAAATAGAGGCAGATGATACAGGATTTGTAATTCAGACAGGAGCATCGTTGTCAGATAAGGATAAAATTGAAGTCTGCTATGAAGTGGTATTTAAAACAGAAAGCACAGAGCCTGAAAAAATTGTAAACACAGCGAAAGCAAGAGGAGATATTTCACCGGAAACTGCGGCGCAGCAGGAGGTATATGTGAAAATAAAAGCAGAACCCACTGCCACACCAACACCGTCTGCAACACCGAAACCAACAGAAACACCAAAGCCGACAGAGACACCAAAACCTACAGAAGTACCGAAACCGACAGAGCAGCCAAAAGCCACACCAAAACCATCTGTACCGGGAACCTGCCCGAAAATGACTCCTGTACCGACGAAAGCACCGTTGGCATCTTACAATGGTGGAAATAATGGAGGCACAACTTCCGGAAACGGAGGCAGCAGTTACGGAAATTCGGGTGGATACGGAAGCTATCAGGGTGGTTCCATGGCAGGAAGTTCTAAAACAGGAGATGTCAGACCGTTTAAAATGATGGCTGTTCTTGGACTCCTCGGAGTGGGACTGCTGACAGGAGGTGTGGTGATCTACAGAAGAACTGTTTCCGGGAAAAGAAATATAAAGGGTATGCCGCGGAAATGAAAAAACTCAGGACATTTGCAGTAAGTATGATTATAGCAGCAATTGGGCTTCTTATATATTGTGCCGATTTCTATATAAAAAGTTATGAACAGAATCTTGCAGCAAAGCAGGAATATGCAGAGCTTTCCCGGATGGCAGGGATGAAGAACAGAGAAGATGCCGGATTATTGGCAGATGGCAAAAAAACTGATGAAGACAGCAGTACAGAAAACAGTGAAAAAAAACGCAGAAAAAAACAGAGAAGATCTTCTGAATCAAAAAACAAAAACTGTACAGATGAAATCAGGGAATCCTTCGGGATTTCCTGGGAAAATTTAAGAAAGATCAACTCTCAGACAGTTGCCTGGATTACTGTCCCGGGAGCTGATATTTCTTATCCTGTAGTTCAGGCGGCAGATGATGAATATTACCTGAAACATAATTTCAGAGGAGAGGAAGATCTGTTTGGATGTATTTTTCTGGAACATGACATAAAAAATAATTTTACAGATTCCCACAGTATTCTTTACGGGCACAATATAGAAGGTAATATCGCAAATCTGAACCGTTATGAACAGCCTGAATTTCTGAAAAAATGTCCTGAAATTGAGATCATAACACCAAAAAGAAAGTTTCTGTACAAAATTTTTTCTGTGGAACAGGCATCTTCCCAAAGCCCGGCATTTGAATATGGATACAAGTTGTCCAGTCCTGCATACAGGAGGCAGTTATCTATATTGAAAAATAATTCCATGTATGACACAGGAGTAGAGCCTGATGAAAGGGAGAGAATGGTGACTCTGATCACCTGTAATTCACGTCTGGATAAAGAAATACGTATGGCGGTACATGGGATTTGCCATGAATGTTATGGTATAGAAAAAGCTGAGCCGAAGTGATGTTGAAATCAGTCGGATATTGGTAACTTTCGTAAAGGATGAACTGTTACTGTTTATACATCACTATCCCTCGAGGTGTTTTGGAAAAAACTAATGAAAAATCTCTCGATATTTTGTATAATTTATGCATAAAAAACAACTTGTTCGTACGTGCGTACAAGTTGTATCCTAAATACAGGAGGGAAGAAGACATGACAGATAATGGAAAGCCGAAATATTTCTCACTGATGGAACAGCTCAGAAGTGATATTATGTCAGGAGCTATCCGACCGGGAGAGAAGCTTCCTTCAGAAAACGAGCTTTCACAGAAATATTCCCTGAGTAGACATACAGTTCGTAAAGCACTGGGAATCCTGGAGCAGGACGGATATGTAGAGGCATTTCACGGAAGAGGTACTTATTGCTCTGAGAATATGCGCCATATAAAGAATTCAAAGAATATTGCGGTAGTGACCACATATATTTCTGATTATATTTTTCCGAGACTGATACAGGGAATGGATAATGTCCTTTCAGAAAGCGGTTACAGTATTATCCTGAAAAACACAGCAAACAGCAGACAGAAAGAGGCCAGATGTCTGGAGGAACTTCTGAAGAAAGATATTGATGGACTGATCATTGAACCAAGCAAAAGTGAGATGATCTGTAAACACAGAAATCTTTATCAGAATCTGGATAAATTTGAAATTCCGTATGTGTTTATTCAGGGAATCTATTCAGAAATGAGGGATAAACCTCATATTCTTATGGATGATGCACAGGGAGGCTATCTTGTAACAAAATATCTGCTGGAACTGGGACATAAAAAGATCAAGGGTTTCTTTAAGGCAGACGATATGCAGGGACTGGAGCGCCACAAGGGATATGTGAAGGCCTTACAGGAGTCAGGGATTGCCTATGATCCTGATGATGTTGTCTGGTTTCATACAGAGGACAGGAAAGTAAAACCTGCACTGATGGCAAAAGAAATGGTACAGAGCGGACAGCTTCCGGATGGAATCGTCTGTTACAATGATCAGATTGCTGTTCAGGTTATGGAAGAACTGGAGAAAATGGGAGTCAGGATACCGGATGATATTTCCATTACCGGTTATGACAATTCACTGTATGCTCAGCGAGGAAGCGGAATCACAACGATAGCTCATCCGCAGGAAAAGCTGGGAGAAATGGCAGCAGAGCTTATACTTGAGAAGATCAACGGAGTTCCTGAAGAAGAAAGTAAGGTTGAAAGATTGATTTATCCGGAACTGATCATACGGGGATCATGCAGAAAAATATTGTAAACAAATGAAATAAATAAAAAATAAAAATAAATCCAGGAGGAATTTTATCATGAAAACAGGAAGAAACTATAAGTTCTGGTTTTGTACAGGTTCACAAGATCTTTACGGAGATGAGTGCTTAAGAAAAGTTGCTGAGCATTCCAGAATCATTGTTGAGGAATTAAACAAGAGTGGTGTTCTTCCATTTGAATTAGTATGGAAACCAACACTGATCACAAACGAGCTGATCCGTAAAACATTTAATGAGGCAAATGCAGATGAGGACTGTGCAGGTGTTATCACATGGATGCATACTTTCTCACCGGCAAAATCATGGATCCTTGGTCTGAAAGAATACAGAAAACCGCTTTGCCATCTTCATACACAGTTTAATGAGGAGATTCCTTATGATACCATTGATATGGATTTTATGAATGAAAACCAGTCTGCTCATGGCGGTCGTGAATATGGTCATATTGTTACAAGAATGGGAATCGAAAGAAAAGTTATTGTCGGACACTGGGCAGATAAAGATGTTCAGGAAAGACTTGCTTCCTGGATGCGTACAGCAGTTGGTATCATGGAGAGCAGCCATATCCGCGTATGTCGTGTAGCAGATAACATGAGAAACGTAGCTGTTACAGAAGGTGATAAAGTAGAAGCACAGATTAAATTCGGATGGGAAGTTGATGCTTATCCTGTAAATGAGATTGCTGATTATGTAAAAGATGTAGCTAAAGGTGATGTAGATGCGCTGGTAGATGAATACTACAGCAAATATGATATCCTTCTTGAGGGAAGAGATCCGGAAGAATTTAAACGCCATGTAGCAGTTCAGGCTCAGATTGAGATCGGATTTGAGAAATTCCTGGAAGAGAAAAACTATCAGGCAATCGTTACACACTTTGGAGATCTGGGTGCTCTTAAACAGCTTCCCGGACTTGCAATCCAGAGACTTATGGAAAAAGGTTATGGATTCGGTGCAGAAGGTGACTGGAAGACAGCTGCAATGGTCCGTCTGATGAAGATCATGACAGCTGGTGTAAAAGATGCAAAAGGAACTTCCATGATGGAAGACTATACATATAACTTTGTACCTGGAAAAGAAGGAATCCTTCAGTCTCATATGCTTGAGGTATGCCCGTCTGTCGCAGATGGTAAGATCGGCATTAAAGTATGCCCGCTTTCCATGGGTGACAGAGAAGATCCTGCAAGACTTGTATTCACAAGCAAGACAGGCCCGGGTATTGCAACATCCCTGATCGATCTTGGAGACCGTTTCCGCCTGATCATCAACGATGTGGAATGCAAGAAGGTTGAGAAACCGATGCCGAAGCTTCCTGTAGGAAGTGCATTCTGGACGCCGGAGCCAAGCCTGGCAACCGGAGCCGAGGCCTGGATCCTGGCAGGAGGCGCCCACCATACTGCATTCTCCTATGACCTGACAGCAGAGCAGATGGGTGACTGGGCAGCAGCTATGGGTATTGAAGCTGTTTACATTGATAAAGATACAAATATCCGTGACTTCAAAAATGAACTGAGATGGAATGAACTTGCATTCAGAAAATAATAATTTTTGTAATTAATACAGAGGCTGCCATATCAGGCTGAAATTAACTGCCTGGGATGGCAGCCCTGAGAAGTTTAAAGTAATAAAAAGTATGTTAAAACCGTAAAATTTCCATGGTAAAACAATAAAAGAAATGCAATAATATTGGTGTACAAACAATATATGATTATAGATTGTCGAATGATCTGTAATCATAAATAACAGAGAAACAGGGAGGTACATAAAAATGGGAGCAGCAGAAGCAAAAGCAGCGATTCTCGCTAACAAAACAGCGCTTGGTATTGAATTTGGTTCTACCAGGATCAAAGCAGTACTTGTAGATGATAAAAATCAGCCAATCGCATCTGGCGGTCATGAATGGGAAAATCGTTATGAAAACGGTGTCTGGACATATAGCCTTGATGATATCTGGACAGGCATTCAGGACTGTTATCAGGATATGGCAAAGGATGTGAAGGCAAAATATGACATAGAACTGGAATCCGTAGGCGCATTTGGTGTCAGCGCCATGATGCATGGATATATGCCATTTAACAAAGAGGGAGAACTTCTTGTACCATTCCGTACATGGAGAAATAATATTACAGGGGAAGCCAGTGAAAAGCTGATGGAGCTGTTTAATTACAATATTCCTCAGAGATGGAGCATCGCTCATCTGTATCAGGCAATCCTTAACGGTGAAGAACATATAAAAGATATTGACTATATCACAACTCTGGAGGCTTATGTACACTGGAAACTGACAGGTAAGAGAGTTCTTGGAATCGGTGATGCGGCGGGTATGTTCCCAATCGACACAACAAAAGCAGATTATAATCAGGAAATGGTTGATAAATTCGATGAACTGGTAGCACCTTACGGATTCTCATGGAAACTTCGTGACATTATGCCGAAGGCTCTTGTTGCAGGGGAAGATGCCGGCGTTCTTACAGAAGAAGGTGCGAAACTTCTGGATGTAACAGGTAAACTGAAAGCAGGAATCCCGATGTGTCCTCCGGAAGGTGATGCAGGAACAGGTATGGTTGCCACAAACAGTGTTGCAGTTCGCACAGGTAACGTTTCCGCAGGAACTTCTGTATTTGCCATGATCGTTCTGGAAAAAGAACTCTCCAGACCGTATAAAGAAATCGACATGGTTACTACTCCATCCGGACATCTGGTAGCTATGGCTCATTCCAACAACTGTACCTCTGACCTGAATGCATGGGTAAGTATATTTAAAGAGTTTGCAGAAGCTATGGGTATGGAAGTGGATATGAACAAACTGTTCGGAACCCTTTATAATAAAGCACTTGAAGGAGATCCGGACTGTGGCGGACTTTTGTCCTACTGTTATTTCTCAGGTGAGCATATGACAGGCTTTGAAGAAGGACGTCCGTTATTTGTACGTTCTCCTGAAAGCAAATTTAACCTTGCAAACTTTATGAGAACTAATCTGTATACATGCCTTGGAGCCATGAGAGTAGGTCTGAACCTTCTGTTTGAGAAAGAAAATGTAAAAGTAGACCGTCTTCTTGGTCATGGAGGATTATTCAAGACAAAAGGCGTAGGACAGCAGATTCTGGCAGATGCTGTCAATGCACCGGTATCTGTAATGGCTACTGCAGGTGAGGGCGGAGCCTGGGGAATCGCACTTCTTGCTTCTTATCTGGTAAATAAAGAAAAAGGTGAGACTCTGGAAAGCTTCCTTGATAACAAAGTATTTGCAGATCAGGAAAGCAGCACACTGGATCCAAAACCGGAAGGTGTGGCTGGATTCAATGCATTTATGGACAGCTATATGAAAGGTCTTTCTATTGAAAGAGCAGCAGTAGAGTCTG
>OGEZ01001364.1_pt1 | contig 12495 bp, 10 predicted proteins | sample 1570831 | NCBI WGS metagenome assembly OGEZ01 (sample SAMEA2582059, study PRJEB24529) | metagenome | biome: Human gut stool | place: China | collected 2011
TGGTAAAACGGAGTACGAGGGAATCCGTCAGAAGTCTGTTCCGACTATTGAACGACGCGGACTTGCAGCTGTAAGTTCATCTTTTTTTGCGGCTCTTTACAGCGCATTCGGAAGATATGATGTAGTACATATTCATGCCGAAGGACCAGCTTTTTTTACATGGCTGCCGAAGATGTTTGGGAAAAGAGTTGTTGTTACCGTCCATGGCATTGATTGGCAGCGCGAGAAATGGCAATCAGGACTTGGTTCTAAGTTTATCCACCAAGGCGAAAAAAATGCTGCGAAATATGCGGACGAGGTCATTGTTCTGAGCAAAGGAGTGCAGGGCTATTTTAAGGAAACTTATGGAAGAGAAACGCACTTTATCCCTAATGGCGTGAATAGGCCGCAGATTCGGGAAGCAAAGCTGATTACGGATCATTTTGGACTGGAGAAAGATTCCTACATATTATTCCTCGGTCGTCTGGTGCCAGAAAAGGGGATTCGATATCTGGTTGAGGCTTTCAAGAATGTCAAGACGGATAAAAAGCTGGTCATCGCAGGCGGCTCCAGTGATACGGATTCCTTTATGGAGGAATTGAAAGACCTGGCAAAGGGTGACGATCGGATTCTCTTTACTGGGTTTGTGCAGGGAGCAATGCTGGATGAACTATACAGCAATGCTTACATTTACACGCTGCCGTCTGATCTGGAAGGAATGCCATTAAGTCTGCTGGAGGCAATGAGCTACGGCAACTGCTGTTTGGTTTCGGATATTCCGGAGTGCGCAGAGGTTGTGGAAGATAAGGCATTGATTTTCAAAAAGGCAGATGTAGAGGACTTGCGAGAAAAACTGCAGGACGCTTGTGACCATTCTGAAAAGGTGGATGCACACAAAAAGCAGGCCGCAGACTTCATCTGTAAAAAGTATAACTGGGATGAAATCACGAAAGAAACCATGAAACTGTACAGGAGAAAATAATAGATGAGAGTATTGATAATAAATAATCTCCTCTAATCGAACGCAGGTAGTGAGATGTACATAGTGAAACAGCTAGAAAAATGGCGTATTTACGATACTTTTCGAGAGATTGGCAGAGCTGCGAGTGCGGTTTTTATCTCGCTACCTAGGTTCAGTAACAGCAGATGATTTTATCATAAGAACTTTCAGTATCACTACCTGCGTTTGTATGGAGCACTCTGGTTTATGAACAACACATTGGAAGTGCTTCATCTGAACAGGGGCAGGGAAATAGAACATAGAATATAACGGTTGACACTTGAATTGCTGAGAAAATATTTATCAGCAGAAAGACAGTACGTAACTCGTATTGTGAAAAGAAATTTATAAGGAGAAAAGGCAATGATAAGAATTCTTCATTCTGTCAGCAATATGGATCGTGCTGGTATTGAGACGATGCTGATGAACTATTATCGATATATGGATAAGTCAAAAGTTCAATTCGATTTTTTATGCAATAAGAAAAAACCGGGAGCGTATGACGATGAAATAAAATCTATGGGCGGTAGAATTTATCATACACCGGGATTGAATCCGGCCAAGTATCCTGTGTACTTGAAATACATGCGAGAACTGTTTCAAGAACATCCAGAATATAAAATCGTTGAGGCGCACAATGGGGCACTTGGCGTGTATGCACTTCATGCTGCCAAAGTGAGCAAAATTCCTGTGCGCATTTTTCATGCACATGGAGCAAGCATAACGAAAGACTGGAAGCTTCCAATCAAGCTTGTTTGTAAGGCTTGCCTTCCCACAAATATGACGCATCATTTTTCTTGTGGTGTCGAGGCTGCAAAATGCTATTTTGGACAAAAAGTGGTAGATGAAAATGACTATGTGCTGATTCCAAATGCAATAGACGTCGAGCGCTTTATCTATAACCCAGAAATTCGTAATAAGATTCGCAAGGAAAACGATCTGGAAAACAAACACGTTGTGGGGCATGTTGGACGCTTTATGGCGCAAAAAAACCATACGTTCTTAATGGATGTTTTTGCAGAGGTCTTAAAAATTGATTCTCAGGCACATCTTGTTCTATTAGGCGATGGTGAACTGATGGATGAAATTAAAAGAAAGACGGCAGACCTTGGTATCAGTGAGCATGTAACCTTCGTTGGAAATGTTGGAAACGCCAATGAGTGGTATCAAGCATTTGACTGCTTTGTTTTGCCGTCAATCTGGGAAGGCCTTCCCGTTGTGGGTGTAGAGGCTCAGGCAGCGGACCTTCCGTGTGTCTTTTCGTCAGCCATTACAAGAGAAATTGGGCTGTCACAGCGCGCAAAATTTGTTCCGCTCACAGAATCTGTTTCTGTATGGGCAAAAACACTGTGTGATGCGTTGCAGCAAAATGAGCGTAATGACAACACGAAGTTGATTACAGAACACCACTATAATATTGCATTTGAAGCGAAGAAACTGCAGGAGAGATATTTACAACTTGCTGGAGAAGTGAAATGAAGATCGGAATATTAACACATCAGTATATCAACAATTATGGTGCTTTTTTACAGGCATGGGCACTAAGAAAAGCAATTTCAGAACTATTTCCCGAAGATGAAGTGCAGATTATAGATTATGTAAACGTAAAACATTATATCATCAATGCCGGTGGGTGGTTTCGATTTTATAAAAATAGAGAAACGCTGAAAGAATGGTTTGCTAAGGTTCAGCTCCCGAATACTTTTGCGAAAGCAAGAAATCAAGAAATGATTCTTTCAAAAAGATGTTTTAATGCTCGGCAAATCAACGAATTGGCATTTGACTGCATTGTTGTCGGCAGTGATGAAGTGTGGAACTACAGAGATACAAAGGGAAATGCTGAACTTAAATTTGGTGTAGGATTAACATGTAAAAATTTGATTGCCTATGCGCCGAGTGTAGGAAAGACGGCAGCGGATGAAGTAGTTCCGCAGTATGTTATTGATGGTATCAGAAAGTTTAAGCGGATTTCTGCGCGAGATGACCTGACAGAGCAGCTGGTAGAACAGGTAACAGGGAACGCACCGAAACGAGTTTTAGATCCTACTTTTTTGGCCGAATTTCCACGGGCAGAATTGAAAGCAAAAAGAAGGCCGTATATTCTGTTTTACTATTGCGAAAATATACCGAAAAATATTTTGAATCAAATTTTTTCTTATGCAAAAGAGCATGGTCTGGCGGTTTATGGCGCGGGTGAATGTGACAAACAATATTCAGAAGTTACTGTAAACCTGACACCATTTGAGTGGGTGGAAATGTTCCGAAATGCGGAGTTTGTGTTTACTGGAACTTTTCACGGTGCAGTATTCTCTATTCTGAATCGCAGGCAGTTTAAGGTATATCTGACAAATGAAAGCCGAATCAAAAAAGTAACAGCCTTGCTGAGTGAACTTCAGATTACAAACCGCCCTATCAAAGAGGATTTTTGCTTCGATTTAGAAAGTATGAAGTCGGAAATCAACTATGAAAAAGTGTATGATGTCATAGAACAGAATCGGCAGAGCAGCAAGCAGTATTTAAAAGATGCGATAGGAATGGCAAAAAAATGAGAATAGGAATTTTAACACATCATTACGTAAAAAATTATGGTGCATTCCTTCAGATGAAGGGAATGTATGAAACGCTACAAAGGCTATATCCTGAAGCAGAAGTGACGGTCATCAATTATGTAAATCAAAAGCACTGGAGAAGGAATATCATCCATATTCTTCATTTTCGTCCGGGAGTTGATACGCTTTCTACTTATGTGGAAAAAATCCGGCAGTTAAGAACATTCACAAAATATGAACGCAGTATTCCGAGGACTCGCCCGGTAAAGACTGCCAAGGAGATAATCGATTTGAAATTGGATCTTATCGTTCTTGGCAGTGATGAGATCTGGAATCTGTGCGGATCTGGGTACCACCCTTTGAAATTTGGTACGGGACTTGAAAATCAGCGGACGATTGCTTATGCACCGAGTGTTGGCGCAGTAACCAAAGAAACCGCTGTGCCGGAGGATGTCCTTTCGGGCTTGAAACACCTTGACCAGATATCTGGTCGTGATGTGGAATCTTTAAAATTTGTTGAGAGAGCCTGCGGAAGAAAAGCTGAGAAAATGCTTGATCCGACTTTTCTCTATAATTTTGATACGGATATTGAAAGGGAAAATATCAAGCCGAAGCCGTACCGCTATATTCTGATTTACGACTGCAAATTAACAGAACCGATGGTAAAACAGCTGCAGGAATATGCAAAGAAAAATGATTTGAAGATCATTGGTGCGGGCGATTACAAGACATTCTATGATGAAGGATTTATTGACCTGACCCCATATGAGTGGGTCGATTTGTTTCGGAATGCAGAAAAAGTTATTACTGGAACATTTCATGGGACAGTTTTTTCTATTAAGTACAACAAATCGGTTTTGTGTTATCCAACAGAGAAAAACCGAATCAATAAGATTCGTTCGCTGTTATCCGATATGAAGATTGCCTCTCGACTTTTGGAGGTGGGATGCGAAGATGATTTTATCCCGCTGTTGGATACGCCAATGGATTATACGGAAACTCGAAACTATATTGCACAGAAGATTCAGGAAGCAGATGACTTCCTTACAGGAGATAAATCATGAGTTCGATCGTTTTATTTGACGATAAAAAAGATTGCTGCGGTTGCGGGGCGTGCATGAATGTTTGTCCCAAGAATGCGATCCGAATGGCGGAAGATGAAGTCGGTTTTGTTTATCCGGAAATCGATCAAAATTTGTGTGTTGGATGTGGTGTCTGCAAAAAGGCTTGCGGTTATCAAATGCAACCTCTGATGCAGAAGTCTGAAGCAGTCTATGCAGCTGCATCGAACAATGACAATTTGCTGCGAAAGTCTGCATCTGGCGGAGCATTTGCTGTCCTCGCAGAGAATGTGTTGAAAAAAGGTGGTGTGGTATATGGTGCTGCACTTCCTCTGGAAAATGGAAAATTGGAGCCAAAGCATCTCCGCATTGATACAGTGGAAAGATTGACTGAACTGCAAGGGTCGAAATATGTGCAAAGTGCGATTGGGGATACCTATGCACAGGCAAAAAAAGATCTGTTGGATGGAAAAAGTGTTCTTTTTTCTGGAACACCTTGTCAGATTGCAGGCTTAAAGCAGTATCTGAAAAAAGATTATGAAAATCTGCTCACAGTGGACATTATTTGTCATGGAGTTCCAAGCAAACGATTTTTCCAGAGCTTTATGGAAGACTACGGGAAGAAACTGGGTGGAACAATCACCGAGTTTTATTTCCGGGATAAGAGCAAAGGCCAGGGTATGATTACCCGGAGTGTCTATAAAGATATGACGGGTGAAAACAAGGAGGAAGTGTTGATAGGCGGCCTTACCGCATATATCCATTTCTTCTCTAAATCGTATATATATCGCAAGAACTGCTATTCCTGTCCCTTTGCTTCAGAGAAGCGTGTTGGAGATTTGACTTTGGGTGATTTTTGGGGATTTCATGAAGAATACCCGTCTTATGATGAAAAGCAGGGACTTTCTAATGGGAAAGGCGTTTCTTGCATTTTAGTCAATACCAATCAAGGAAAAGCTACGTTGGAGCAGTGCGAAGGTCAATTCGTCCTGATGACCTCAGACTTTGAGAAAGTTGCACGGCATAACGACCAGCTGCATTCGCCCAGCAAGTACAGCCCGAAACGTGAGCAGATTCTGGAATTGTACCAGAAAGAAGGTTATGAAGCGGTTGACCGCTATTTCCATAAAAACTATAAGAAGGATATCTTGAAATATACAGTTTCCGGAATGCTTCCAAAAGGGTTGAAGAGAAATATTAAGAAGATGGCTGGTAAAATTAAAAACAAGTAAAAATATAGGATGGAAAGAATGTAATATGGAGAAATAAAACAATGCTGTTTTTAGTATTTTTTATAGTGGTTGCACTATTGGTTGCACTGAAAGGAAACAAAAAATTTATTTTGTTTTTCATGGCGTTTTATCCAGTATTGCCTGATTATTTTGCTATCGAATTGGGCGGCGGGCTTCCATTACTCAAGGCCAGCAGAATTTTGTTACTGATTCTGATGCTGTGTGTGTGTTTCCGAAACAAAAAAATAAAACTAATTAGGAAACCCTTGAAAGCAGCTGGTCTATATTGGCCGTTGATTATTTATTTTGCAGCAAGAATTTTGGCAAATGGATATTATGTCTCTAGCTTATCTGCTGCAATCAATACGGAGTTTACAGTCATTGTAGAGCAATTGCTATTGCTTGTCTTGATTTGTCAAATTATACAGGATCAAGAAGATGTGTATCTGTGCGTGAAAACAATCGTAGATGCAAGTGGAATAATAGCAGTTATCAGCATTATCAATGTTCTGATTGGGTCGAATTTGTTTTATTCTTTGAATACGGTATCTCGGAACGTTTTAATGGTGTCTACGGTAAGAATGGGCATCATTCGTGCAGAAGCTACTTTTGGGCATCCGGTATACTATGCAATGTATTGCGCACTTATTATTCCTTTGGCATTGTATATGTGGCAAAATGAAAGAAAAAGATGGAATGGGTGTGTTCTTGGGCTAAATATTGCCGCAGCATTCTTAACAGAGTCAAGAGGAACGATTGTTGTATTGCTTGCGTTGCTTTTGGTGTTTATTCTTATTACAGATAAAAAAACAAGAAATAAAATTCTTGGTGCAGGTTGTGTAATTGCTTGTTTGGCAGTTTTTGTTTCTTTTGCGGTGCCGACTGTTTCACAACAATTTACAAACATAATTAAATCAGTAATCATTGCGTTTGGAGATAGTGGAGAAACAATTGAAAACTTTGGCGGAAATTCTTCGACGGGGCTTTCGTCAAGAATGATACAGTTATCTGGTATTTCTTGGATGCTGATACATAATGCAGTATTTGGACTGGGAGCAAGTTGCCATACAAGAGGAAAATTAAGTTATCGTATAAATGGAATATGGCAGGTAAGAGATACCATTGATAACGGTTATGTTGGATATTTTGTAGAGGAAGGTTTGTTAGGTGGAATTGCATGTTTTAGCTTATTCTACTCGCTTCTTAAATCTTCTTGGAAAAAAGCAACATTCAAAAATTCAAGAAACATGAATAACAGCTTTTTTCTCTGTTTTGTGTCCTATGTGGCGGTAATGCTGTCTGTTGCTGATGTATCGCAGTTGCTTTGGGTAATTATTGCTTTATATATAACATATAATGCGAAAGCACAAGCAATTGCAAGCGAATAATTTGAGAGGTTTAGTATGTGTCGATGCTTAATATTATTATCTACATATAATGGCGAAAAATATTTACCAGAACTATTGGAAAGCGTACTAGCGCAGAAGGACATATATGTTGATATTCTTGCGCGTGACGATGGTTCTACAGATAAAACGGTTGAAATATTGAAAAAGTATGATAGGGTTAAAGTTTATGGAGGGAATAATTTAAAACCGGCGAAAAGTTTTCTGGACTTGATTTGGAAAGCGGATATAAATTACGATTATTATGCGCTGTGTGATCAGGATGATGTCTGGAAAGAAGAAAAAATCATTTCTGCTGTAAAATGTATTGAAAATATAGACAAGCCTGCTTTATACAGTAGTGCAGTTGAAGTGGTGGACAAAGACTTAACATTTATCCGGAAATCGTTTACAGATAATACATTTAAAAATCCATTGTATGATATTCTGACATATGGAACACCAGGATGTACATTTGTGTTTAATAAAGCACTGATGGAAAAGCTGAAACAATACAAACCTTCAGTAATTAGTATGCATGATAGCTGGATCAGCTTTGTGTGTCTTGCTGTGAATGGCTTTTTTTATTCAGATCAGAATGCCTATATCATGTATAGACAGCATGATGCAAATGTTTTGGGAGCACAAAGGCATTCTCTGAAAGATACACTGATGGGGATCGTTAAAAATAAAAATGTCCTTAGAAGTGATATGGCGAAGGAAATACTAAAAGGGTATTCCGAGATGATGCCAGAAAAAACAAAAGAAGCTTTTATAGCTTTTGCAGAATACAAAGAAAATTTGAAATATAAATTGAAGATTTTGATGCTCCCATATAATAAAAAGAAAACAACCAAGAGAACATTTGAAAAAGTAAAACTTCGAGTCGTGTTTAATACGATATAAAGTGGAATTGAAGATTGAGAGCATTTGATCTTCATAAAAATGAAGGAAGAGAAAGTCTACAATGTCAACATCACTGAAAAAAGGACTGATGTACGTCCTTATAGCAAATTTTATCAATTTGGGATTTAACCTGATAACAAATTTTGTCCTTCCAAAGGAATTAAGCGTGGAAAGCTACGCAACGATAAAGACATTTCAGCTTTATGTAAGTTATGCAGGTCTGTTTCACTTTGGCTTTGTCGATGGAATGTACTTGAAATACGGAGGAAAAAATGTTAAGGAAATTCGCGGGGAAGATTTAAAGACAAATCTATCGACATTGAGATTCTTTGAAATATTTGTTACTTTGATTTGTACTATTGTTGCGCTCTTTCTGAGGCAAGAGGTTTTAGCATTCTTTGCACTTTCAATTCTTCCATTAAATTTGGCTAATTATTTTAAACAACTTTATCAAGCAACAGGAGAGTTTTCGCTTTACGGAAAAATCATGAATGCAAATACGATTTTGATTTTTTTTGCAAACATGATGTGGATATACTTAATTAAAACAGATAACGCACAATGTTTTCTATTTAGTAACGTCATTGTGTATTTCATCGTGTGGATTGCCTTGGAGTTGAATTGCAAAAAACTTGTTGCAGGTGAGCATAGAGGAACTTCTTTCTCTTTAAATGAGTTAGTAAATAATATTAAAGGTGGCATTTTGCTGACAGTCGGAAATTTGTCATCTGTTGTGCTTACGAGTATGGATCGATGGTTTGTTAAGGCTTTGATGACTACGTTGGCATTTGCACAGTATTCGTTTGCTGTTAGTATGGAGAATTTTATGAATGTTGCGGTTACGCCGATGACTACAACATTATATAATTATTTCTGTAAGGCCACTGATAAATCACAGATACGAAAAACAAGAAATTATGTAATGTTTTTTGCAGCTGCAATTGTTTCGTGTGCTTTTCCTGCAAGGTTTATTTTAGAGATATATTTGACGAAATATATTGATTCAGCTAAAGTTATGTTTCTGCTTTTTGCGGCTCAGATTTTTTATATTGTCATAAAAAGTGTATATGTTAATTTGTATAAAGCACAGAAAAAACAAAATATTTATTTCATAAAACTAACACTGATTATTGTTGTAGGATTTGTATTTAACATTGTCTGCTACGGTATCTATAAGGTAAAGGAAAGTTTTGCAGTAGGGACACTGTTATCAGCAATTTGTTGGTATTTTCTATGTCTGCCTGATTTTAAATGGATGGAATACAATATCAAAGAGAAATTGTATCCTTTTATTCAAACATGTGCCTTTTTGTTGTGTGGATTTTGCTTTAGTGCAGTTCCTGGATTTTTAATCTACATTTTAGAAATTGCAGTAGTATCGTATCTCTCTTTTCCAGGAGAAGTATGTGAGATTGCAACTAAGGTGAAGATTGGTATGAGTGGTTTAAAACATTAAGATTGATTGTAAGAGCAAGCTGGTGGAGGTGGGCTTCACTTCGCTTCCAACCTGGCAGGATGCGCTGAGCCGTTATCTGAAAGAAATCGAGCAATAAGAGGAGATAGAAGAAATGGGACAGATTAAAGTTGAGAAAAATGTAGGCGGCATTGAGGGACTCTGTGTTGTTGAGCCTGCTGTTCATGGTGATGCTCGTGGGTATTTCATGGAAACCTACAACGAAAAAGATATGAAGGAAGCTGGCATCGATATCCACTTTGTGCAGGACAATCAGTCTATGTCCACAAAGGGCGTGTTGCGCGGACTGCACTTCCAGAAACAGTATCCGCAGTGCAAGCTGGTGCGCGCTGTACGTGGCACTGTGTTCGATGTTGCAGTTGATCTGAGAAGTGATTCTACGACCTACGGCAAATGGTATGGCGTTACGCTGTCCGCTGAAAATAAGAAGCAGTTCCTCATCCCGGAGGGCTTTGCACATGGCTTTCTGGTTTTGAGTGATGAGGCAGAGTTCTGCTACAAGGTCAACGATTTCTGGCATCCGAATGATGAGGGTGGTATGGCATGGAATGACCCGGAGATCGGCATTGAATGGCCGGAACCGAATGGCGAATACAAGGGCAGTGCAAGCGCAGAGGGCTATACGCTGGAAGACGGTACGGCACTGAATCTGAGCGATAAGGATCAGAAGTGGCTTGGTCTGAAGGATACTTTTAAGTTTTAATTGTGAATGAGTAAGGTAGTAGAGACAATAACCAAAATCCTCACAAACATCCTGACTGCCCTGTATGAGCCGTTTGGATTCTCTCTCCTATTTCCTTCCTCGCCATGTTTTTCTATCTGTATGCTTATGAGCCTACCGCAGCAGGTAAAGGATGGAAAAATGCCATAGTGACATGGTATCAGAAATTTAAAGAGAGCATGTTCTTTAGAAAACTATTCTTCTTAGCTTTTGTGATTTCAATGATTTTGTTCCGCACATTGCTGAACCGAAAGATGTGGATGAATCCTTTATCCGATGTCATGGGCGGATGGGGCATCTGGGAAACGGTGAACGGAGAAAGACAGCTGACGACCGAGTGCATCGAGAATGTGATCCTGATGATGCCGTTCACCGGGATGGTGATGTGGACGTTTGATGTTGAGAAGGGTGTAGTATGGAAAAGCACAAAGCTTGGCCTGATCTTCTCCGTGAGCATCGAGATGCTGCAGTTGCTGCTTCGACTGGGGACATTCCAAGTGTCAGACATCGTGTACAACACGCTTGGCGGTATGCTTGGTGGACTGTGTTACATAGTGGGAAAGAAAGTACACGAAAGGCTGTCAAAATAGAGAATAATATGATATACTGGGGCAAACGAGACTGACTGTGTCTCAGGTGGGGCCCTGACTCTGGGGCCACGGGAGACCGTGGCTCTTGCTGCTCTAATAATCACACACCTCTACGCGGTGAGCAGCAGGCAACAATCTAAGGATTGGCTGAGATGTGAAGAACTACAGAAAAAATATGTGAGAGGGATATGAATGACAAAAAAATCAGACGAGGATTCCATTCATCCTTCGGAAACTGCCTATGATAAAGCCATAAAAAGAATGGAAGAACGAGAGGCACACATTTTTAATACTCCGGCTATGCAAATTGCCGCAGATGCTGCAGAACAAATAAGAATTCAACAGGCACCATTGATTCAAGCTTTACAGCCCCTGCAAGATACTTTGCAACCATATCATAATTTAATAGATCAAAATAGCTTGGGGCTTGTTGCGGCATCTCTATCTTCTGTGGCCCAGACAATAGTTCCCGATAATGCAGTGGGCTCAATGACAGAATCTTTGAATGTTGTAGCAACAGCAATACAGCCGTACCAACAAGATATGAATTTATTCAACTCAAATGTTCTAGCCGCTTTTGAAGCTGCAGCAATTACGCCAGAACTACGGGATTTTCGTACACAGTTTGAAGTTAATGTCCAAGAAATGGGAGATGGTATGTCTGCTATTTCTGATTATGTAAATGGATTGACTTCACAGTGGGACAATGCGCTTGGAGTGGCTAATGTATTAGAGCGTAGTATTGCAGCACAAAATCTCGCTATGGTAAGAATGCTGCCCTGCTACAGTGATTTAGAGCTGCCGCGTGGAAGTAAAAAGGTATTAAGGTCTTTGACAAAAACGACTGCTAAGAAATTGATGCAGTCCGATGAGATTCAGTTTGATCCAAAGGAAAAAGACTTTTATCACAAAGATTCACCAGAAAGTAAGCTATCGGCAGATCAAATCACGGTGGTAGAGAGTTCGCTGGAGCTGTTTGCGGAGTTTACACTTGATGAGTTGCTTTCATTTGAAAGCAAATTGGAACAGAATTTTGCTTTTGCTGTTCGGCATCCAGTTGGCGTTAGAATATATGAAATTCTTCAAAATTGGAAGAACTTCGTAAGCTTTGAGAATATTACATATTATCATGCAAGAACGTTAGGTGAAAATCAACGACATTTTCATGACTTTGAGATGATGAAAGCACCTACCAATGTTTCAGCACACGGCCGTTATAATGAAGTTGGAAGAAGCTGCTATTACATAGCTGAAAACAAGGACGGCGCATTAAAAGAAATTTACAAGCACAGTGGCAAAACCAAACCTCGTGTGCAAGTAATTGGGCTGAAAGCCATAAAATCGGCTAAATTACTTGATTTGTCTGGAGATGTAAAAGAAACTAATCGTTTCGTAGAGCACCTGAGATTTACAGTAGAAAACGATGAGGGAAGAACGGTGCAAGAATATTTACTGCCTAATTTTGTAGCTTCGTGCTGTAAAGAACTGGGAATTGACGGCATCAGATATAAAAGCACTGGATATAAATGCTGTGTTCTTTGGAAAGACGATTATTTTGAGAATGTCGAGAGCAGCAGAGAGATAATACCATATTAAAA
>OGEZ01001365.1_pt1 | contig 12483 bp, 8 predicted proteins | sample 1570831 | NCBI WGS metagenome assembly OGEZ01 (sample SAMEA2582059, study PRJEB24529) | metagenome | biome: Human gut stool | place: China | collected 2011
AAGGGAATGTGAAGTGACTTTTCGTTTCTATCCCAGTGATATGGAAACAGATCAGGATACTTCCCAGACGATCGCAGAAAATGGTTTTTTCCTTGCTTTTGACTCCAGTGAAGACGCTTCTAAGGCTGAAGGGATTTTAAAAACCCAGAACCACATCCGATCTTATGAGCTTGTAAATGTCCCAAAAGCCGCTCCTCCTGCAAAAGCTGAGGAAAAAAAGGCATCTGTTTCCAAATCCACGGCACCAGCACCTGCATCCACAGATACAGCTGCCGGGAAAGCAGCTCCTATGCTTTCCCATGCCCCGGTCAAGCAGAATCTGATCAGCGTCAACCTGATGAAGCTGGACAGCCTGATGGATATTGTTGGTGAGATCGTGATCACTGAATCCATGGTCACATCTTCCCCTGAATTAAACCTGCTGCCAAGGGACAACAGGGATAATTTTATGAAATCAGCACGCCAGCTGCGTAAACTCACCAATGATCTGCAGGATATTGCCATGTCTTTACGCATGGTCCCGATTTCCGGCGTGTTCCAGAAAATGAACCGTATTGTGCGTGATATGAAGCAGAGTCTGGGAAAAGACGTCCGTCTGACCATTGTAGGTGAAGATACAGAGGTAGATAAGACGATCGTAGACAATATACAGGATCCTATCATGCATATCGTGCGTAACAGCATGGATCATGGGATTGAAGAAACAGCCCAGGAACGTATTGCTGCCGGTAAGGATCCCCAGGGCGAGATCGTTCTTTCCGCTTCCCATACCAGCAGTGAGGTTGTTATCTCCGTTAAAGATGACGGATATGGCATGGATCCCCAGAAGATTCTTGAAAAAGCCCGGTCAAAGAACATGCTGACCAAGCCTGATTCTGAATACAGCCAGAAGGAGATCCTGGGGCTGATCATGCTTCCCGGATTTTCCACCAATACAGAGGTAACTGAATATTCCGGTCGTGGTGTTGGAATGGATGTTGTAAAGAAAAATGTAGAATCCTTAGGCGGTATCGTTTCTGTATCCAGTACCTACGGTGAAGGAACTACGATTTCCATGAAGATCCCGCTGACTCTGGCTATTGTTGACGGCATGAAGGTAACGGTAGGTGATTCTATTTTTACTATACCTATCGCCAATATCCGTCAGTCCTTTAAGGTGAAAGCGGATCAGGTGATCAAAGATGAATATGGCAATGAAATGGTAGAACGTGTTGACCACTTTTATCCTATCGTCCGCCTTCATTCCTTCTATCACCTTCCAACTGAGGTTACCCAGATGGAAGACGGTATCCTTTTATGGGTGGAAGCAAATGACCGTTCTTACTGCCTGTTTGTAGATGATCTGATCGGCGAGCAGCAGGTGGTAGTAAAGCCGCTTCCTGCTTTTCTCAGTGAATTTAACCTGAAAGACCACGGCATCACCGGCTGTACCATTATGGGTGATGGCAATATCAGCATCATTCTGGATATCCTCAGCTTATATTCCATAGCTGTAGAGAATGCGTAAACAGGAGGTTTTAAAATGGCTGAAGTAACAGAAACAAATATCCGGACAGACGTATCGGCTGAAAACCAGTCCGTTGAACGCTGTCTTACCTTTGAGTCGGGAGACATGACTCTGTTTTTAAGTATCAATAACGTAACGGAGATCATCAATGACTGTGCGATCACTCATCTTCCACTGGTACCTGATTATATTAAAGGAATCATCAATCTGCGTGGTCAGATCCTTCCGGTAGTAGATATACGGCTCTATATGGGCAAGCCTGCTTTGGAATATAACAGTAAGACCTGCTTTATCGTTTTAAATGTAGACGATCTTCCTGTATGCATCGTTGTGGATTCTGTGCAGCAGGTGATCGATATTGATCTTCAGGATGTACGTCCGATCCCTATCAAACGCAGACAGAAGCTGTTAGATGGTATGATCACACTTGAAAATGGGACTGTGCTTATGTCTTTCGACTGCAAGTCCCTGGTCAGCTCTTAATGTACTCCCGGAATCTTTTTGTACTTGATTTTGCGAGAAGATTTTTTGTCAGCCGCAAAGGCAGGTGCAGGAAAGACTCCGAGAGTACATCCGATTCCTAAGGAGGTCATACAATGCTTACATTAAGTGACGGGGATTTTAACCGTCTTTACACTTATATCCAACAGCACTATGGCATCAATCTGAGCCACAAAAAACAGCTGATCACCAGCCGTCTTACTAATATGCTGCAGCAGAAAGGGTTTCATAGTTTTACAGAATACATAGATGAGATCATCTCAGGTAAAGATCCTGAGATGGTTTCTGTTATGTTAAACAAGCTGACTACCAACTATACCTATTTTATGCGGGAAAAAGAACATTTTGACTTTCTCCAGAAGCAGATTCTTCCTGAGCTTGCAAACAAGCACTCCCGGGACCGTTCTATTGCGATCTGGAGTGCCGGCTGCTCCTCCGGTGAAGAACCTTATAACATTTCTATGTATCTGAAAGAATATTTTTCCGCTATTCCCGGAAGCTGGGATACCCGTATCCTTGCTACGGACATTTCCCAGCGTGTTCTGGATTCTGCAATGGATCCCAGATATTCCCTTGAAAGCTTGAAAGAGCTTCCGCCTTCCTGGCAGGAACGCTATTTTGTTCCCATAGGAGATAAAACCTATACTGTTTCAGATGCTTTAAGGAAAAATGTGATCTTTCGTTCCTTTAACCTGATGGATCCCATCCATTTCCGCAAAAAGTTTGACCTGATCTTCTGCAGAAACGTGATGATCTATTTTGACCGTCCTACGAAGGCGGCACTGGTAAGGCGCTTTTATGATGCTACCGCTCCGGGAGGCTACTTATTTATCGGACATTCTGAAAGCCTGGATAAGGAAAGCTGCCCGTTTTCCTATATTGAACCGGCTATTTACCGAAAGATCTGATCCCGTAGGTTATCTCATACGTTGTTACAGCTATCTTATTAAGGAGGCATTATGATCATGGATCATAAATTAAAATTAATGGTGGTGGATGATTCACCCTTGTTCCGCACCTGGCTGATCCATTCTCTCTCTGCGGATGACCGTTTCCAGGTTGTAGGATATGCAGTAAATGCCCTTGACGCCCAGGAAAAGATCCCGCTGCTGCAGCCGGATATGCTTACCCTGGATATTGAAATGCCGGGAATGTCCGGCATTGAGTTTTTAAAGCAGCTGCTTCCCGTCCACCCTATCCCGGTGATCCTGGTATCTTCCCTGAACCTGAGGGTTTTTGATGCCCTGGAAGCCGGAGCTGTGGATTTTGTACGGAAACCGGATGAAACCAATGGACTGTCTAAAGAGATCTTTCTTTCTATGCTCCGTTCCAAACTCATGGTAGCGGCTGCTTCCCACGTACACCTTCCTTCTGCTCCTGCAGACCCTCAGGCAGGTGGTATCCGCAAGGTTTCTTCTTTACCTCCTGCCAGAAATACTTTCCTGCAGAAACCAAAGATTCCTCTGGGTGCTTCCCCTGAAACCGTGATCGCTATCGGGGCATCTACCGGAGGTACAGAAGCCATTCTCGAGGTAGTAAAGAATTTTCCTGCAGATACTCCCGGAGTTGTGATCACCCAGCATATGCCTGCAGGTTTTACAGCCATGTATGCAGAGCGCTTAAACAGGATCTGCAAAATGGAAGTACGGGAGGCGAAAAATGGAGACCGGATCCGCAAAGGTCTCATGCTTTTAGCTCCCGGAGGTCTGCAGATGCGTGTGGTACCTCTTGGAAACTCCTATGCAGTCAGTGTGCAGGAAGGAGAAAAGGTAAACGGACACAGGCCTTCTGTGGATGTGCTTTTTGACTCAGTTGCATTACATGTGCGGGAACACGCCATCGGCGTTCTTCTCACAGGAATGGGAGCAGATGGAGCTGCCGGTCTTTTGCGCATGCGCAAAAACGGCGCCTATACCATCGGACAGGACAAGAACAGCTGTGTTGTATACGGCATGCCTATGGAGGCACATAAGATCGGCGCCGTATGCCAGCAGTGTCCTTTAAATACCATTGGCCAGACTGTCCTGGCCCGTCTATCCCTTCGTTAACGGATAAGAAATGAATGGATAAAAAATGAAAGATAGAACTTTAAAGAACCAAAAGAAACATATAAATAAAACCTTGAAACAGTTCCGGCTTGTGAAAACGATGATCCAGCTTTCCATTACCGGTACAGTTTCAGTGATCACTGCCAGCCTGAGCTTTTATTTTTGCCCAGGCTTTTCTTCCCAGGTCATAAAAGACGCACGATCCGCTATTTCCTTTGTACAGACTGCCAGTGGCCAGAAATTTCATGAACTGGAAGACTTTCTTAAAAAGCAGACCCAGCCAGAACCAAAAATCCAAAAACAAACAGAACTTTCAGAGGATACTTCCAGGACACAGGGGATCCCAGATACATCTTCTGTGACTGCAGATACATCTCCTGTGATCCTTGGAAAAGCAGAAAACCTGCATATGGAGGCTCAGACGGGATCAGATGGCAATTCTTATGATGCTGCCATCCTGGATACCAGTATGGGACCGATGTACTACTATAATCAGGGAGATACCCGCTGGAGCAGTTATCTCTACGGCGGTTCAGATCCCATGCAGCAGTATGGATGTGGTCCTACTGCTGCAGCCATGCTCATCTCCAGCTTCACAAATGACGGAGAAGCCATTACCCCGGTAACGATCGCAGACTGGTCTTCTGCCAATGGCTATTATGCCCCCCAGAGCGGCTCCTATCACAGTCTGATCCCATCTGTCCTTACTGCATATGGCTTCCAGGTGGAATCTGTAACAGACCATTCGCCCCAGAATGCAGCTTCCCTTCTTTCTTCCGGTCATATCCTGGTCGCCCTTATGGGTAAGGGAAGCCTGACGCAAAACGGTCACTTTGTCCTGATCACAAAGCTCCTTCCTGACGGAAATGTTTCTATCGCAGATCCTAACAGCTTTGCTAACAGCACCTGTGAATGGGAACTTCCTCTTCTTATGGGAGAGTTGAAAAAAGTCTATGACAGCGGTGCCCCGCTCTGGGCCGTTTCCATGGCTGCATCAAACTCTTCCCTCTCCTGAGGAAGGAGGATTCCCCTGAACATCCACTCCAGATCCTTTCTGCCTATTGCCATAGCCACCCGCAGAAGGATCACCTTGTCTTTTATATCAGAATAATCATAAATCTTCCCTAAAAACTGGAATACCTCTTCTGCGCTGACATTGCTCTCTGTAAAACACTTGATCAGAGTCAGCAGCGCATTCATATCTTTGTGGTCAGTATTCAGTACGATCACGCAATAGCGAACCGCTTTCTGGTAATCTCCCAGCCTTCTGCAGCCTTCTCCCAGACACTCATACATCTGGATCAGCATAGAGGTGGTAATGATCCCCCTGTTCACTGTTCCATAGGTTTCCAGCTTTGCTATAGCCAGTTCATACATCTGTACCGCTTTTTCATATTGCCCCTTTCTCCAGTACCAGTCCCCCATAACACAGTCAAAATCAGGCTCTTTCGGAAGCTTTTCCACTGCTTCTTTGTAAATAGCTTCCACCTCGGTTTCCGGTGCGTTCAGGCACTGGGAGACCCTTAACAGGTTTGTATAGGTATAAGAACTTCGCTGATCATATACCCCCAGTTTTTCCGGCATGGCTGCCACCGCCTTTTTGTATGCATCCCTTGCTTCTTCATTTTTTCCGTCTGAAGAATAGGTATCTCCCAGATATCCAAGATAATCACAGTTTTCAGGCTCCTGCTTCAGGATCTCCAGGATGATGTTCAGATTTCTTTCAAATTTGGACTTATCCTTCTTCTCCTGTTCCTGGCGCTTCTCGCCACGCACCATCAGCACGTCGTTGTCGAGGGTGATCTGGATGTCCTTCTCCTCGACACCGGGCACTTCCAGGGCAATCTTGTACTGCTTGTCGGTTTCCTGGATGTCCAGGGCCGGCTTCAGCATGCCCGACCAATCGGATGGCCACTGCGGCATGTTCAACGCCGGAAAACCGAAGCCCCGGAATGCGTCATCGAACAGCCGGTCGATTTCCCGATGCAGTTGCAGGATCGGGCTGACTGGCCCGCTCGCCGCTGGCAGGTCATTGCGCTGCACCGGCAGGGAAGAGGCGGTCTGCTGCTCTTGCTGCTCGTTCTTGAACCAGTTCCAGGGAGCCAACTTCTTGAAATCAATGTCCATGTCACACCTCCAGAACAAAAATTGAAGACTCTCGCTCACTCCGTTTGCCTGCGGCTATGGATAGCGCGCCCAGGCAACACGGGATGTTTCGCTGACTTCGGCTGCTCATCTGTACGTATCACCTCCTTCTTTCTGCCTGCTTGGATCTGATCATTGATCCATCGATCGATTTCACTTTGACGAAACCGCCACGTCCCGCCGACCTTGAAGGCCGGAATCTCCCCGTGCGCGGCGAGCCGGTAGAGCGTCCGCTTGCCGACCTTTAAGTAGGTAGCCAACTCGTCGAGTGTGAAGATCGCCTGCTGGCGCGCTGTCATACCACCCCCACAAGTTCCGTCGTCACGCGGCCTCGCCTGAGGAAGTTCTTGCAAGACTTTGCAAGATATTGCGCCTAATATGCCAAAAGTCAAGAGTCAACATCCAGCGATCTGCTGGCCGATTGATGTGACTCAAATCTTCAAGGACGGTATGCCAGGGCGGGCCGGTCCGGCGCAGGGGACGGTGGGTTGATCGGGACCTTGCGGGCGCCGCCCACGGCCGCAGATCAAACACCGATCCTCACGTTGTAACCGAGCGCCCGCAGCCCCTTGCTCGTGCGCATGTTCCTTGGCGGAAACTCGTCTGGGCGCGCCCAGCCGACGATTTCCCCGAGGCTGCTCAGGCCAATGTGCGGAATTGCCCAGTCGTCGCTGCGGATCGCGTTCCAGAGTCGGGCCGAAAAACCTCCGTTGCCCCAGACAACGTAGTTCAACAGTATCCGTCCTGCCAACACACCTTCCCGACACCGCCGCCGAAGGCCATGGCCCATCAAGCGGATTTTCCATGCGCCCTCAGCGCCGTACCTACAGCAAATCTTTCAAGGCCCAGGTCATTCAGGAGTGTTCTGAACCCGGTGCCTCCATCGCAAACATCGCCTTGGGCTACAGCCTCAATGCCAACCTCGTCCACAAATGGATTCGCCTGCTTACCCAGAAAACCACGGCTATCCAGCCAGCGTTCATCCCGTTGCCTTCTCAAATGCTCGGCGCGGGATCGCATGCTCAAGTGCGCTGCTGCGATCATGAGTTTGATCCAGTCGGCCCGTAATAATGGGCACGATCCGTATGCCTATCTCAAGGATGTGCTGACACGGTTGCCGACGCAGCGGGCGAGTGAGATTGCAGAGCTGCTGCCGCATAGGTGGCATCCGGCATAGTCGCGCAAGACGGTCTGCCCGCACGCTTACGTTCAACAGCTCAAGCACCGTCCGCCCTTCGCGGGATCGTTGCCGCCAGAGCCACACGCCGAACTTTTCCACCTTGTCGTCGCCGGCCTGCGGTCAGTCAGGCAAGCCCAGGTGCTTGTTTTCCTGCTTGATCGCGTGGTCTCGGATCGCGTGCACCCGGGAAACGGCATCCACGAACTGCCACCATCTCTTAGCTTGGCGGGGTCAAGCCAGCCGGGATGCCCGGACGGTTACGCTGGTCCGCGCCCAGTTGCAGCACCAAGGTCGGCCGCAGTGATGAAGCGGGTCTTGATGCCGCACTGCGCCGCCCGATAGCGCAGTGCGATGGCCAGATGCGTCTTGCCGACTCCCAAGGGGCCTATATCGCCTTGGCACGGCTCCGGGCAGTTTCGGGGAGGCTGCACGCAGTGCGCGACAAGATGTATCTCAGCCGAACTGCGGTGTATTCTGCAATCAGCCTAGGGCCGCGCGTATCCGCTGCTTCCAGTCGAACACCCGGGCATGGTTGGCCCCAGATGAGCTTTCTTTCGGGTGATGCACAGAGTGCAAAGGCTCACAGTACTTCGCCATGGTGCCTGGCCAACGCAACGAGCCTTTCACTGTTCCCCTCAAGATCCTGTCTATGCATTTTCCTGCCTCAACACCTGCTTTGAAGCCCATGATCCGCGTTGACATGGTCTTCCGGTTGTCTGAGGTATCTATTTCTAGAAGGTAGCGTTGATCGCCGTTTTGCAGCTTGAACCTTACCAGCAGATAGCAGCGTGATTTTTCGTGATCAATCATGTGGTAGCTGCAACGTGGAACGGGCGGCAGAGGCCTCACTTCCAGTGCTACCAGCGCAACTCCAGACTCTTGGGTGATTTGTTCAAGAATCTCTCGGAGCAGCGAGAAGCGATCTGCAAGCCGTTCATGCTCGTCCCCATCACCCTCTCCCTCACCCAATTGTTGGAATTCTCCTGACGCTATGCTGCCCTCGCTCACAGGATCAGCCACGCCGAAGAGTTGGCTTTCTCTGCTCGGGCATTGCTCGTCGTCGACCTTCTTGCCATGACCGTTGGCACGCTCCCCGTTGTAGGCGATCTTGGTGCGCAGCTGAGCATCAAACGTGACTCCCTCAACGGGCAGATGAATCAACCTCTGCTCCTTGGCAGCAGTCGGCTCTTCGTCAGCATCCACCTCCAACTCTTTCGCTCCCGATGGCACGGATACACAGCCTGTGTTCTCTCCCCTGACGGGTAACTTGAGAGCAGGGTGATGGAAAAAAATATCACCGCGATGGCTAAACCGGAGCCCCTGAAGCTTTTCGATCTCCCAGACCAGCAATTCGTTGCTTTCCGGATCAAAGGGGCCTCGCACATCCATGGTGGTACCCGCGAGGGAAGTGGGTGCCTGAAAGTCGAACTGCCACCTGGCATACGCCGACTCTTGCAGTACCCGCTCTTGCCTTTGATTGAGGCTTTGCCAGATTGACTCGAAGGATCGCCTCACATCCTGATTCAGCAGCAGCCAACTGAAATGGTCTCTGTATCCCTTGATTTTGAGAAGCTGACTTGGGGCCCCCGTCTTCGGGGGCGTATGGATATGAACAACATCGCCCTCTCTGTAGATCGTGAAGGCCATGTCCAAGCCATTCGGTGCGAAGGCTGCACGAACGATGAAGGCTGCGTGGAAGAACATTTTTCGTGCCAGCTCGAATTTCGGCAGCCAGACGGTCAGACCATCGACCTCGAACACAAAGCATCGCTGTCCAGATATCTCAGGATTTGCAGCAAGCCTTCTGGCCAGACGTGGGCACTCACCCAACTGCCTTTCCCGCCAGGTATCTATTGCAGGAAGCACCACCGTCTTCTTGAAACCACTGGGACGATAAGGAGCCCCTTCTTCGCCAAGAAACTCGCGACCAACGGCCAAGACACACGACATCTCCTGTGCGAACCGCTGCAGCTGCAGCTGACCGTTACGCTCAAAGAGAGCCGCCAACTGCCACTGGGCCGCCGGAGTCTTGGCCCTGAAAAAATTTCCAACGGCCAGCAACCTGGATCCGTTCGGGATCTGACGAAATACTGTCCTATTCAATCCATCTTCCTATCAATCGAATGAACGCAGTGGTCAGTGGTGCCACCCTGCTTTTTTCCAATCCACAACGCTTTTCCAGCTCCCAGCGCCTAGACGTTATGCCTGTCTGTACATCCTTCAGCATCGCTGCAGTCAGGCGACGGATCTGATACTCGCCGACGGACTCGGCATAGCGATCCAGGAAAGTGCGGCACAGGGGCAGTTGAGCGAGATGATGCTCGACTGATGCCCGATGGGGTAGCTGCTGCAGGAACCAGTTGCGACTCCTGCGCGGAAGGCCCAGGTCTTCTTCGCTACCTCTACCAATCCGGATCAGCAGGCGCACCAACCTTATGTCACGCGCTCGCCAGTCGATGTGGCTGTTGTTGCCCTGTCGGCGCTGCCTGACCTGGTTCGCAACCATCAGCCAGTGTCGGTCATGACGATAGAGCCAGGCGTAACATGCCCCTGCTCCGTCTTGCCTGGCTGCCTTGGCTCCACCGTGATTAGCCAGTGCTTGCAGCCAAATGGCTCGGTACTGCTGCTTTTGCTCAAACTCAGCAGGGAGCAGCTGCACTGACCGCTCGGAGGCAAGGTCGACCTGGCGAGTCTTCGCCTCGCTGATCAGCTCGCCAGCATGCTGGCCAGGGCGCAGGCTGGTCCAGACGATCAGATGCTGCAGCGCACTGAATCCCTTGCGATGCTTCCTGAACATCGCCAACAGCCAAGGTGGAGGCTCTCCGGATGTCAGCAGACCGTTCGCAGCAAGCCAATCCCTTTGATGGGATGCCAGGATCTTCTCCCAGATGACTTCAGCCCTGACCTGCCGGCCTCGCCTGGCGCCGCACTCTGTAGCCAGGTACCGGTACAGGTTGGTCCAGCGTCCGTAGCCAGGCGATTGCACCTCTTCGAGCGCCAGCAGCTGCATAGCAGCCTTGGCGAGCCTGATAGCCTCTTCGCCCACGGGACTCACGCGAAGATCACGGGGCAGAAACAGTGGAGAGGCTGTATGAAACTCGTGCCGCTGCGCTCGACGGAACGGGATAGGTGAGTTCAGGAGCTGACAGCCATGCTCGGGACAGGCATCTATCCCTTGAATCTGCCAGCTACGCCGCCAGTAGGGTTCACCGTAGCGCGCAGCCATATCTTCAAAGCAGATCGGGCAGTAACGCAGCCAATCGGGCCACTTGACCAAGGCCGTCGAGGCCCCAGACAGACCAATCGTCGGCCGGTCGGGAGCAAGCATGGCCTGAAAAAGATCGGTACGGCGCTCCGGCGGAATGAAAGGGGCATAGAGCGGGAACAGCGTGTGATTCAGGATCATGCCTTCCGCATCCAAGCCCGTGTTGTTCGCCAACGCAGTCAGGTGTGTGGGCAGATCGGTGATCGCGGCAACCTTGCTGTCACCGAAAAGCATGTGCAGCAAGGTCTTGTGGCTGCCTATCCCCAGATGTACCCGGCACCGGGCAATACCGCTGTAAAGCAGTTCGTCCGGGTAGAGCCTGGGGAAGTACATGTCAGCTCGCTCTCAGCAGAGGCCGTAGATCGAGGATCAAGCCAGCCTGCTTGAATCTGTCATAGGCCTCGCTTTCAGGCCCATCGGCATAACGTCGGCGCAGATCCTCCTCGGATAGGCACCCCCACTCCGTCCGCTTAACTCTGGAAATGCCGGGCCTCTTGGGAGCGTCCTGCGCGAGGTAGGCCGTGGCCTTGTGAATCAGGGCCGCCAGCGGGATGTCCGGATTCTCCGCCAACAATTCATCGGCCATGGGAATGGCGATGTCCCTCGGGATTTCCATACCTTCGAGCAGGGCGGCCAACCGCTTTGCCTTGTCATCAGCCGGAGGGGCCGGTGGTTTAGGTTGGGGGACGCTATCCAGAGAGCGAGTCAGGGTCAGCAACCGTCCCTCGATCTCTGGCATCAGCAGGTCGTCATATTTGGCGATCAGCTCGGGCCTACCGCTCCGCAAGGCCGCCAGCATCGGATGGACCGGTTTGAACTCGTCCTCGAAAACCCTGCGCAGCAACAGCGGCTTAATGCACTCGACACCTGTCACTATCGCCCGGATCTGCGCCAGCGCGAACAGCTTGATGACGATGTCCATGACCCCTTGGGTGAGGTCGTACATCGTAGCCTCCAGTTCATCATCCAGCGGCGCCGCATTTCGCAGCCACTGATACTTCCAAAGCCGCTTCAACAGACGCTTCCAATGCTCGTCCCGAGGCAACCTATCCCAGCGGATGCTGCCCAACCCGGAGACCCGCCGAGCAGCCCGGAACGTGCGCTGGAAGAACTTGCTGGCCCGGTGGGTGCCGACCTGAATGATCGGAACACCGATGGTGTTCACCAGCGACACGAAGAAATTGTGCATTTTTTCGGCACCACCGGAGCGTGCCTCGTTGAGGTTCTGAACCTCGTCGATGATCAGCACTCCGAGCGTGTGCAGATTGGCCAGCTGGCACATGGATGCCAGCAGACGTTTGGTACCCAGCTTCTTGCGTCCGTGGCTACGGCTGTAGTGGGTACCCAGGATCTTGTCTACTTCGTTGAAGAAGCTCAGGCACAGCTCATCCAAGTCACCGTCAATTGGGCAGTCGACCTTCAGATAGACCAGTTGAGTGATGTCGTAATCAGGGTGATGGAGAGCTTGGGGGTACATGCCCAGAATCCGCTCCAGCGTGCGCGTCTTGCCGCAACCGGAGCAGCCGAACAGCGACAGGCTGTTGGCCGTAGAGGAGACACTCTGGTACACCGCCGCATCCAGATCCTCCTCCTCGACACGGCGATAGCCATTCTGCAGGTGCGCATACCAGGCACCGCTGGCCGGATTCCGACCGATGTACCCTTGACGGATCATCAGGCTGATCTTGCTCTCCAGCTCCAAGTGATGGCTCAGCGGCTGGAAGAAGCCGTGCAACAGGCGGGCAATCGCATGTGCCCTGAGCCGACCATCCAGAAGCGCCTCCTGCGGCTCGAAACCGGGAAGCTGCTGCAATAGATCGACCACCTCCTGCAGATC
>OGEZ01001366.1_pt1 | contig 12475 bp, 6 predicted proteins | sample 1570831 | NCBI WGS metagenome assembly OGEZ01 (sample SAMEA2582059, study PRJEB24529) | metagenome | biome: Human gut stool | place: China | collected 2011
AATTGTGCGCATTGTGCAGGCAAAATTGAAACCAAACTTGCCGAAACAGACGGATACGAAAATGTAAACTTCAACTTTGCCAATAAAAAGCTCGTGCTTGAAAGTGCCGAGAATGTAACGGTACAGGATATACAGGCGGTTTGCGACAGCATAGAGGACGGAGTAGAGGTTATTGACAACACAAAAAGGAAGAATTTAAAGCAGTATTCCTTTACATTAAATAATCTTAATTGTGCGCATTGTGCAGGCAAAATTGAAACCAAACTTGCCGAAACAGACGGATACGAAAATGTAAACTTCAACTTTGCCAATAAAAAGCTCGTGCTTGAAAGTGCCGAGAATGTAACGGTACAGGATATACAGGCGGTTTGCGACAGCATAGAGGACGGAGTAGAGGTTGCAGACAACAGTGTAAGGGAGAGCAACTCAGCCGAGCAAAATGCAGGTTCAGCTAAAAAGGACAAAAAGACAGAAATTAAAAACGAGATAATCTCAATCATCATCGCCGCAGTTTTGGGCATAACGGCATTTGGACTTGAGCTCACCGTTTTCGGCGACTCAGAGTCCGGCTCGGTCGGCTCGTTTGTTCTGCTCGCACTCAGCCTTGCGGCTACCGTAATATCAGGCTGGAGAACCTTTGTAAAAGGCGTTAAATCTATATTTAAACTTCAAATAGATGAAACTACCTTGCTCACCATTGCGGTTGTTGCCGCCTTTGTTTTGGGCGAATATGTTGAGGCGGCTATGGTTACAATTCTCTTTGCAGTCGGCGAAATGGTAGAAGAGAAAGCAGTATCTGCATCGAGAAGTGATATTGCAAAACTTGCGCAGATTCGTCCCGATAATGCAACCGTACTTATAAACGGCAAAGAGGTTATAAAAGCCGCCGAAGATGTGAAAATCGGCAGTACCATTGTTGTTAAACCGCACGAAAGAGTGCCGCTTGACGGCGTGATTTCAAAGGGAAATACCACACTTGACTCATCGGCGCTCACAGGCGAGAGTGTACCTGTTGACGCAGAGGTCGGCAGTGAAGTAATGAGCGGAATGATTAACGGTAATTCTTTAATAGAAATAAAAACAACTAAGGAATTTGGCGACAGCACCGCCACAAGAATTATAAAGCTCGTTGAGGATGCCGCCGCTACAAAAGGCAAGAGCGAAAAGTTTATCAGCCGCTTTGCCGCAGTTTACACACCTATCATCATTTTAATTTCAATCATCGTTGCCATTGTACCGCCGCTTGTAGGCTTGGGCAGTTTCAGCACATGGGTTTATCGTGCTTTGGTATGTCTTGTAGCCTCTTGTCCTTGCGCCATTGTTATTTCAGTTCCGCTTTCGTATTATTCGGGACTTGGCGCATCGTCAAAAATCAGCGTGCTTATTAAGGGCGGAAAATACATTGAGGCACTCGCAAAGGCAGACGCATTTGTGTTTGATAAAACAGGCACACTCACAACAGGTGAATTGTCTGTAAATAAGGTGTTTGCTTACGGCAGTCATTCGTCAGCCGAAATATTATCGCTTGCCGCCGCTTGCGAAAAATATTCTTCTCACCCAATAGCCATGGCAATCAAAGCAAAAGCCGAAAAGAATAACTTGCCTGAGCTTTCCGATTACAGCGAAAAGGCAGGACAGGGCGTTACAGCTAAGTATAACGGCAAGAGCCTTGTCTGCGGCGGTTCAAAGATTTTGACAGACAGCCAAAAAGCAACAGCCGAAAAAACCGCATCGGTTTATGTTATTTATGACGGCGAATTAATCGGGGCAATTTCTGTAAGCGATACATTAAGACCGGAGGCAAAGTCTGTTATTGATGAGCTGAGAAAACTCGGTGTTAAGGACAGCATAATGCTTACGGGCGATAAGAAAGAAAATGCAATGGAAATAGCAAACGAGCTGAAACTCGATTCTTATGCGGCTGAGCTTATGCCGTCAGACAAACTCGAAAAGCTCATTGATATTAAGAAAACACATAAATCGGTTTGCTTTATAGGTGACGGCATAAACGATGCGCCTGTACTTACTGCGAGTGATTGCGGCTTTGCAATGGGATTTGGCAGTGAGGCTGCTATTGAGGCTGCCGATGCAGTGCTTGCGGCAGGCAACCTGAAACAGTTGCCAAGGTCGATAAAAATTGCAAAAAAGGTTGTAGCAACCGTAAGAACAAATATCACATTTGCGCTCGGAGTAAAAACAATAGTAATAATCCTCGCAATACTCGGCATAGCACCAATGTGGCTGTCTGTGTTAGCAGATACAGGTGTAAGCGTACTTTGCGTACTTTATGCCGCAAGACTTTTGCATTTAACCGATAATAAGTAAATTTATGTAAATATTTCCTCTCATAAAAACTACCGCATTCCAAATGGAGTGCGGTAGTTAATTGTTGCTTTTTATTAAATTAATTGGAGTGAATTATTATTTTGCTTAACTCGTGCACTAAACCATAAATTACCCCTACTATTGACATTGAGCTTTTTAACTTTGTGATAAACTAAGTTAAACCATAATTAAAAGGCTGTTCCGCAAGATAGGGAACAGCCTTTATTTAATTATAATATTTTATCTCGGTTATTCATTTTGTAGCATAAGGTCATAAGGCTGTCACTGAGGTGGACATTCTCCACAAGTGTATCGTTATATTTTCTCGCAATGTCATAGTGACTGAAATTCCAATAGTTCTTGATGCCGTAACCATACAGCTTATCAAGTACATTTTCCACACATACTCTCGGTATGCACAAAAACGCAGTGTTAATCTTGTTGTTCTGACAAAAGTCATCGAGCAGACTGTCGTGCATTATTGTAAGATTATTCAGCTTTTTGCCCACCTTTTCCTCGTTGCAGTCAAAGCAGGCGATAAGCTCAAAACCGAGCTTTTCAAAGTTCATATGCTTTGCAACCGCTTTGCCAAGGTTGCCTGCGCCTATGAGTATAGCCTTATAATCGTTGTTAAGACCAAGAATATTCTGTATTTCTTCTTTCAGCTGAGCCACACTGTAACCGTAACCCTGTTGACCGAATCCACCAAAGCAGTTAAGATCCTGTCTTACCTGAGAAGCGGTTACATTCATAATTTCAGCCAGTTTTGTAGATGAAATCTTGTCAATGTGCTGTTCGTTTAACTCAGATAAAAAGCGGTAATATCTGGGCAGTCTTCTGATTACAGACATTGAAATGTTGTCATTTCTGGACATTGTACTTTAACCTTACTCCTTTTAACCGATTTATAATTATGCCTTACGCAAGCGCAGCTGCAAGACGCTCGTTTACTGCAAGCAAGAAATCCTCTGAATTAACCTTTTTCTTGTTTTCAAGAGTTGAAATAGCGTAAAGGTCGCCTGTCATAACACCGTCTTCAATAGTGTCGATAGTAGCCTTTTCGAGCTTGTCTGCAAAGCTCATAAGCTCCGGAAGATTATCAAGCTCGCCACGCTTTCTGAGTGCGCCTGTCCAAGCAAAGAGAGTTGCAACAGAGTTTGTAGAGGTTTCCTCGCCCTTGAGATACTTGTAGTAGTGGCGCTGAACAGTACCGTGTGCTGCCTCGTACTCATATACACCGTCCGGTGAAACAAGCACGCTTGTCATCATAGCAAGTGAACCGAATGCAGTGGCAATCATATCGCTCATTACATCGCCGTCATAGTTTTTGCAAGCCCACATATAGCCGCCCTCACTTCTGATAACTCTTGCAACGGCGTCATCAATAAGTGTGTAGAAATATGTAATGCCTGCCTGCTCAAATTTCTCTTTGTATTCATTCTCAAAGATTTCAGCAAAAAGATCCTTAAATCTGTGGTCATACTTCTTGCTGATTGTATCCTTTGTGGCAAACCATACATCGAGCTTTTGGTCGAGCGCATAGTTAAAGCAAGAACGGGCAAATGATGAAATGCTCTTGTCGAGGTTGTGCATACCCTGAATGATACCGTCTGTCTTGAAATCGAAGATTGTACTTCTTTCCTCTGTACCGTCAGGCTTTGTTACGCAAAGCTCAGCCTTGCTGCCTGCCTTAACAACCATTTCTGTATTTTTGTAAACATCGCCGTAAGCGTGACGGGCAATGCAAATCGGCTTTTTCCATGTAGGAATATACGGAGTAATGCCCTTTACAAGAATAGGACTTCTGAATACTGTACCGTCAAGAATAGCACGAATTGTGCCGTTTGGTGATTTCCACATCTGCTTGAGGTTGTATTCGTCCATTCTTGCAGCGTTTGGTGTGATTGTAGCGCACTTTACGGCAACACCGTATTTCTTTGTAGCCTCGGCACTGTCAATAGTAACCTGATCGTCTGTTTTGTTTCTGTTTTCAAGACCGAGGTCGTAGTACTCGCTCTTTAAGTCAATGTATGGGTAAATAAGAATGTCTTTGATTTTCTGCCAAAGAACCCTTGTCATCTCGTCGCCGTCCATCTCAACGATGGGGGTAGTCATTTTAATTTTATCCATTAGCTGTTCTCCTTTGTATAGTCAAGCAAACCGCCTGCAAGAATAATTGCTCTTGTTCTGTCTGAAAGCTCGCAGTCGGCAACAATGGTTTCGCCTGTTGTCTTGTTTACAACTGTAACAGCCGAGCCTTCTGCAATTTCCTTTTTAACATCAGGAAGCTCAAGCATATCGCCGAGCTTAATCTTATCGTAATCGGCAGTGTTTTGGAATGTAAGCGGAAGAATACCTGCGTTGATAAGGTTGCTCTTGTGAATTCTTGCAAAGCTCTTTACGAGAACTGCCTTAACGCCGAGGAAAAGCGGAGCAAGGGCAGCGTGCTCTCTTGATGAACCCTGACCGTAGTTTTCGCCGCCAACAATAATGCTCTTGCCGAGGGTTTTTGCTCTCTCAGGGAATTCCTTGTCGCATACTGTAAAGCAGTGCTGAGAAATAGCAGGAATGTTTGAACGGAGCGGAAGAATTTTTGCACCGGCAGGCATAATGTGGTCAGTTGTAATGTTGTCGCCAACCTTGAGTGAGCAGGATGCCTCGATAGACTCTGTAAGAGGACTTGTAGCAGGATACTCCTTAATGTTTGGACCTCTTAAAATTTCAACATTGTCCATTTCCTCAACAGGAGCAGGAGCAATAACCATATTATCATTGATAAGGAACTTCTCAGGCAGCTCAATTTCAGCGGCAGGACCGAGCTTTCTTGGGTCTGTAAATACACCTGCAAGTGCCGATACGGCAGCTGTTTCAGGAGATACAAGGTAAATCTGACCGTCTGCTGTACCGCTTCTGCCCTCAAAGTTACGGTTGAATGTACGAAGTGAAATACCCTTGCTGTTTGGCGACTGTCCCATACCGATACATGGGCCGCAGGCACTCTCAAGGATTCTTGCGCCGGCAGCAATCATATCTGCAAGTGCGCCGTTCATAGCAAGCATATTAAATACCTGCTTACTGCCCGGAGCAATAGCAAGTGACACGCCGTCTGCAACTGTTTTGCCCTTTAAAATGTGAGCAACTCTCATAAGGTCAAGGTAGCTTGAGTTTGTGCATGAACCGATACATACCTGGTCAATCTTCTTGCCCTCAAGCTCGCTGATTGGCTTAACATTGTCCGGTGAATGAGGACAAGCAGCAAGCGGCTCAAGCTCTGAAAGGTTGATTTCAATAACCTCATCGTAAACTGCATCAGCGTCAGCGCTAAGCTCTGTGTAGTCTTCCTCTCTGCCCTGAGCCTTGAGAAATTCTCTTGTGATTTCGTCTGAAGGGAATACAGAGGTTGTAGCGCCAAGCTCCGCACCCATATTTGTAATTGTAGCACGCTCAGGAACTGTAAGTGTTTTAACGCCTTCACCGCCGTACTCAACGATTTTGCCGACACCGCCCTTAACGCTCATAACTCTTAATACTGCAAGAATAATATCCTTTGCAGAAACCCATGGGCTGAGTTTGCCTGTAAGATTAACTCTAACCATTTTCGGCATTGTAATGTAATATGCACCGCCGCCCATAGCAACAGCAACATCAAGACCGCCCGCACCGATAGCAAGCATACCGATACCGCCACCTGTCGGAGTGTGGCTGTCAGAACCGATTAATGTTTTGCCCGGCTTACCGAATCTTTCAAGGTGAACCTGATGGCAAATACCGTTGCCCGGCCTTGAAAAATAAATGCCGTGCTTTTTGCATACCGACTGAATAAATCTGTGGTCATCGGCATTTTCAAAACCTGTCTGCAATGTATTGTGGTCAATATATGCAACGCTCTTTTCGGTTTTAACTCTCGGAATACCCATAGCCTCGTATTCTATGTAAGCCATTGTGCCTGTTGCGTCCTGTGTAAGAGTCTGGTCAATGCGCAAGCCGATGTCGTTGCCGACAACCATTTCGCCGCAAACCAAATGCTCTTTAATAATTTTCTGTGCAATTGTGTAGCCCATTTGATTACCTCCGCAAAAGTATTTTTGTGGTATTTGCAATATAAAAGCAATAACCCGTATACATTAATTGCCAATTATAAGGCAATTATTAGTACCTATTATATAACATTTTTCTCTTTATGTAAAGTAAAAATGGATGTAAATACGAAAATTTGCGTTTTTGGCACTATCTGTTGCTAAATTTCAAAAATAAATTGAATTTTCTGTTTTGTGGTGATATAATAAAAAAGTATGCGCAGGACTATTTGAATTTAGATTTTAATAGGGGGATAATTTTATGGAAACAAGAGAAAATTTAAGAAATATAGCGATTATCGCTCATGTTGACCATGGCAAAACTACTCTCGTAGACCAGCTCTTAAAGCAGAGCGGTATTTTCAGAGCAAACGAGGCTGTGGCTGAAAGAGTAATGGACTCAAACGACCTCGAGAGAGAAAGAGGCATTACAATTCTTTCTAAAAACACAGCGGTTATGTATAACGGTATTAAAATCAACATCGTTGATACCCCCGGTCATGCTGATTTTGGCGGCGAGGTTGAGCGTATCCTTATGATGGTTGACGGCGTTGTACTTCTTGTAGACGCTTTCGAGGGCTGTATGCCGCAGACAAGATTTGTTCTTAAAAAGGCTTTGGGACTTGGCAAAAAGCCTTTGGTTGTACTCAATAAAATTGACCGTCCGGGTGCAAGACCGGAAGAGGTTGTAGACGAGGTTTTAGACCTCTTTATCGAGCTTGGCGCTGACGAAGACCAGCTTGATTTCCCTGTTGTATATGCGTCGGGTCGTGACGGCTATGCAAGCCTTGACCCACATCAGCCGGGTACAGATATGAAACCGCTTTTTGAGGCTATTGTAAATGAAATTCCTGCTCCGCAGGGTGACGCCGAGGGCGGACTTCAGATTCTTATTTCAAACATTGACTCAGACCCGTTTGTGGGCAGAATAGGCGTGGGCAGAGTTGAAAGAGGCACTGTTAAAACAGGTCAGAGCGTTGCAATTTGCCATACAGACGGCAATGTAACAAAGAACGCAAGAATAGGCAAGATTTACCAGTACGAGGGACTTAAAAGAGTAGAGAGCGAAACAGCGGAAATGGGCGACCTTATCTGCGTGAGCGGTATTCAGGATATTAATATCGGCGAAACAATCTGCGACCCCGAAAATATCGAACAGCTCCCATTTGTTAAGATTGACGAGCCTACCGTATCAATGAACTTTATTGTAAACAACTCTCCGTTTGCAGGCAGAGAGGGCAAGTATGTTACTTCAAGAAATCTTCGTGACAGACTTTTCAAGGAAATTGAAACCAATGTTGCGTTGAGAGTAGAGGAAACCGACAGCGCCGATACATTTAAGGTATCGGGCAGAGGCGAGCTTCACCTTTCTATTCTTATTGAAACAATGCGCCGTCAGAATTACGAATTTCAGGTATCTCGTCCGCAGGTTATCACAAAGATGATTGACGGCAAGTTAAACGAGCCTATGGAAATGCTTATTATCGAAGTGCCTGACGCTTATGTTGGCGCAGTTATGGAAAAGCTCGGTTCAAGAAAGGCAGAGCTTATAAATATGGGCACTCGTGAGGGCGGCTCAACTCACATTGAGTTCCGTATTCCGTCAAGAGGTCTTATGGGCTATCGTCCCGAGTTCCTTACAGACACAAACGGCAACGGTATTATGAACCATGTATTTGACGGCTATGAGCCATACAAGGGCGAAATCGTAACTCGTCATCAGGGTTCGCTTATCGCTTTTGAAACAGGCGAAACCGTAACATACGGTTTGTATGCCGCACAAGAGAGAGGCAGACTTTTTGTAGGCCCCGGCGTTCCTGTATATGAGGGTATGATTGTAGGCGCAAGCCCTAAGTCAGAGGACATTACAGTAAATGTATGTAAGAAAAAGCACATCACAAATACTCGTGCATCGGGTTCTGATGACGCACTCAAGCTCACACCGCCGTCAATCCTTTCACTTGAGCAGTGCCTTGAGTTTATAGCTGATGATGAGCTTGTTGAGGTTACTCCTGAGAATATCCGTATGCGCAAGCGTATTCTTTCAAAGGAACAGAGAATGAAACAGGCTTTCCGTAAAAAATAATGAGTTTTGTAGTATTAGATCTTGAATGGAACGGTTCGTTCAGCAGTAAGGAGCAGCGTTTTGTAAATGAGATAATTGAATTTGGTGCGGTAAAAACAAATGATAATCTCGAAGTTGTAGACAGATTTGAAATGCTGATTGCCCCACAGATTGGCAAAAAGCTTTGCTCAAAGGTAAAAAAGCTGACAAAGATTACCAACGAGGAATTAAGAGAAAACGGTCATACTTTTATGCACGCCGTTTCTGAATTTAAAAAGTTCTGCGGCGAGTCCGTATTGGTAACATGGGGCACAAGCGATATTCTCGCATTGATTGAAAACTATATGTACTATGCACATAAGCCTGAGCTGCCATTTCTTACAAGCTATTGCAATGTGCAGGATTACTGCGAGAAATGCCTTTCTGTTAATGATAAATCGTCACAGCTCGGACTTTCTGTATGTGCCGATATGCTCGCCATAAACTTTGATGTTGAAGAACAGCACAGAGCGTATGCCGATGCCGAGCTTACACTAAAGTGTATGAAACATCTTATAGACGATTACCCGATAGACAGCTTTATTACAGACGCAACCTCTCACGATTTTTACGACAGACTGCTGTATAAAAATCATTTTATTACAGATATTAATAATCCGGAGATTGACAAACGCAGTATGCGCTTTAATTGCGATGAGTGCGGCAGACAGGCTGCAAGGCAATCTAATTGGAAAGTCAAGAATAAAAGCTTTGTTGCGCCGTTCTTGTGCAAAAGATGCGGAAGAAAGTTTGTAGGCAAGATTTCTTTTAAAAAGAAATATGACGGAGTAACCGTAAGAAAGCGTATAGTAGAGTATTACGAAAAGCCTGCCGATGAAAAAATCGAGAGCGAGGCATAGCATAATAATCTTCTATACATATATAATAGTAATATAAAAACGCAATGCCGAACGGTCGCAGTGACTGTTCGGCATTTTTAAGAATAAAATGTGAAACGGGTTTCATTGTTATTTCAATTTATTTCATATTCATTTCAAAACGAGTTCATATAGTTTTCACTTGGTAAAATTATTATATATACATCGTAAGAAATACGAAAGACACAGCATTAAAGGAGGACAAAATAATGCTTGATAATAAAAATCCAAATGAATTCGACGACATCTATTCAGGTAATACTGAAAACACAAATTCAGAAACTCCACAGGAGAAATCGGCAGACAATGCCGAGGCATCTTATGAGTGGAACTGCGAAAAATCAGACAACAGCGCAAGCGGTAATGAATACCATTATTCATATGTAAATGGCAACAATAAAGACGCATCTCATAATCCTAACAGATACAATGAGCCGACACAGTATTCGTCACAGCAAAGCTATTCATCACAGGGCGCAGAAACAGGATACAGCAATAATTACCATAATCCAAACACAAACACTTATGATAATTATCAGCAAAATACCTATTCCGCTCAGAATCAGCAGTCGCAGAATGTATATAATTCTCAGCCGTACGGTGCAGCACCTAATCATTCGGCAAACGCAAAGCCGCACAAGGTGAAAAAGCCTAAAAAGCCGAGAAAGCCTGTTTCAAGAGGCGCCATTGCCATTGCTCTTGCAGCTACAATGGTATTCTCTTGCGGACTTGGTTTTGGCGGCGGTTATTTTGCAAATAAAATGAACACCACCACAAGCGGCAGCTTGAATATTACCAAAACAAGCAGCAATGGCAACACTACAACAGCCTCAAGCACTTCAACCGCAAGCTCAACCTCTGAAATTGTTAAAAAGACAGCCGACAGCGTTGTAGAGATTTCAACCGAAAGCGTTGTAACAGGCTCGTTCGCACAGCAGTATGTTCAGCAGGGCGCAGGCTCGGGTGTTATCATTTCTCAGGACGGTTACATTCTTACAAATAACCATGTAATTGACGGAGCAAACTCTGTTAAGGTAAGACTCAGAGATGGTACTGAATACGATGCAACCATTATCGGCAGTGATGCAAGCAACGATATTGCATTGCTAAAGGTCAATGCAACTGGTCTTTCAGCCGCAACATTCGGCGACAGCAGCAGACTTGCAGTAGGCGACTATGTAGTTGCTATCGGCAATCCGCTCGGCGAGCTTGGCGGTACAGTTACAGACGGTATCATTTCAGCACTTGCAAGAAAGGTTACTATTGAAAATACTCAAATGACACTCTTGCAGACAAACGCTCAGGTAAACCCGGGTAACTCAGGCGGCGGACTTTTCAATGCAAACGGCGAGCTTGTAGGTATTGTAAACGCAAAGCAGAGCGCAACCGAGGTTGAGGGTATCGCTTTTGCTATTCCGATTAATAATGTACTCGACATTCTCAGCGACCTCAAGGAATACGGCTATGTAACAGGCAAGGTTGACCTTGGTTTGGATTTTACAGATATTACCTCTGATGAAACAGCATTCTATTATGGCGTAAACCAAACAGGCTGTTATGTGCTTTCTGTTGATTCAGGCTCAAATGCCGAAAAAGCAGGCATTACAAGAGGCGACCTTGTAACAAAGGTAAACGATACCGATGTTTCAACATCGGATGATATTACAAACGCACTTGAAAAAGCAGAGGTAGGCGATACCGTAACATTTACAGTTAGCCGCCGAGGCACAAGCAAGACCATTTCATTTGTACTTGAGGAATATGTGCCTGCGGTAAGCAATTCTAAGATTTCCAACGGCTCACAAAAGAGCACAACTCCTACATCAGACAGCAACAATTCAAATGGCGACAATTCTATTTGGTCACAAATGTTTGGTTGGTAATGCGTCTGTTCATATAGATAATTTATTCTGATCTCTTCATACACAACAGCCGATGCGTTTTGCACCGGCTGTTGTGCTGTTTAGCGGTTTTTCAAAAATAATAGGGCAGACAAAGCGTCAGCCCTATTATGGTTTAGTGCATTAAATTGCGGTAGCAAAAAGTATTTGTGGGCTTTGCCCACACTCACAACCTTTGAAAAGGTTGATCAAACTTTTATAAATGTTTTTCTAATGCATTATGCTAAATAATAAAATTTACTGTTTCGGAATAGGCTTTGCCAATTTCATAGCATCGTCTGTTCCAAAAGTGCGGCGAATAACAGTTTCAATATATTTTTTGATAAGCGTTTCGTCATCAACTATTGTAAAAAATCTCAAAACCTGCGTTTGATTAAACCATACTATTTTCATAGGTGCTTTTAAAGTTTTGCTTATTCCGGCAACGGAAAGACTTGCGGTTTCAGTTTTTAATATTTCTGTTTCACTGCATTTGCAGTTGCTCTTTTTGTATAATTCTGTAATATCGGTATCTTCTGAGTCAATAAAACCGCTCGTTACTTGTGATATATTTTCCAAGTCAGCGGCTGCCATATAATCAGCCGAGCTAATCATATAATCCCATCCATAGCCCTGCGCTGCCAAAAGCACATCATATTGATGCCAAGGCCCTGATTGAATATGCTTTATATCTCTGATAAAGGTTACATCATCAATGTAATCTTCAGCTTTGTAATTTTCAGCTTTGCAATCTTCAGCTTTGGAATTTCCTGCTTTGTAATCCTCAGCTTTACTTTTCTTTTTAAATTTATCAAAAAGGCCCATATTATTTTCTCCTTTGTTACAGAAAAGATTTAGCAATAATATATCTAAAAATTACCATACTTGTAAAATAAAAAACAGACTAACAAAAAGTTAATCTGTTTTTATGGTGCGAGTGACTTAGTTAAAAAATAAGTAAACTTTCTGCCTCGTTTGATGCGGCTTGCAAAAATTATAAATATCATCAACGCTCTCCCTAAAAACAGTCCACAGGACTGTTTTCTTAACGGTCGCCTTCAAGTCCCGTTATCACTTTGCTTGTAAAACAAAAAAACAGACTAATAAGAAAGTTAATCTGTTTTTTATGGTGCGAGTGACGGGACTTGAACCCGTACGTCGTGAAACACACGCCCCTCAAACGTGCCTGTCTGCCTATTCCAGCACACTCGC
>OGEZ01001367.1_pt1 | contig 12443 bp, 10 predicted proteins | sample 1570831 | NCBI WGS metagenome assembly OGEZ01 (sample SAMEA2582059, study PRJEB24529) | metagenome | biome: Human gut stool | place: China | collected 2011
AGGGCGGCTTGGCGCCGGTAGCCTGCCTGGAGGGCGGAGAGAACTGCTGCGCCCGGTGCGATACCTGCGCCACGCTGGACTTCTGGACGGGCCTTTACGCGGCGGTGCAGCAGTATGTGAACCAATATACGCTGGCGGACCTGGTCCGGTCCCAGCAGGAAAAAGAGAAGTGAGGGGCGCTGCCGGGACGATGGTCCGGGCGGCGCCTTTGGCTGGATGGAGCAAAGCATGGAGTTTGCGGAATTTGAAAGGAAATACGCCCTGCGGCTGGACCCACAGCAGGCGGCGGCCGTGCAGGCGGTGGAGGGACCGGTGCTGCTTTTGGCGGTGCCGGGCAGCGGCAAGACCACGGTGCTGGTCTCCCGCATCGGCTATCTGATTGCCCAGGGCGTGCCGCCGGAGAACATCCTCACCATGACCTACACCGTCTCCGCCGCCCGGGACATGTCCCGGCGCTTCGCCGCCTTCTTCGGCCAACCTCTGGCCGACCGGCTGGAGTTTCGCACCATCAACGGAGTGTGCAGCCGCATCATTCGAGCCTATGAGCGCACCCAGGGCCGTCAAGCCTTTCAGCTGCTGGAGGACACCGGCCGCCAGGCGGCCATCATTGGAGAAATCTGCCGGCGGCAGAGCGGGGAGTTTGCCTCGGAGAGCACCGTCAAGGCGGTGCAAACCGCCATTACCTATGTAAAAAACAGCATGATCTCTGGCGAGGACCTGGAACAGGTAGAGGTGGAAGGGGTGGAGTTTCCTCCCATCTACCAGGAGTACTGCCGCCTGCTGCGTACCCACCAGCTGATGGACTACGACGACCAGATGATCTATGCCCACCGGATTTTGCGCCAGTTCCCTCAGCTTTTGGAGCAGTTCCGCCGGCGTTATCCCTATCTGTGCGTAGACGAGGCACAGGACACCTCCAAAATCCAGCATGCGATTCTCCGACTGCTGGCGGGGCAGAACGGCAACCTCTTTCTGGTGGGCGACGAGGACCAGAGCATCTACGGCTTTCGGGCCGCCTACCCTCAGGCCCTCACCCAGTTTGAATCCATCTACCCCGGGGCAAAGGTACTCTATCTGGAGCAGAACTACCGCTCCACTCTCCCCATTGTGGCCGCCGCCCAGAAATTTATTGAGCAAAACAAAAACCGCCGCCCCAAACACATGAAGGCGGTGCGTGGAGAGGGGCCGGCCCTGAAAGAAATCTGGGTCCAGGACCGCAGCGCCCAGTACCGCTATCTGGCCCAGGTGGCCCAGGACTGCAAAGAGGAGACCGCGATCCTCTACCGGGACAACGACAGCGCCCTGCCTCTCATCGACCTGCTGGAGCGTCAGGGCATCCCCTACCGCTGCCGCCAGGTGGACAGCGGTTTCTTTACCCACCGGGTGGTGCGGGATATTGTGGATATCCTTACTCTGGCTCAGGACCCCTGGGACGGAGATGCTTTCCTGCGGGTCTACTATAAGCTGGGGGCAGGGATCAGCAAGGCCGCAGCGGAGCAGGCGGTATCCCAGTGCGGCCCGGGCACACCTCCTATTTTGGAGATTCTCTCCTCCCTCTCCGGCACCTCCCCCTGGACCCGCCGCCAGTGCAAGGCCCTCCAGACCCACATGGCCAACCTGCTCACCCAGCGGGCTGACCGGGGCGTGTACCGCATCGTCCACTTTATGGGATACGGGGACTATCTGGAACAGCGGGGCATGGACCAGAGCAAAACGCAAATTCTGGAGGCTCTGGGAGCCAATGAGCCCACCCCGGGCGGCCTGCTGGAGCGTCTGGAGGTACTGCGGGAGCTGGTACGGGCTGGATCGTCTCAACATGACTGTCCCTTCATTCTCTCCACCATCCACTCCAGCAAGGGTCTGGAATATAAAAAGGTGATCTTGATGGATGTGGCCGACGGCCTGCTGCCCAAAACTCTCCCAGGCCCAGACGCTTCTTCTCAGGAACTGGATGCCTATGAGGAAGAACGGCGTCTCTTTTACGTAGGCATGACCCGGGCCAAGGAGGAGCTTTGGGTCATGCGTTTCCGCCGCAGTGAGCTCACCAGCCGCTTTGCCTCCTCTCTCTTCCCAAAATCCAAGGAGGAGGCCAAAAAAGCGGTTCCCCTCTCTCCCCGGGCGGTACCGGACCTGGTAGCCATAGAACAGACTTCCCGCCGCTGCGTCCCCGGCGCGGCCCTGTGCCACCGCAGCTTCGGTCCGGGTCAGGTCGTCTCCCGCTCCGGAGACATCGTCGCGGTACGCTTTGCTGATGGCGTCGAGCGGCGCTTCTCCCTGTCCGCTGCCCTGCGTCTGGGGCAGTTCCAGCTGGCGGATTCGGAGGAATAAAAATTTTTCTCCGGTGAATGGATCCGCCCTCCTCAGTCGTATTGCTTATGAGGGGCAAAGAGAGCCCCAGTTTGATTGGGGAGGTTTTTGTATGAAAAAGATGATTACCATTTTGCTGGTCAGCGCCCTAGCGCTGGGCCTGCTTGTCACCGGGACTTTGGCCGCAGGCCACTTTGGACATGGCACCGGGATCTGCCAGAACTCGGGAGCATGTTACCAGGACGCCGATGGCGACGGGATCTGTGACTACCACGGCAGCAACTGTGCCTATGGGGACACCGACGGTGACGGTGTGTGCGACAATCTGGGCCAGAACTGCGGTCAGAGCCACCACGGCGGCGGCCACCACAGGGGAGGCCGCTGGAATTAACGAAGTAAAAGGGTGAGGACATGCGCAGCGAAGAGGAGGCCAACCGCGCCATCGACCGCTATGCCGACATGGTGCGGCGGCTCTGCATGGTGCATCTGAAAAATCCGGCCGACACGGAGGATATCTTTCAGACCGTGTTTCTGAAATATATCCTCAGCTCCGCTGTGTTTGAAAGCCCCGAGCACGAGAAGGCCTGGTTCATTCGGGTCACGCTCAACGCCTGCCGGGATCTGCTGAAACGGTTTTTCCGCAGCCGCACCGTCTCCCTGGACGAGCTGGCCGATCAGCCCGACCAGCTGTCTCAGGAGCACCGGGAGGTGCTGGAGGCCGTCCTCTCTCTGCCCGCAAAATACCGGGACGTAGTGTATCTGCACTACTATGAAGGCTACACCGCCAAAGAGATTGGTGCGATCCTGCACAAGAACACCAATACCGTCTACACTCTGCTGACCCGGGCCAGGGAACAGCTGCGCAGCACGCTGGGAGGTGAACGCATTGAACCAACCGATCCATGATGCCTTTCAGGCCGTCCAGGCCAGTCCGGAGCTGAAGGAGCGCACTCGAGCCTATCTCCATGCTCGTGCTCCCCGCCGTCCCCGCTATCGCAGCCTGCTGGCGGCGGCCGCCTGTCTGCTGGTCGTTTTTCTGGGGGCAGGCGGTGCATTGGCCTGGTTCACTCCGGTGTCCGCCGTCAGCGTGGAAGCAGGTCCTTCTTTGGAGTTGACGCTGAACCGATTTGACCGGGTACTCCAGGTCCAGGGAGACAGCGCCCAGGACCAGGAACTGGCCGACAAGCTGGAGCTGACCTACCTCAGCTACACCGATGCGCTGGAGGCCATTCTGGGCAGCCAGGAGGTATCCCAGGCCCTGGACAGCGGTACGGAGCTGGCGGTTACCGTGGCGGGACAAAACCAGCAGCACTGCCAGGAACTAATGGAAGATACTCAGTCCTGCGCAGGACACGGGAGCTGTTCCAGCGCCGACTGGTCCCAGGTCACTGCGGCCCAGAAGGAGGGGCTGTCTCTGAGCAAATATCAGATGCTGCTCCAGCTTCAGACCCTGGATCCCTCCATCACGGCAGAACAGGTAAGCGGATGCTCCATGCACCAGCTGCGCCAGTGGCTGTCCGACCTGTCATCCGGCCGGGACGCCAGCAGTTTCTCTGACTGTGGACAGAATACCGGCAGTGGTCAGGGTTTTGGCAGCGGAAATTCCGGCGGTCACCATGGAAGTGAAGGTCATCACGGAGCCTGATAATCCTTCTTTCGCCCCAATTTGGCATATGTCTCAACTTCCGATTTCCTTCTCCCCAAAAATCTGCGAATTTTCCCTTGCCTTTTTTATTCCCCTGTGATATAGTACTTCTCGCGTGAAAAGGGAGTAGTTGCAAGCCGCCTTGTCAACATCTCGATTGTCTTCGGATAATCTGGCAGGGTGGGCCCCCATATTTTGGTGGTAACAAGACTTTTCGGCAGTATTTCCATACTGCCGGAAGGTCTTTTTTGTTTCTTCCGGCACAAACTATTCCTCACAACAGAGAAAGAAAGGCGACGTGTTATGGATCAAAACTTCTTCCAAAAGACACCCAAGCAGACCTTGGAGCACCTCCAGGTCACCTCAGACGGTCTCACCAGTGCCCAGGCCGCCCAACGCCTGGCTCAGTACGGTCACAACCAGCTGGCCGAGGGCAAGAAAAAGAGCGTGCTGGCTGTCTTTGCCGAGCAGTTCAAAGACCTGCTGGTGGCTATTCTGATTGCAGCCGCCCTCATCTCCATGTTCTCCGGCAACATGGAAAGTACCCTGGTTATTTTCGCCGTGCTCATTATGAACGCCATTCTGGGCACCGTACAGTATTTTAAGGCTGAAAAGTCCCTGGAAAGCCTGAAAGCGATGAGCGCCCCCTCCGCCAAAGTGCTGCGTGACGGCCAACGCCTGGAGATTCCCAGCGATCAGGTCGTCCCCGGCGATATCATCGAGCTGGAGGCCGGCGACCTTGTGGTGGCCGACGGCCGTCTGCTGAACTGCTGGTCTCTCAAGGTAAACGAGAGCTCCCTCACCGGTGAGAGCGAAGCGGTGGAAAAGACCAATGAAGCCATTGAGGGCGAGAAGGTCGCCCTGGGCGACCAGAAGAACATGGTCTTCTCCGGCTCTCTGGTCACCTACGGCCGTGCCGTCATGGTAGTTACCGCCACCGGCATGGACACCCAGCTGGGCCGCATCGCCACCCTGATGAACCAGACTCAGCAGCGCAAGACTCCTCTGCAGAAGAACCTGGACGACTTCTCCAGCAAGCTGGCCATGGTCATCATGATCATCTGCGCAGGCGTCTTCCTCCTGTCTGTCTTCCGCAGCCACATGACCATCCTGGACTCTCTCATGTTCGCCGTGGCTCTGGCCGTTGCCGCCATCCCTGAGGCCCTCAGCTCCATCGTCACTATCGTGCTGGCCATGGGCACCCAGAAGATGGCCCGTCAGAACGCCATTATCAAGGAGCTGAAAGCGGTGGAGAGCCTGGGCTCCGTTCAGGTCATCTGCTCCGATAAGACCGGTACCCTTACTCAGAACCGCATGACGGTCCAGAACATCTGGGCCGACGGCGTCCTCACCCGCGGCACCGACCTGGAGCTGGCCAACGATGCCCAGCGCACCCTGCTGAAAATCGCTCTGCTGGACAGCGACGCCACCATGGACCACGAGACCGGCGCCTCCGTGGGCGATCCCACCGAGGTAGCCCTGGTTCAGCTGGGCGGACGCTTCGGTGTAGAGGAGCGTGCCTACCGCACCCAGCACCCCCGTCTGGCCGAGCTGGCCTTTGACTCCGACCGCAAGCTGATGAGCACCCTGCACAACACCGACGACGGTCCCACCCTGTACACCAAGGGCGCCATCGATGTGCTGCTGGACCGCTCCACTCAGCTGCTCACCGCCAACGGCCCTGTCCCCATGACTCCCGAGCTCCGCGCCCAGATCCAGCAGGTCAACCGCCAGCAGTCGGAAAATGGTCTGCGGGTGCTGGCCTTCGCCCTGCGTCCCATGAAGGAAGCCCGTCTGCTCACCCTGGAAGACGAGACCGACTACACCTTCGTGGGCCTTATCTCCATGATCGACCCGCCCCGGCCTGAGAGCATCCAGGCTGTGGCTGACGCCAAAAAGGCCGGTATCCGTACCGTCATGATCACCGGCGACCACAAGGTCACCGCCACCGCCATTGCCAAGCAGATTGGCATCTTCGGTGAGGGCGATATGTCCCTGGACGGCGTGGAGCTGGATTCCATGAGCGACGAGGAGTTGGATCAGAAGCTCCCCCACATCGCTGTCTACGCCCGCGTCTCTCCTGAGCATAAGATCCGCATCGTCACCGCCTGGCAGCGCCGTGGCTGCATCGCCGCCATGACCGGTGACGGCGTCAACGACGCCCCCGCCCTGAAAAAGGCTGACGTGGGCGTAGCCATGGGCATCACCGGCACCGAGGTCAGTAAGGATGCCGCCGCCATGATCCTGGCCGACGACAACTTCGCTACCATCGTCAAGGCGGTACTCAACGGCCGCAGCGTCTATGCCAACATTCGCAACGCCATTCAGTTCCTGCTCTCGGGCAACATGGGCGCCATTCTGGCCGTCATCTACGCCTCCATTGCCGGGCTGAGCGTCCCCTTCCAGCCGGTACACCTGCTGTTTATCAACCTGCTCACCGACAGTCTGCCCGCCATCGCCCTGGGCATGGAGCCCGCGCGTCCCGGTCTGATGGACCAGCCTCCCCGCGACCCCAATGCTTCCATGATGGATAAACCCATGCTCACCCGGGTGTTTGGTCAGGGCCTGATGATCGGCATCGCCTCCATGGTCGCCTTCTATATCGGTCTGAACCAGTCCGGCCCCGCTCTGGCCAGTACCATGGCCTTTGCCACCCTCACACTGGCCCGCCTGTTCCACGGCTTTAACTGCCGCGGCAAGGAGTCCATCATCAAGCTTGGTCTGGGCAGCAACGTGTACTCCCTCATGGCCTTCGGCGTGGGTATCCTGCTGCTGGCTCTGGTGCTGTTTGTTCCCGCCATGGAGAGCCTGTTCCTGGTCTCTCCCCTCAACGGCTTTGACCTTCTGTGTGTGCTGGGCCTGGCCTTTGCTCCTACCCTGCTCATTCAGCTCACCCGCATCTTCCAGGGCCGATAAAATCCAATAGAATAAATGGTTCCCCAATTCTGACCTTTCTCATAGGTCACTCTTTAAAAGCCATTGAATGATCAGGAAAACAGGCGGACAGCGCAAAGCTGTCCGCCTGTTTTATTTTATACCGGGTGGCCTTTGCCCCCCATATAGAGACCACTGAGGTTGTCCTCCTCCAGCTTTGCGATAAGCCGCAGCATCGGGATGGGGGTGTCTGTATCCAAGCAGTCCTGCGCTTCCTTATTGTCACACCCGGTCCATAGAGCAATCCTTCTTTTCCAAACCGGCCGTTATCCCTGGAGGATGGAAACGTTCATTTTTTGTTCACGAAAAACACTGCCGTAATTAAGCTTCAATTATGTTTTGGTTTTTACACTGATTTTACGATATCCAAACAAGGAGGCCTCGCCTGTGAAGGACCAAATGACCTTTCAACGATATGAATTCAAATATTTGATGGATTACCGTCAGCTGAAAGCCGTACTGACTGCTATGGATCCCCATATGGTGCCCGACGAGTACAGCCACAGCTCTATCCGGAATCTTTATCTGGATACACCGAATTACCGGCTTATTCGCCGCAGTCTGGAGAAACCCATCTACAAAGAAAAACTCCGTGTGCGCAGCTACGGTCAGGCTGGAGAACACGATCCGGTGTTTATGGAACTGAAAAAGAAGTACCTCTCGGTGGTGTATAAACGTCGCATCTCCATCCCACAGGATCAGGCGATGGCATGTATCGACGGGAGGCGGCCCTGGCAGAATAGTCAAATCGGCAGAGAGCTGGCCTATACCATGGACTTTTATCAGGCCCTGCGCCCGGCGGTGTTCCTCTCCTATGAGCGGGACTCCTTCCGCGGGGTAAAGGACGAGGATCTTCGGATAACCTTTGACAGCGAAATCCGATACCGTCAGGAGGAGCTGACGCTGGATTCCGATACATGGGGGATACCCATCCTGCCGCCTGGCCAGGTACTCATGGAATTGAAGGTGGCCGGAGGCCTGCCCCTGTGGATGGCACACGTTCTTTCGGAGCAGGGGATCTTCAAGACCTCTTTTTCCAAATACGGTGCTGCCTATCAGGACATTATGCTCAACAGACAGAGAGGAGAAAGAAAATATGCTTGATACTGTATTTCGCGGACTGTTTGATACCGCCCTGACCGATACCATTGCTCCCGGAAACTTTCTTCTCTGTGTGGGCGTTTCTCTGATTCTGGGACTGCTGCTGTGCGCCATGACTGGATGGCAGTCACGCAGCAGCCGCAGCCTCACGATTACCCTGGCTCTCTTGCCAGCGGTAGTATGCGTGGTCATTATGATGGTCAACGGCAATGTGGGCACCGGCGTAGCGGTAGCTGGTGCCTTCAGCTTGGTACGTTTCCGTTCTGCCCCTGGCACCGCCCGGGAGATCTCGGCCATCTTTGTGGCCATGGGCACAGGCCTGATCGCCGGCATGGGATATCTGGCCTACGCAACTCTGTTTGCTCTGATTCTCGGTGCAGCCACTATGGCATACACCGCTTTCAGCCTTCGTCCCCGGAACAGCGGCCCCGTCTGCCGCACCCTCCACATTACTGTGCCTGAAGATTTAGATTATATCGGTGTCTTTGAGCCGGTTCTCGACGAATATACCCGGCAATATAACCTCACCCAGGTGAAAACTACCAACATGGGAAGTCTGTTCAAGTTGACCTACGATGTAACCATGAAAGACACCTGCCTGGAAAAAAAGCTGATCGACCAACTTCGTCTGCGCAACGGCAACCTGGAGATCTCTCTGGGACATCAGGACAATGCCGTAGCCACCCTGTAAAAAGGAGATGATACGATGAAACAAACAAAGCGCGGACTTACCGCCGTTTTGCTGTGTGGCCTGCTGGTTCTCAGCGGCTGCGGAGCACAGAACACAGCGCAGGACACGTCCAATACAGGAACCGTTTCCTCTGAGTATATGACGGCCACCACAGTATCCACCATCGACACAGCCGAAATATTCAGTGACCGGGATCTGGCAGGAACCTATGACGAGAGTGAGGCCATTGACATACAACTGAATGGAAACACCGCCTCCTGCGATTCCAATTCTGTTGTCATCGACGGCGGTACCATCACCATCACAGCCGAGGGGATCTACCGCATTTCGGGTACTCTTACGGATGGACAAATCGTGGTAGACGCCGGCGATACGGAAAAGGTTCAACTGGTGCTGGCGGGAGCAGACATTACCAGCTCCACCTCCGCTGCCATCTACGCTTTGGAGGCTGACAAGGTCTTCATTACTTCAGCGGAGAACACGGAGAATACCCTGACCAACGGTGGGGAGTATGTTGCTATCGATGACAATAATATCGATGCAGTAATCTTTGCCAAAACTGACCTAACCCTCAATGGCTCCGGCAGCCTGACCATCAACGCCCAGGCCGGTCATGGCGTCGTATCCAAAGACGACCTGCTCATTACCGGCGGAAACTATACCATCACCTCCGCCAGCCACGGCCTGTCAGGCAAAGACTGTGTCGCCATTGCAGACGGTGTTTTGACCATTACCTCTGGTAAGGACGGTATCCATGCGGAGAACAGCGACGATCTCACTTTAGGATGGCTCTATATCAAGGATGGCAGCTTCACCATCCTCTCTCAGGGAGATGCCGTCAGTGCCATGGGAGCCCTTCAGATTGACGGCGGCACCTTTAATCTATCTACCGGAGAGGGCAGTGCCAGCGTAGAGATGACCAGCAGTGACCAGTTTGGCGGCGGCCAGCGGGGCGGCTGGACAAACCAGACCACCGCTCCTGACACCCAGACCACTTCCACCAGCCAGAAGGGTATCAAAGGTGAGAACACCTATGCCATCAACGGCGGCACTTTCACCATCGACAGCGCAGATGACTGCCTTCATTCGGGAGGAGAAATGGCGATTGCCGCGGGAGAGTTTACCCTGAGCAGCGGAGATGATGCCATCCACTGCGATGACGCCCTCACCATTCAAAGCGGCACCTTTACCATCCCCTACTGCTATGAAGGCATTGAAGGTCTGTCTATCACCATTGAGGACGGTGTGTTTGATATCACATCCAATGACGACGGCCTCAACGCCGGCGGTGGGGCAGACAGCTCTGGCTTTAGCGGATTTGGCGCCCGACAGCAGGACACCTTTACCGCCAGCTCCAACTGCTTTATTATGATTAACGGCGGTACATTTACCATCGTATCCACCGGTGACTGCGTGGACTCCAACGGCAGTCTTACCATCAACGGCGGTACACTGGCTCTCACCTGCAACGGCAGCGGAAACACCGCTATTGATTGTGACGGTGCTTATGCCAACAACGGCGGCGATATTACCACCAACGATGGCTCGGAGACCAACCCCGGCCAGATGAGCGGCGGCCGCGGCGGAATGGGCAATCAAGCCGGTACAGATGGCCGCGGTGGTGTTCGTGGTCAAGATAGTACGGCAGCCTCGGGAGAACTGGGGCAAACATCTGGGACATAATTCTGCACAGACTCTATCTGACAAGATGGCCAACATTCATACATGTGCTGTCCCGCATGCTTTAATTTCCCTCATACATAGTACTAAGCCCCATAGGTTCGCATTGTACCTATGGGGCTACATATTTGAGATCTATTTTATTTCTGCCAGAGATCGGGATACTTCTCCTGGGCAATTTGGACCACCACACGGTCAAAGAGCACCAGGATCACCTGCATGTCATGCTCCTGCAAAAAGGCCTGAATGGTCTCTACTGCCACTTCCAGGGCCTGGTCTTTGGGATATCCATACACCCCAGCAGAGATCAGTGGGAAGGCCACCGAGGCACACCCTTTCTCCCAGGCCAGCTTCAGGCTGGTACGGTAGCAGGAAACCAGCTTCTCCCGCTCACCCCGCTGCCCGCCATGCCAGATGGGCCCCACGGTGTGGATCACATACCGGCAGGGCAGCTGGTAGGCCTGGGTAACTTTGGCCTCTCCCGTCTCACAACCGCCCAAGGTCCGGCACTCCGCCAGCAGCTCCGGCCCGGCGGCCCGGTGAATGGCGCCGTCCACGCCGCCTCCCCCCAGCAGAGAACGGTTGGCGGCATTGACGATGGCATCCACCTTCAACTTGGTAATATCCGCCTTCTGCATTTCCAGGGACATATCCCCACCTCCTGTTATGATGTTAGGATCATTGTATCCCATTCTCTCTCAAAAGACAACCAGCACAAGAAAAGGCCGGAGAACTTCCCCAGGAAGCTCTCCGGCCTTTTGTTCTTATATCGTTACGTCATTAAGCGTGGTGCTTGACGCCCAGGTTCTCAGACTGGAAAGCCCACAGCATACCAACCACGACAACCAGCATCCCAGCAACGCTGAGCACATCATTCAGGACCATTTTGCTCAACTCCTTTCTCCTTATGTCACTAGCATAGTCGGAGAGCTGAAAACAGTCAATGTACGATATTACAATCTCTGCCATGGAAAATACAGGCTGTTTTGTGCACATTTTCAGTTATTTTCAATAATGGTATAAATCCAACTATTTTAATCAATTTATATCACATTTTTAACATTTTCTTAGCGATGAATCATATTTTCCCTATATATTCCAATATTGCATGGATCTGTGTTTTTCATATCTTGTAGGATATGTGATGCATAAAAATCGGGACGCCGCGTTCTGCGGCGTCCCGATAAAACAGGGCTTTATTTAAACTTACAGCTCAGGCGCCTGGTCCTCTTCCACGGACTCAGACTCCAGTTCCATAGCGCCCTCCTCGAAGAGCAGCTCCTCCCCGGCGTCCTCGCTCTCGGGAGCCTCCAGAGCGTCGGCCACAATGCCGCCGTCCTGAGCGGTGAGGTTGCCCTCGTCGTCGAAGGTATCAAACTTGCGGTACTGAGTCAGACCGGAACCGGCAGGGATCAGCTTACCGATGATCACGTTCTCCTTCAGGCCCAGCAGGTGGTCCACCTTACCCTTGATAGCAGCCTCGGTGAGCACCTTGGTGGTCTCCTGGAAGGAGGCGGCGGACAGGAAGGACTCGGTGGCCAGAGAGGCCTTGGTGATACCCATGAGCAGACGGGTGCAGGTGGGCAGACGCAGCTCCTCGCCCATCTCGTTCTTCTCGCCGGCAGCGATGCGGTCCTTGACCGCCTGCTCGGCATCCAGGAACTCGATGATGTCGATGGTGGAGCCGGACAGCAGATCGGAATCGCCGGCGTCCTCCACACGAACCTTCCGCATCATCTGACGGACAATAACCTCGATGTGCTTATCGTTGGTGTCAACGCCCTGCTGACGGTACACCTTCTGAACCTCGCGGATCAGATAGTTATGACAGTCGGACAGGCCGCGGATACGCAGCACCTCGTGGGGAGACAGAGCGCCCTCGGTGAGCTGGAAGCCCTTCTCCACGGTGTCGCCGTCCTTGACCTTGATACCGGCAGAGTAAGGCAGAGCGTAGGTCACCACCTCGCCGTCGTTGGCGGTGATGGTCAGGTTGCACATGACGTTGCGCTTGGTCTCCTCGATGGTCACGCGGCCGCCAATCTCGGCCAGCTGGGCCATCTTCTTGGGCTTGCGGGCCTCGAACAG
>OGEZ01001368.1_pt1 | contig 12428 bp, 11 predicted proteins | sample 1570831 | NCBI WGS metagenome assembly OGEZ01 (sample SAMEA2582059, study PRJEB24529) | metagenome | biome: Human gut stool | place: China | collected 2011
GGGGTAGCCGATGGAGTTGCGCACCTGCTCAAAGGCGCGGCCGGCAGCGAACATGGCAAAGCTGGAGGCGAAAGGCACCAGTCCCATGGTGGAGGCACCGGCGGCCACAGCGATCATGTTGCCCTCGGCGATGCCGCAGTCAAAGTGACGGCCGGGGAAAGCCTTCTGGAAGGTGGCGGTCTTGGTGGCACCGGCCAGGTCAGCGTCAAAGACGATCAGGTTGTCGTGCTCGGCACCCAGCTCCTTCAGAGCGTTGCCGTAGCTGTCACGGGTTGCGATCTTTTTCACGTCTGCCATCTTACATCGCCTCCACTTCTGCCAGCTGAGCCTTCAGCTCCGTCATGGCCTTCTCGTATTCCTCGTCGTTGGGGGCCTTGCCGTGCCAGCCAGCCTGGTTCTCCATGTAGCTGACGCCCTTGCCCTTGGTGGTCTTCATCACAATGGCAAAGGGTACACCACGGGTCTCCTTGGCCTTGGCAAAGGCGGCCTCCATCTGGTCAAAGTCGTGGCCGTCGATCTCAGCCACCTCAAAACCGAAGGCCTTCAGCTTCTCAGGGATGGGGTAGGGGCTCATCACGTCGGCGATGTTGCCGTCGATCTGCAGGCCGTTGTTGTCGATGATAACGCACAGGTTGTCCAGCTTGTAGTGATGGGCCAGCATAAAGGCCTCCCAAACCTGGCCCTCCTGGATCTCGCCGTCACCCAGCAGGGTGTACACCCGGCAGTCCTTGCCCTGGTACTTGGCGGCCAGAGCCATGCCGGCGGCAGCGGAGACGCCCTGGCCCAAAGAGCCGGTGGACATGTCCACACCGGGGGTCTCGTTCATGTTGGGGTGGCCCTGGAGGTGGCTGCCGATGTGGCGCAGGGTGAGCAGGTCGCTCTCAGGGAAGTATCCCCGCAGCGCCAGGGCGGCGTACAGGCCGGGGGCAGTGTGGCCCTTGGACAGGACAAAGCGGTCCCGGTCCTTCCACTTGGGGTTCTTGGGATCCACGTTCATCTCTTTAAAGTACAGGTAGGTAAACAGGTCAGCAGCTGATAGGCTGCCGCCGGGATGGCCGGCCTTGGCGGCGTGGGTTCCCTCAATAACACCCATGCGCACCTTGCAGGCGGTGGCCATCAGTTGCTTTTTTTCTGCTGCGGTCAAGTAGATCGCTCCTTTCATACGCATTGGCTTCCGTTGCATAAAAAGTGGACTGGAGGGCCAGTCCCGCAGGGTCCGAAACAAAAGGGCACCAAGCCCCCACGGAATGCTCCGAACAGATGGAATGTATGATAAGTTTCTGGGTTTATTATAGTGCGTGACGGAGAGTGGTGTCAACCTTGAGGTGGCCTAAGAGGCAGAAAAATCCCCCGGCGGAGCAAAATGCCTCACCGGGGGATGGAAGTTAACGGAAATAAACCAGGGGATCTTTGGGGGGCTCGGCCTTTTCTACGGTCTGGGCATAGAGCACCACGCCCTCACCCTCGTAGACGGCGGCGTGCTCCCAGCGGATCTGAGCGGTGACGGTGACCCACTCCCCTTTGCGCAGGGAGCGGCTGCGGTCATATTTGCACAGGAAACCGAAGAAACGGATGTCGTCCACACAGCAGGTCATGGCGTTGCGGCCGGGAATGAAGGTGCCCTTGGGCAGCTTCATGCTGGTCATGGCCTGGGCCTTAAAGGTGACGGTCTTGCCCTCGTAGCGCTCGGGGTGGTCCTGGATGTCAATATACCAGATGCCGTAGTCGTCATCCTCCAGCTCCAGGTGGTCGCTGTCCAGAGAGTAGGGGAGGATGTCCTCCACCTCCAGCTCCTCGCCACGCTCGTCCTCAAAGACGATCTCGCACATGCGGTTGACCGCCCGGATGGACCGCTTCCAGCCCGACAGAGGCATGTCTAGGGTGCAGCGGTTGAAGAGCACCATGTCTGCCTCGGACACCTGGTCCACGATCATAGACTGCATGTTGGTGCGGTACATCTCAAAGGTAGTGGCGTCGATGACGTGGATGGCCTGGTACAGTCCCCACTCCCGGGGCAGCTTCAGATCCCGGAGGATCTGGATGGGCCACATGCCGTTATACTCCAGCAGGACGCGCTCGGGCTGGTAGCGCCGCTCCACCTCGTCCAGAAAGTCGCGGGTGAGCTGGGACTGGTCCTCCACCGGCACCAGACGGCAGTTGCGCTTGGACAGCTTCTCCTGGTCGTACTCCTCCTCGCCGTCCTCACAGCGGATGAGCACGGTGCGCTGGCCGTCGTTGAAGTAGTCCATATTCAGGGTGTCGATAAGCAGGGTGGTCTTGCCGCTGTCCAGAAAACCGGTGATTAAATAAAGAGGGATACGGGAATCAGGCATGTTCCGTCACCTCACGCCAGCAGGAACAGCTTCTCCAGCTGCTCCTCCTTGAGATCGGAGCCGATGACGCACAGACGGCCGGTATAGTCGGCAGCGCCCTCCCGGATCTGGAACTCGCCGGGCACCAGGTCGAAGTGCAGCCAGGTCTGGCCGTCGTCGCAGGGCAGGATGCCCTTGGCACGGAGGATCACGCCGTAATCCTCGCCCATGGCCAAGGCGGACAGGGCGTCCTGAAGATCCTCGCGGCTGTACTTCCGGGGTGTCTCGCGGCCCCAGGAGGTGAATACCTCGTCGGCGTCGTGGTCGTGGTGGTGATGGTGGTGCTCGTGGCCCATATCGCAGGCCAGGCAGGCGTCACAGGCAGCCTCGTCACAGCTGTGGTCATGCTCGTGGTGATGGTGGTCATGGTCATGATCGTGGCAGCCGCAGTCGCAGTGCTCGTCGTGGTCGTGGTGGTGATGCTCGTCCTCGTGCTCATGGTGATGATGCTCATGGTCGTGATCGTGGCAGCCGCAGTCGCAGTGCTCATCATGCTCATGGTGGTGATGCTGGTGGGCGATTTCCTCCATCAGCTCCTGGGCCAGAGAGTGGCCGCCCTCCATGGCGGAGAGGATCTGAGCGCCGGTGAGCTGGTCCCAGGGGGTGGTGAGGATGGCAGCCTTGGCGTTTTTGTCCCGCAGCAGCTTCACGGCGGTGTTCAGCTTGGCCTCGTCCATCTTCTGAGTACGGGAGAGGAGAATGGCGCTGGCGTGCTCCACCTGGTTGTTGAAGAACTCGCCGAAGTTTTTCATATAGATCTTGGCCTTGGTGGCGTCCACCACGGTGACAAAGCTGTTGAGGTGCAGATCAGGGGCCTCGGCCTGGACGCGCTCCACGGCGGCAATGACGTCGGACAGCTTGCCCACGCCGGAGGGCTCGATGACAATGCGGTCGGGGGCGTAGTCGGCCAGAACCTGCTTGAGGGCTGCGCCGAAGTCACCCACCAGAGAGCAGCAGATGCAGCCGGAGTTCATCTCGGTGATCTCCACTCCGGCGTCCTTCAGAAAGCTGCCGTCAATGCCGATCTGGCCAAACTCGTTTTCGATGAGCACGATCTTCTCGCCGCGGAACACCTCGTCCAGCAGCTTCTTGATGAGAGTGGTCTTGCCGGCGCCTAAAAAGCCGGAGACAATGTCGATTTTTGTCATGGTGAATTCGTCCTTTCTACTGTAAAACGATAAAAATTATACATTCCAAAGCAGGCCGGAAGCCCGCAGAAATTGGCAGATCAGGTGGGCGGCCTGGTCCCGGGTGGCGGGAGCCTGAGGAGCGCTGAGATCCAGCTCCACCCCCAGAGCGGACAGACGCCAGGCCGGGGCCTGAGCCCAGTCGCTCAGACCGGCATAGGCAGCCTGCTGGCCGGAGAAAATGGGCTGGTCGGCCATAGCGTAGCCGTCCATACAGGCCCAGGAGGAGACAGCCGAGAGAATAGTGACCAGCTCCTCATAGGTGAGGCTGTCCTGGGGGGCAAAGCTGGTGCTGCTCCGTCCGGCCAAAAATCCTTTGGCCACCATGGCATCCACCGCCTTGGTGTACCAGGCGTCGGAGGGGACGTCGGTAAAGCCTGCCGAGCCGCTCTGACGTAGATTCAGGGCAGAGGCCAGCAAAACAGCAAATTCGCCCCGGGTAATGGACTGCTCCGGCCGGAAAGAGCCGTCCGGGAAGCCGCCCAGTAGCCCATAGGCGGACAGGGTGGCCACATCGTTGGCATAGTCGCACTGATCCAGATCGGTATAGTCCCAGCGGCAGTTGTAGCTCAGCCCAGAAGCCTGAGCGGCCTGAGCAGGGGTGACGGCGGTCCACTGGCTGTCTCCAGCACCCTGGCTGAGCTGGGCAGAGGGAGGCAGGGCCTCCAGCAGCTGGTCAAAGGCATCCCGATATTCCTCTTGGGCGGCCTGCTCGCCGGAGATGTAGAAGGTACAGCCGGCAAGCTCCAGCTTCCAGTATCCCTGGCTGTTCTGGGGCTGCGCGGCCGTGAGCAGCAGCGCCGCGGCCGGAGCATATTCCTGGGAAATCATGAGGGTGGGCAGCACGCCAATGGTGTCGTTGGTGGCACCGTCAGGAGAGAAGAAGCGGTAGGAGGTGATCTTCAGAGCGTCCCCGTCAAAAAGGCCGGGAGCAGACTCCTCATCCAGCACGATCTGGGCGATACCCTTGCCATAGGTGCGGCCGCCTACAGCGATTCCGGCGCGGTAGTCCCGAATGGCGGCAGAAAACAGCTCAGAGGCGCTGGCAGAATTGCCGTCGGTAAGGATGATGAGCGGCTGGTCGGTCCGGTCAGCATAGTCGCTGCTGCTGTAAACCTGAGTATATTTCCCATCGCTGTCCCGGAAATAGGTGATATTGTGTCGGCCAATAAAGCTGCCGACGCTGTCTGCGGCGGCATTGGTGGAGCCGCCGGGGTTGGAGCGCAGGTCCAGAAGGATGGGGCGGTCCAGATCGTCGTATTGGGCCAGCGCCTGGGAGATGGTTTCTGCGGTGGTGTCACCGAAGCTGATGCACTCGATCACGGCCACCCCGTCCACCAGAGAGTAGGTGACGATGGGCACCTGTACCTTCCGGCGGGTGAGGGTCAGCTCCCGGGTGGAACCCGTTTTGCCGGAGAGGACGGTCAGCGTGACCCGGGAGCCCTCCTGACCGGTCAGGGCAGAGGACTGCTCCGAGGCGGTGACGGGCACTCCGTCAATGGACATGATGCAGTCGCCCTCCTCCAGTCCGGCCTGCTCCGCCGGGGAGTCGGGGAGGATGGACAGGATCAGAAATCCGTGTTCCGTGACTTCCTTTTGAATGGACACGCCGATCCCCACCAGAGTTTCCCCGTTGACCGAGTTCAGGAAGGCACTGTACTCCTCCTTGGTCATGTAGACGGTGTAGGGGTCACCCAGGGCCTCCAGCATGGAGTCCAGATCCTCCTGGGCCAGAACGGAGTCGGGAATCTGGTCCACATAGAATTGTTCCAGAAGAGCACCGGCCTGTTGGACGGTAAGGGCGGAGACGGGAGTCAGGCACAGGGAACACGCCAGAGCCACAGACAGGCCGGCAGAAAAGATACGTTTCATAGGTAAAACTCCTGGTCCGTAGAAATGGCACGCCGGATGCCACAAGGGGGTGGCATCCGGCGCGATGGATCGGTTAGATTTTGGGGGTGCGGTAGGTCATTTCATCACGCTTGGGGCCGGAGGAGACCATGGTGATGGGGGCGCCGATGTGGGCCTCCAAAAAGTCCACATAGTCCTTGGCCTGCTGGGGCAGGGACTCGTAGTCCTTGCAGCCGCGGATGTCGCACTTCCAGCCGGGCAGAGTGGTGAAGACGGGCTTGGCCTTCATCAGCAGGGGAGTGACAGGGAAGACGTCGGTGACCTTGCCGTCGATCTCGTAGCCGGTGCAGACCTTGATCTCGTCCAGGTAGCCCAGCACGTCCAGGCAGGTGAGAGCCACCTTGGTGGCGCCCTGCACCATGCAGCCGTACTTGGTGGCTACGGCATCAAACCAGCCCACACGGCGGGGACGGCCAGTGGTGGCGCCGAACTCGCCCTTGTCACCGCCACGGCGGCGCAGCTCGTCGCCCTCCTCGCCCAGCAGCTCGCTGACGAAGGGCTCGGTGTGGGAGCCCACGGAGGAGGAGTAAGCCTTGGTGACGCAGATGACGTCCTCCACCGCGGTGGGGGGCACCGCAGCGCCCACACAGCCAAAGCCGGCCAGAGTGTGGGAGGAGGTGGTCATGGGGAAGATGCCCAGGTCGGGGTCCTTCATGGAGCCCAGCTGACCCTCCAGCAGGATGGTCTTGCCCTCCTTCAGGGCCTGGTGGACAAAGCCCACCGCGTCGCCCACGTAGGGACGGATCTCCTCACGCAGCGTGACCAGCTCCTGGAACAGCTCGTCCACATTCAGCGCGGGCTTGTGGTAGAGGTGCTCGAAGAGTACGTTTTTCAGGGAAACAGCGGCAGTCAGACGCTCCTTCAGCCGCGCCTCGTCAAACAGGTCGCACACCTGGATGCCGATCTTGGCGTACTTGTCGGAGTAGAAGGGGGCGATGCCGCTCTTGGTGGAGCCGAAAGCCTTGCCGGCCAGACGCTCCTCTTCATAGGCGTCCTGCAGGGTGTGGTAGGGCATGAGGATCTGGCAGCGCTCCGACACGATCAGGTTGGGCGCAGGCACGCCCTGATCGGTGAGGGATTTCAGCTCATCCACCAGCTTGCGGATGTCCAGTGCCACACCGTTGCCGATGATATTGGTGATGTGGGGGTAGAAGGTGCCGGAGGGGAGAATGTGCAGAGCAAAACGGCCATAATCATTGATGATGGTGTGGCCGGCATTGGCACCGCCCTGGAACCGGATGACCACATCAGAGGTCTCCGCCAGCATGTCGGTGATCTTGCCCTTGCCCTCGTCGCCCCAGTTGGCGCCTACGATCGCTTTTACCATAATGTTACCTCCGTGAACCGGGATTCGCAACCGAAAAACGGATTTGCCTTATCCGGCTCATAACGCAACAACCATATTATACTTCCTTTTTTTTCGGGACGCAAGAGCCAATCGTGTAGAAAAAAGGGGAGCTTTTGTGAATGATTTGCCAAAAAGGAGAACTAAGGGGCGGGGACCACATCGGGGGCCATCAGGTTCAAGCCCTTTTGCAGCAGTTCGGTCGAAAGCTTCCCCTGACCGTAGGTGATCAGATTGCCCTGGGCGTCAATAAAGATGGAGAAGGGGAAGGAGTTGATACCGTAAGTTGAGATGGCCTGGTAGTCTACGTCGTAGTACACCGGGAAGGTAAATTCTGCCTCCTTCAAATAGCTCTCCGCCTTTTCCCGGGTGTCGTTCATGGCCGCGCCCACATTGACCAGCACAAAGTGGATCTGGTCCCCGTACTGCTCATACAGAGCCTGGATGTCGGGCATCTCCTGCTTGCAGGGGGAACAGGTAGAGGCCCAGAAGTTGAGGAAAACAGGTTTATCCCCTAAAAAGTCGGACAGCTGTACCATGTTGCCCTGGGAATCCTCCATAGGGAAGGAGGGAGCGGGATTGGCTTGCTGGGAAGAGGAAGAGGAAGAGGAGGAGCCCTCCGACTGGCTGGGCTCATTGGCCAGCTGGCTGTTCTGCACGCCGGGAGCCAGGCGGGTGTAGAGAAATCCGGCGGCGGCCAGAATTACCACCAGGGCGATGCCTAAGATGACAGTAGATTTTTTACCCATAATGAAGTACCTCCTTAGACAAGGCGGGAGAGCAGCGTGCCCATGGTGCCGGTGGCCATGAGGATACCCACTACGATGAGCAGTCCGCCCGAGACGGCATTGATAATAGAATAGTGGCGCTTGATCCAGTCAAAGGCAGTTTTCAGGGACTGGATGAGCAGGGCGCTGGCCAAAAACGGGATGCCCAGGCCGGCGGAGTAGCACAGCAGCAGGAGAATCCCCCGCAGGGTAGAGCCCTGCTGGGAGGCCAGTACCAGGGCCGAACCAAGGAAAGCCCCTACGCAGGGAGTCCAGCCCACGGCAAAGACCGCGCCGAATACCAGAGCGGAGAAAAAGCCCATATCATGGCCCACGGAATAGCCCTTGGAGCCCCGGAACAGGGACAGGCGGAACACACCAAGGAAGTTAAGGCCGAAAAAGATGACAATCAGGCCGCTGACGATATTTACCGCCTGCTGGTGCCGGGTGAGCAGCGCGCCGATGGAGCCGGCAAAAGCGCCCATGGCCACAAACAGCAGCGTAAAGCCCAGCACAAAGCCCAGAGCATTTTTCAGTACCCGTCCCCGGGAGGCATCCGGCTGTCCGCCAGCAAAATAGGACAGGTAGATGGGCAGCATGGGGAGCAGACAGGGAGAGATGAAGGTGATGAGACCTTCCAGAAAGGTGACAAGATAGACCATGGGATTCCTCCGGTTTGATTACTGAGATGAGCGGGAAGTCAGGCGCTGCCACAGGGCGGACAGCAGGTCTCCGGCCAGCGCGCCAAGCAGACCTCCCACCAGCATGGAGTAATAGGGGGTGGAGGTGAGGGGGCAGGTCCCGGTGGCACACAGGGTGAGACGGTAATAAAGGTATCCCCCTGCCAGGCCAAGAGCGATAAAGATAAGCCCGGCGGCGTTGGAGCGCAGAAACGAAAGAACTTGCTTCATGATAAAAACCTCCTGTGGGTTTGTCAAGAAAAAACGGTTTGGATAGGGTAACCATACCACAGTGAAATCGTTCCCTCTGTGACAGGGTCACAAACCTCTTGCCCCAGGAAGAAAAAACAGTATAATAAAGGAGAAACAAACGATCCCCGGAGAGAGGAGCCCACTATGAATACCCTGACCCCTGAATCCCTGTCCTTCTGGCCGCACCTCACCCGGCAGCAGCAGGAGACCTTGCTGAGCTGTGTACAGCGGGCGTCCTATGCCCCTGGACAAATCATCCGCTCCCCGGATACTGACTGCCTGGGAGCTCTCCTGATCCAGAGCGGTGTGGTGCGCATCTACCTGCTCTCAGAGGACGGCCGGGAGGCCACCATCTCCCGCATGACGGAAGGGGAGGTGTGTGTGCTGTCCGCCTCCTGTATGCTCAATGCCATCACCTTTGATGTACAGATCCAGGCGGAGACAGCGGTGGAGGTGCTGGTCATCCCTATTCAGTATCTGTCCGTTTTGATGCGGGAGAATATCTATGTAGAGAATTTCATCTACAAGGCGGCGGCCCAGCGGTTCTCCCACGCCATCCGGGCCGTGGAACAGATGCTCTTTTATACGTTGGAGCAGCGGGTGGCCTCCTATTTGCTGGAGGAGTCCCGGCGGCTGGAGACCGATACCATTCAAGTTACCCAGGAGCAGCTGGCCCAGGCCATCGGCAGCGCCCGGGAGGCGGTGACCCGTACCTTAAAGAAACTGTCCGCTGCGGAGACGGTGGAGCTGTTTCGGGGCGGTGTGCGTATCCGGGACCGGAAGGGGCTGGAACGGCTGGTAGAGCGGGGCGGCTTGTAAAATCACAAAAGGAAATGTAAAACCGGGGCGGTTCCCATAAGGAAACCGTCCCGGATCTTTTTTTGCCTGAGGGAGTAAAAAGAGAAGAAAAAACGGGCTGATTTTACATTGAAACCAGATAGGAGGGGGTTCTTTTGATGAAAAGTGACCAAATTCCTGGGGAATATGCGATTTTACGTGGATTTAACACAAAGGGGCTTTTTCATTTTACATGGCTTTTTTATACTGAGACACGCAAAACGGGAAACGGATTGCACAGTACTTAAACGAAAACGAACCAAAGGAGAATGATGAATATGAAGAAGCTTACTTGCCTGGGCCTGTCCCTTGCTCTGGCCCTGGGTCTGTTCACCGGCTGCGGCAGCAGCAATCAGGATCAGGGCAGCAGCTCCGGTTCTCAGAGCAACACCAATGACTCCTCCACTGTGGAGCTCAGCGGCACCGTGAATACCGACGGTTCCACCTCCATGGAGAGCGTGGTCAAGGCCCTGGGTGAAGCTTTCATGGAGCTCAATCCTGGTGTGACCGTGAACTACTCCGGCACCGGTTCCGGCACCGGCATCCAGTCCGCCATCGACGGCACCTGTGACCTGGGCCTGTCCTCCCGTGCTCTGAAGGATGAGGAGAAGCAGAACGGCGCGGTAGAGAACATCGTGGCTCTGGATGGTGTGGCCGTGGTCATCAACCCCGCCAACGGCGTGGAGGACCTGACTGTGGAGCAGATCGCTCAGATCTTCACCGGTGAGATCACCAACTGGTCCGAGCTGGGCGGCACCGACGGCGAGATCGCTGTGTTCGGCCGTGAGGCTGGTTCCGGCACCCGCGGCGCCTTCGAGGAGATCGTGGGCGTAGATAATACCTGCAAGTACACCAACGAGTACTCCTCCACCGGCGACGTGATCGGCAACGTGGCCTCCAACCCCAACGCCATCGGCTACGCTTCCCTGTCCGCTGTGAATGACACTGTGAAGGCTGTGAAGGTCAACGGTGTGGCTCCTTCCGAGGACACCGTGAAGGACGGCTCCTATGAGATCCAGCGTCCCTTCGTGATGGTCACCAAGGAGGGTGCTGAGCTCTCCGAGGCTACCCAGGCTTTCCTGGACTTCGCCATGAGCGCGGATGCTGCCGACATCATTGCTGCTGCCGGTGCTGTGTCTCCCAAGGGCTAATTCCTGAGAAACATGAAAACAAGCCCCCGGTCCCCGGGGGCTTGTTTTAAATCAATGTCTCCCCTCTGCCATATTCCTCAGTTGACACGGGGACATGACATAGCTCGTGTCTCAGTGTCAGCTGAGGAGACAAACGAAAAGAAAAGGTTGAGTGATATGAAAAAAGAGCAAGTCATTGGAAATCAGGGCGGTGTGCGCCGGGTGAAAGACGCCATGGAATGGATCATGAAGACTCTTTTTATGATCTGCGGATTTATTGCCATTGCCTTTGTGCTGCTGATTACCGTTTATCTGATCATTTCCGGTCTGCCTGCTATCAAAGAGGTTGGTCTTATTGACTTCCTGTTTGGCACCCGTTGGGCCTCCACCGACAAGACCGATCCGGCCTACGGCATTCTGCCCTTTATTCTGACCTCCATTTACGGCACCGCCGGCGCCATTATCATCGGCGTGCCCATCGGATTTATGACCGCAGTATTTCTGGCCAAGGTAGCGCCTCCCAAGGTGGCATCGGTGATCCGTCCGGCGGTGGATCTGCTGGCCGGTATTCCTTCGGTGGTGTACGGTCTGGTGGGTATGATGATCCTGCTGCCTGCCATCCGGGAGTTCTTCCACATTCCCGCCGGCGACAGCCTGCTGGCTGCTATCATTGTGCTGGCTGTTATGATCCTGCCCTCCATCATCTCGGTGTCTGAGACCGCCCTGAAGGCGGTGCCCAAGGAGTACGAGGAGGCCAGCCTGGCTCTTGGGGCCACCGAGCTGGAGACCTACTTCCGGGTCACCGCTCCTGCTGCCAAAAGCGGCATTGCTGCGGCGGTAGTGCTGGGCGTGGGCCGTGCCATTGGTGAGGCCATGGCCATCCTGATGGTAGCCGGCAATGTGGCCAACATGCCCTCCATGCTCTCCAGCGTCAAGTTCCTCACCACAGCCATCGCCAGTGAGATGAGCTATGCTGCTGTGGGAAGCCTGCAGCGAAATGCCCTGTACTCCATCGGTCTGGTGCTGTTCCTGTTCATTATGTGTATCAATGTGATCCTCAATGTGTTCCTGAAACGGGACAAGGAGGCGTAAAGGATGACGAATACTATGACTACGACTTCTGCCACTCAGACGGCCAGTAAGGCCAAAAGTAAGCTCTCTCCCCGCCGCCGTGTTTATGAGGTGGGGATGCGGACCCTTCTCTATCTGTCTGCCGGAGCGACGGTTCTGCTGCTGCTCTTTCTCATCGGGTACATCTTCTATCGGGGCCTGCCCAACCTGAACTGGACATTTTTAACCAGTCAGGAGAGTGTGCTGCGGGGTACTGACGGTATCCTCCCCGCCATTCAGAATACCATTTACGTTATCATCGTGACTCTGATTTTTATCCTGCCTCTGGGTGTAGGTGCGGCCATCTACCTCACCGAATATGCCACCAACCACAAGCTGGTAGCGGCCATTGAATTTGCTACCGAGACTCTGGCCGGCATTCCTTCCATCCTGTACGCCCTGGTGGGTATGCTGGTGTTCTGCCAGGTTATGAATTTGGGCAAGACCCTGCTGGCCGGCGCGCTCACCTTGGTTATTATGACCCTGCCCACCATCATTCGAACCACCCAGGAGTCCCTGAAGACCGTCCCCCAAAGCTACCGGGAAGGCTCCCTGGGCCTGGGTGCGGGCAAGTGGCACATGATCCGTACCGTGGTGCTGCCCTCCTCTGTGGACGGCATTGTAACGGGCTGCATCCTGTCCATCGGCCGCGTGGTCGGTGAGTCCGCCGTACTGATGTTTACCGCCGGCATGGGCACTACCCTGCAGAACTTCTTCAGTTCCGGTGGCCTGCTGGACAGCTCCGGTGCGACCCTGACTGTGGCTTTGTACGTCTACGCCAAAGAGCGCGCCGAATTTGATCTGGCCTTCTCGGTGGCGGTGGTGCTGCTGATCATC
>OGEZ01001369.1_pt1 | contig 12419 bp, 11 predicted proteins | sample 1570831 | NCBI WGS metagenome assembly OGEZ01 (sample SAMEA2582059, study PRJEB24529) | metagenome | biome: Human gut stool | place: China | collected 2011
ACGGACGAGATAGCCCGCCTGCACGAGGAAGACCGGAAGGTGACGCGCATCGTCATCACTTTTGCCCTGATAGCCATCTTCATCGCCTGCCTGGGGCTGTTCGGGCTGTCGCTCTACGACATCCGCCAGCGCTACCGCGAGATAGCCCTTCGCAAGGTGCACGGCGCACAGGTGGCCGACATCTGCCGCCTGTTGCTGCGCAAGTACTTTGTTCTGCTGGGAGCTGCCTTCGTGACGGGAGCCGTCATTGCTTACGTCGGCATCCACCGCTATATGGAGGACTTCCCTCATCACGCTCCGCTCTCGCTGTGGATTTTCCTTGTGGCGGGTGTGATAGTAGCCATCATCGCCCTGTTCACCGTGCTGTGGCAGATACGCCGGGCGTCGCAGGTGAATCCGGCGGAGGTGATGAAGAGGGAGTAGGGGGCCTCACCCCCGGCCCCTCTCCCAAGGAGAGGGGGGAATACAAAATAGAAATGAATTGAGAATGAATAATAGATAACAATCACTTAAAAAAGAATGCCGTAGCCCATCCTCCCCTCTCCTTGGGAGAGGGGTCGGGGGTGAGGCCTTGAATACTTATGATACTACATTACCTGAAAGTGGCTGTCCGCAGCCTGTTGAAGTACAAAGTCCAGAGCCTGATAAGTGCTGTCGGGCTGGCAGCGGGATTCGTTTGTTTCGCTCTGTCGATGATTTGGATACGATACGAACTGACCTATGACAACTTCCATCGGGGAGCTGACCGGATTTACATGATTTATGGGAACTCCATCTTGTCAAAGAACGGATATTCGTTGACTCAGGCCTATCCTTTGGCCGAAGCACTTCGCGAGACATTTCCCGAGGTGGAGGACGCGACTGCTTTCAACAACCGGACCGTATGGGTGGAAGTGGAGGGCAGGGAGTCTGCCCGGAAGTTTATGGAGGCGGATACCGCCTTTGTACGGATGTTCGACGTCCGCCTGCAGGAAGGCAGCTGGAGCTTCCTGCACAACACGGACGAAGTGGCACTGACGGAAGAGGCTGCGCTCAGTCTGTTCGGCACCCGTGAGGTGTTGGGGAAAAGTCTGAAGATGGGACGCGACGAGCAGAAAATAACGGCCCTGATTACCGGCTGGGGAGAACACTCCAACATCCGGTATGACATCATGGGCGGAGTGGGAAAGGATGATATGGTCTGGAACGTCAACATCTTCACCGTGTGCCTCCGTCTCAGGGAAGACGTGGATGCAGAGGCGTTTGCCGGAAAGCTGGAGGAACATGACTTTAACCCCGATGGCGGTGTTTGGGCCAAAGGCCTGCGGCAGGAGAAACTCACCCGCTGCCACTACACGCTGCTGAAGGATGAAAACAGCATTGCGCTGACCTACATACAGTTGTTTGCGGCAGTGGGCGCAGGGGTCATCTTCATGGCGCTCATCAATTACTTCTCGCTCATGGTGACACGCATCCGCATCCGTACCCGCGAATTGGGGCTTCGCGTGGTCTGCGGCTCGTCGAAGGCGGGACTGTCTCTCCTGTTCGGCACGGAACTGACGGTGCTGATGCTGGCAAGCGGATTCCTGGGCATGACGTTCATTGAATGGACCGAACCCAAGTTCTGTGAACTGTCACAAGTTACAGAGGGAGTGATGACATCGTCGGCAGGTTATTTTGTGCTGATACTCATCGTGTCGCTGTTGTTGGCGGCTATCCTCATCGCCCGTTACACCCGCCGGTCGCTGGTGACGGTGTTGCAAGGCAATGCCCGTCCGGGCGGAAGGGGCATCGGCATCCATCAGTGGGGCATCGGCATCCAGCTCTTCTTCGCCCTGCTGGTGGTGTTCGCCCTGTCCGTCCTGTTCCTCCAACTGCACTATCTGAAGACCACCGATATCGGGTTTGAGCGCGACGGTAAGGCCACGTTCCTCCTCAGCAATGAACAAATGCTGCACGAACTGCGCGAACTGCCTTACGTTCACGAGGTACGGGAGGACATGTTTTCCCTGTTGCCTGACTACGGAGGAGCGTCCATCCGACTGGACGATTGGGAGGGGAAAGCCTCTAACCAAGAGCCGATAGAGGCGCTGGTCATCGACCAGGACCGGACTTTCCTTGACTTCTATGGCATCCGCCTGCTGGCAGGTCACTGCCGCTTCGACGCACCCGACGAAATAATCATCAACGAAGCGGCGGCAAAAGCCCTGGGCTGGGCCGACCCGGTGGGCAAGAAGGCCGGGCGGTTTACGGTGACGGGAGTCTTCAAGGATGTCCATACCACATCGCCCACCGTGCCGGTGAAGCCCATGATGCTGGTGGGACGGAACAACGCCCTGGGGGTAAAGGCAGGTGGAATGGTGGTTATCCGTTTTGACGAAAGCCATGCCGATGACCTGAAAGCTTTCTACAACGACTGGATGACCAAGCACATGCCGCCACGATATCACATGCCCTTGCGTACGGCCAACGATTTTTATGAAGACTACCTCGTGTCCGAATACGCCCTGTCACGCCTGCTGGTGTTCGTCTCGCTGGTGTGCATAGTCATCTCGCTGTTCGGACTGTATTCGCACATCGTCCTGGCGTGCGAACGCCGGCGCAAGGAGATAGCGATTCGTCGGGTGAACGGTGCACGGGTGGCAGACATACTCACCCTTTTCGTTCGCGAACATCTGCTGCTCCTGTCGGGTGCTTCCATCGTGGCGTTTCCCGTGGGCTATGTGCTGATGAGGCACTGGCTGGAACGTTATGTGGAGCAGACTCCCATCGCCTGGTGGATTTATGTCGGTATCTTTGCCGTCATGGCGTTACTGATTTCCCTTTGCATCGGCCGTTCCGTGTGGCGGGCAGCCAATGAGAATCCGGCGGAGGTGGTGAAGAGGGAGTAGAGGCCTCACCCCCGGCCCCTCTCCCAGGGAGAGGGGGGAAAAGGATGTATATAAATAAATAGGAGTGAATAGATAATAGACAAGAGAAGACTGATTATAAAATTAACTGTATATTTAACCCGTCTTTTCCCATTAAGCGGGAAAGGCATTAAAACTGAAAGATTATGATTAAGACTGTAAACTTGCAGAAGATCTTCCGTACGGAAGAAGTACAGACATTGGCTTTGAACAATGTGAATATCGAAGTGAACGAAGGTGAATTTGTAGCTATCATGGGACCGTCGGGTTGCGGTAAGTCCACACTGCTCAACATACTTGGGTTGCTGGACAATCCGACATCGGGCGAATACTACCTGAACGGAACGGAGGTATCGAAATACACCGAGGCGCAGCGCACCAGCTTGCGCAAGGGTGTCATCGGTTTCGTCTTCCAAAGCTTCAACCTGATTGACGAACTGAATGTGTATGAGAACATTGAACTGCCGCTGCTCTATATGGGAGTACCTGCCAGCGAACGTAAACAGCGCATCGAACAGGCGATGGAACGCATGGCCATCAGTCACCGCTCGAAGCACTTCCCGCAGCAGCTTTCCGGTGGTCAGCAGCAGCGTGTAGCCATAGCCCGTGCCGTAGTGGCCAATCCGAAACTGATTCTGGCCGACGAGCCTACCGGTAACCTTGACTCGAAGAACGGTAAGGAAGTGATGGACTTGCTGAAGGAACTGAACAAGGAAGGCACGACCATCGTCATGGTGACACACTCGCAGCACGATGCCGGCTTTGCCGACCGCATCATCAACCTGTTCGACGGACAGGTAGTGGCCGAGGCAAACCTGTAAGACTAGTTGAGATATAAAAAGAATAGAGGGCACATCCACTGGCGGATGTGCCCTCTTATTAAAAATAGGAATGTCTATTTGTCAGTGTTTACTTGATAATATCCAGTTGTTTGAAGCATTTCGTCAGCTTGTCAACTGCATAGTCGACCTGCTCTTTGGTGTGGGTAGCCATCAGGGCTACACGTACCAACGTATCTTGCGGAGCACATGCAGGCGGTATCACCGGATTGATGAAGATGCCTTCGTCGAATGCCAGTTTGGTCACCATGAACGTCTTGTCCGTATCGCGTACGTACAAGGGGATGATAGGTGATTCTGTATCGCCGATTTCGAATCCTGCATCGCGGAATTTCTTCAGAGCATAGTTGGTGATATCCCACAGGCGTTGGATGCGTTCCGGTTCCGACTTGATGATGTGCAGAGCCTCGCGTGCGGCAGCCGTAGCGGCAGGAGTGCTGCTGGCCTGGAATATGTACGAACGCGCATTGTGGCGCAGCCAGTTGATAACCGCTTTGTCTCCGGCAATGAATCCGCCGATGGAAGCCAGCGATTTGCTGAATGTACCCATAATCAGGTCCACGTCGTCGGTCACACCGAAGTGGTCGCAGACGCCTCGTCCCTGACGGCCGAATACGCCCAGTCCGTGAGCTTCGTCTACATAAATGCTGGCGTTATATTTCTTTTTCAGACGTACGATTTCGGGCAAGTTTGCCAAATCGCCTTCCATGGAGAATACACCGTCTACTACAATCAGTTTTACAGCATCCGGTTCACACTTCTGGAGTTCCTTTTCCAGGTCTTCCATGTCGTTGTGCTTGTACTTCAGCTGAGTGGCAAACGACAGGCGTCGTCCGTCGACGATTGAGGCATGGTCGCGGTCATCACAGATGATGTAATCGCCACGTCCTACTACTGCCGGAATGATACCTTCGTTTACGGTAAAACCAGTCGAGAAGCAAAGTGCTTCGTCTTTGCCTACAAATTCGGCCAGCTCTTTTTCAAGCTCCACATGGATGTCAAGAGTTCCGTTGAGGAAACGTGAACCGGCACATCCGGTACCATATTTGTCTGTGGCCGCTTTGGAAGCGTCGATGATGCGTTGGTCGTAAGTCAGCCCCATGTAGGCATTCGAACCAAACATCAGAACCTTTTTACCATCCATTTCCACCTCTGTGTCCTGGTGGCTGTTTATCGTGCGAAAGTAAGGGTATACCCCTTGAGCCATGTATTGTTGTGGCAGGTCATATTTCGCAAATTTGTCTTGTAGTAAACCCATGAATATAATAAAATATTTAACTCTTAAAAATAAGCCTTTTCAAAACAGGGGGCAAAGATAGCAAAATATGTCGGTTTTTGTCCTGTTTATCTGAAAAAAACAGCCTTCGGGCGTTTTAAAACATTTACTATTGCAGAAAATTAAAGGATTTATATTACTTTTGCCTAAATAGAGAATGACAGCATAGAAGAATTTTGCATGAGTGACGGAATGAAAAAAATAGCATTTGTCGTCAATCCTATATCGGGAACACAAGGCAAGGAACTGATATTGAAATGGGTTGACGAGAAACTGGATAGAGAGAGGTATACGGCAGAAATACTTTATACCCAACGTGCGGGACATGCTGTGGAAATAGCGGCGGAGAAAGCACGTGAAGGAGTGTATGCCGTAGTAGCCATTGGAGGAGACGGAACCATTAACGAAATAGCCCGGTCGCTGGTTCATACAGAGACGGCGCTGGGCATTATTCCTTGTGGGTCGGGCAATGGACTGGCACGTCATTTGCAGATTCCTATGGAGCCTAAGAAGGCCATTGATATTATAAATGAAGGGGTAACGGAAATCATTGATTATGGAAAAATCAACGAAATACCTTTCTTTTGCACCTGTGGTGTGGGCTTTGATGCCTTTGTCAGCCTGAAGTTTTCGCAAGCGGGCAAGCGGGGGCCGCTCATGTATCTGGAGAAGACACTGATGGAGAGCTTGAAATACCGGCCGGAACGTTACGAGGTAGAGATGGATGGAAACACCACCCGCTATAAAGCTTTCCTGATAGCGTGCGGCAACGCGTCGCAGTATGGAAACAATGCCTACATCACTCCGCAGGCTACGTTGGACGACGGCTTGCTGGACGTGACTATTCTCGAACCATTCACTGTGCTCGATGTACCGGCATTGGCTTTCCAGCTTTTCAATAAAACCATCGACCAGAACAGCCGCATCAAGACTTTCCGCTGCCAGTCGCTGCGTATTCACCGTACGAAGCCGGGAGTAGCCCATTACGACGGCGATCCGGTGATGATGAACGAGACACTGGATGTGCGAATCGTACAGAAAGGACTGAAGGTGATCGTACCCCGTAATGCGGGAAAAGATACATCGAACGTTCTGGCCCGTGCCCAGTATTACATTAACGGACTGAAGCAGCTCAACGAAGCGATTGTAGAAGACATTGCCACTAAAAACAAGGCGATGCTGGACCGTGGAAAGGAACAGATCAGGAAATTGAAAAAGATGAATGAGCAGTAGCTCCTTAAAAAACTGTTCCGGTTTGCTTTACATTAGAATAGTTTTCGCTATTTTTGCACGAATTTTTGGATGTGCTGAAAAGGCAGATCTTAAATTGGAAAATCTGATTTTTAAAATCTTTATATATTATGTATAGATCACATACCTGCGGAGAGCTCCGTATCTCCGATGTCAATAAGCAGGTCACGCTGGCTGGTTGGGTGCAGCGCAGCCGTAAGATGGGTGGAATGACATTCATCGATCTCCGCGACCGTTACGGAATCACCCAATTAGTATTCAACGAGGAAGTGAATGCCGAACTTTGCGAGCAGGCCAATCACCTGGGACGCGAATATGTCATTCAGGTTACCGGTACGGTGAACGAACGTTTCAGCAAGAACGCCAACATTCCTACAGGCGACATTGAAATCATTGTATCCGAGCTGAACGTACTGAACGCCGCCCTGACTCCTCCCTTCACCATTGAAGACAATACCGACGGAGGCGACGACATCCGTATGAAATACCGTTATCTGGACTTGCGCCGTACGGCAGTCCGTAAGAATCTGGAGCTGCGTCACAAGATGACCATCGAAGTACGCAAGTACCTCGACAGCAAAGGTTTTATCGAAGTAGAGACTCCGTTGCTCATCGGTTCTACTCCTGAAGGTGCCCGCGACTTTGTAGTGCCTTCGCGTATGAATCCCGGTCAGTTCTATGCCTTGCCGCAAAGCCCGCAGACATTGAAGCAGCTGCTGATGGTATCGGGTTTCGACCGTTACTTCCAGATTGCGAAGTGCTTCCGCGATGAAGACTTGCGTGCCGACCGTCAGCCGGAGTTTACTCAGATTGACTGTGAAATGTCGTTTGTTCAGCAGGATGATGTTATCGAACTGTTCGAAGGCATGGCCAAATATCTGTTTAAGGAACTGCGTGGTGTGGAACTGACTGAACCGTTCCTGCGTATGCCGTGGGCCGATGCCATGAAGTACTATGGTAGCGATAAGCCCGACTTGCGCTTTGGCATGAAGTTCGTCGAACTGATGGACATTATGAAAGGATATGGCTTCTCGGTATTCGACAATGCTGCCTACATCGGCGGTATCTGTGCCGAAGGTGCCGCACACTATACCCGCAAGCAGCTCGATGCATTGACCGAGTTTGTAAAGCGTCCGCAAATCGGAGCCAAGGGCATGGTTTATGCCCGCGTAGAAGCAGACGGCAACGTGAAGTCGAGTGTAGACAAGTTCTATTCGCAGGAAGTTCTGCAGCAGATGAAGGAGGCCTTCGGTGCCAAGCCGGGTGACCTGATTCTGATTCTGAGCGGCGACGATGTGATGAAGACTCGTAAGCAACTGTGCGAACTTCGTCTGGAAATGGGTAACCAGCTGGGCTTGCGCGACAAGAACAAGTTTGCGCTGTTGTGGGTGGTAGACTTCCCGATGTTCGAGTGGAGCGAGGAAGAAGGCCGTCTGATGGCTATGCACCATCCGTTCACTCATCCGAAGGACGAGGATATTCCTTTGCTCGATACCGATCCGGCTGCTGTGCGTGCCGATGCTTACGATATGGTGTGCAACGGTATCGAAGTGGGTGGCGGTTCTATCCGTATTCACGATGCGAAGCTGCAGGCCAAGATGTTCGAGATTCTGGGCTTCACGCCCGAAAAGGCTCAGGAGCAGTTCGGCTTCCTGATGAATGCCTTCAAGTTCGGTGCACCCCCTCACGGAGGTCTGGCTTACGGTCTGGACCGTTGGGTAAGTATCTTTGCCGGACTCGACAGTATCCGCGACTGCATTGCCTTCCCGAAGAACAATAGCGGACGCGACGTCATGCTTGATGCACCGGGTTACCTCGACCAGAAACAGCTGGACGAACTGAACCTGATAGTAGACGTAAAAGAGTAAAATTACGTTCGGAAAGAATAGTGAAAGAGTCCACACGCATTTTCCGTTTTGCCCTGATCGGTACGCTGAATGCCCTGATTACGGCAGCTACCGTCGGATTTATGATGGGTGTATTGGGCGTTCACTATCTGGCTTCCAACATTACAGCTTATGTTCTTGCCCAGACGCATAATTTCGTCTGGTGCAAGTTCTGGATATTTCCCACAGACAAGAAGAGCAACACCTGGCGGCAGGTGCTGCTCTTTCTTATTGCTTTCGGAATGGCCTATCTGGCACAGTTCCTGTTCATCGTCTTATTGGTAGAATGGCTGTCGTGCAACGAATACCTGGCCCAGTTCCTGGGACTGTTTGTTTACGGTGCGGTCAACTTCCTGATGAACAAAAAGGTTACCTTCCCACAAATTTAACTACTTAGGCATTTGCAGTGCAACAGTTATTGCACTCACAGTGCAGTAGGCAGTGCACTCGCAGTGCAGTAGTTATTGCACTCATAGTGCAGTAAGCATTGCATTGTTTTTCCTTAATTACGCCAATCGTATTCCATTATATAATCGTCGAATTGGGGTGGCTCTTCAATGCCGTTTTTCCGGAATATATCGGCAATGGCCTTTTGTATTCGGGGTGAAATAAGCATCTCGCCCGAGCGGCTGTAGTAATAGACACGGCGGCTGGAGAAGCAATGTTCTACCTGTAGGCGTACTGCCTTTATCTGATGTTGGGTGATGTGATCGTACAGGTGCGTCATTCCTTTGGCGAAACGCTTGGGTTGAGACGAACGGAACTGCTTGCACTGTTCGGTGGCATAGCGGATTTCATCGTTATTTGGATTGACGATGCTGATAGATACAGACTGTTTGGGCAACTGTGTCAGTTGCTGGTATGCCAGCGCGCGCAGGCATTGTTCGGCCAGTGGGCAACTGTCGCTTGCGATGCACACTGCGTAATTACCCGGTATATTCATGTTGCTCATAGTTGGGCTATTGTTAAGTTGGTTTTGCATAGAATTAGACAATGCTTTCCGGACGGTTAGTCCAGAAAGCGTTTTACAATACCTTCGTAGGCGTCGATGCGGCGATCGCGCAGGAAAGGCCACCAGCGGCGTACGTTTTCCGAGCGTTCCAGATCGACTTCCACAACCAGATTCTCCGGTCGGTCGTTGCTGGCCTGTGCCAGAAGTTCGCCTTGCGGTCCTGCTACGAAACTGTTTCCCCAAAACAGGATGCCGTTGGTCTGTCCCGACGGGTCGGGTTCGTGGCCTACACGGTTTACGGATACTACCGGCAGTCCGTTGGCTACGGCGTGTCCGCGTTGCGAGATGATCCAGGCTCCCAGTTGGCGTGCCTTTTCATCGTCCGTATCAGTGCTTTCCCAACCGATGGCAGTGGGGTAGATCAGAATTTCGGCTCCTCGCAGTGCCATGAGTCGTGCTGCTTCGGGATACCACTGGTCCCAGCATACCAATACGCCTAATTTGCCTAATGATGTCTGTATCGGCTCGAAGCCCAGATCGCCGGGAGTAAAATAGAACTTCTCGTAATAGGCCGGATCGTCGGGGATGTGCATTTTGCGGTACTTGCCGGCAATGCTTCCGTCGCGGTCGAAGACCACGGCTGTGTTGTGATACAGTCCCGGTGCGCGCTTTTCGAAGAGTGAAGTGACAAGCACAATGTGGTTGGCAGCTGCCAGCTCGGAGTAGAATCCGGTGGAAGGACCGGGAATCGGTTCGGCCAAGTCGAAAAGCTGGGTGTTCTCTGTCTGGCAGAAGTACAATGAGTTATGCAGTTCCTGGAGGACAACGAGCTGTGCCCCGTGTGCGGCACAGGCTTCGATGCTGTGTGCCAGGTTCATCAGGTTGGTCCGTAAGTCGGCCGTATTGGGCTGTTGGATGATTCCTACTTTTATTTTTCTCATAATGGATTTTTTGTTGTTACTGTAGCAAAGATAAATATAATACATGAGATTTTCGCCAAGTATGTCAACTAAATGCAAGAGGGTTCTGCTTATCGTTCTTGAGGCAACATATAATATTTATTTAAGTTTATCGGCTTTAACTTCTAAGCCCACCTTAGTAGGCGATAACTCCTTTTAACTTCTTTAACTTCTGCGAATCTCACATTTGCAAAACTTAAATAGTATATTTGTGCATACTAATGTAGTAGTTATGGGACGTAAACTGTTGAACCGTATGAAAGTTATTCTTGCCGAAAAAGGTAAAACTAATAAATGGCTTTCTAAACAGTTAGGAAAAGATCCTGTAATTGTTTTAAAATAGGTTACAAACACTTCACAATCTAATGTGGAAATGTTGATTCAGATAGCTAAGTGGCTTGGAAGTAAATGTTGGTGATTTATTAAGAATCGAGTAATTATGGAAAATGAAACAGGTTATGTATATATATTGACAAACCCAAGTTTTAGAGAAGATTGGGTCAAAATTGGTAAAAGTTCACGCCCTGTAGATGTCAGAAGCAAAGAACTTGATAATACAGCTGTGCCTTTACCTTTTGAGATTTATGCAACTCTCAAAACTACTAAATATGCTAAAGTTGAGAGACAGATACATAAACAGATTGATCGTCTGACAGATTTGCGTATAAGACAGAATCGCGAGTTTTTCAATATAGCTCCATCTGTCGCTTTGGATATTATGCGTGATATTGCAGATTTATTAGATGACGCTGAGCTTTATGTGTATGTTGATGGAAAGCCTGTTGTCAGCAAAAGTAAAGATGAAGATAAGAAGATAGAGGCAGAATCTAAAGAGAAACAACGCAAAACCCAAAAGCCTCCGTTTAAGTTTCATATGATTGGCTTGAATGTTGGTGATACGATTGTTTTTGATCCACTTAGAATGCCTGTCAGAATTGCCAGTGATGATAAAATTGAGTATGATGGTCGTCTGTATAGTCTCTCTGCATTTACAGCTAATTTCCTGCCTGAAGAAAAACAGAACTTATCCGGGGCATATCAAGGACCGAAATACTTCAGTTATAATGGAAAAATATTAAGTGATTTGAGGAAGGAAAAGGAACAATATTAAAATGAAATCTTCATGAAGAAGCAAACGTGCTCATGAAGGAAATCTTAAACGACTGGGAGAAGCTGAAATGAGTATGAATCATAAGACGGAAACACTGCTTTCCCTGCTGGATGAATATAAGGCATTGGGCATTGCGGAACAGATAGACTACAACAAGTTCTATCTGTATTCCCTTATTACCCATTCCACAGCCATTGAGGGTAGCACGGTTACCGAAATAGAAAACCAGCTGCTTTTCGATGAAGGAATCACGGCAAAAGGCCGCAGCCTGCAGGAGCAGATGATGAATCTGGATTTGAAAGCGGCATACGAACAGTCCACGAAGCTTGCCAAGGCGCATGCTGATTTTTCTGTCGATATGCTAAAAGGCTTGTCTGCTTTGGTGATGAAAAATACGGGTGGAGAATATAACACTGCAAGCGGTAGTTTTGACTCGTCGAAGGGAGAGTTGCGCTTGCTTGGTGTTACAGCTGGTGTCGGAGGAAGTTCCTATATGAATTTCCAGAAAGTTCCTGCTAAATTGGAGGAGTTTTGCCGATATATAAACAGTCAGCGAAAGGAACTACTGAGTACAGACGATGTAATCTCTAAATATCGGCTCAGTTTTGAAGCTCATTATCAGCTTGTCACTATTCATCCTTGGGTGGACGGCAACGGGCGTATGTCAAGGCTGGTGATGAATCAACTACAATATGAATTCGGTCTGGTTCCTTCCAAAGTGGTCAAGGATGATAAGGCAGAATATATCCAATCACTTATTGATGCACGCGAGCAGGAAACGCTTCTTCCTTTCTATGAATTTATGTTCGACGAACATATACGGAATATCCGTAAGGAGATAGAAGCATACAAGAAGTCACAGGCCGCTGACCTGATAAAACCTGTATCTGACCCGATAAATGAAATTTCTGACCCGATAACAGAACGCTTGTATCAGGCTATTCTAAAGAATAACAAATTGAATTATGCTGAATATGGAGCGTTATTGGGCGTATCGGAAGCAACTATCAAACGCCGCTTGGGTGAGTTGAGGAAGGCCGGGATTATTGTACGTATGGGTAGTAATAAGAGCGGATATTGGGAAGTGGTGAGTTTGAAGGATAGAAAGGAGAGGAAGGTATGAGTGAATGGAAGAAAGTGAAGTTGGGAGAAATTTCTCTAAATATTCAAACTGGTCCTTTGGGACTTCAATTGAGGTGTCAAAACTAAAAGTAACTGACATCTTGTTATTTTTAGGCACGGATTACACGGAAAAAC
>OGEZ01001375.1_pt1 | contig 12331 bp, 12 predicted proteins | sample 1570831 | NCBI WGS metagenome assembly OGEZ01 (sample SAMEA2582059, study PRJEB24529) | metagenome | biome: Human gut stool | place: China | collected 2011
GTGCTTAAGCCGTCAGGCGGGAATTGTGCGGTATTGCCATAGGACAAAAACCGGGAGCACCCGTTGAAAGGCGCTCCCGGTTTGTTTTGTTTAATTCTGTACCATTTCGGGCTGCTTGCCAGCCAGGTCGTTGATGACTTCGCCTGCGATGATAAGCCCGGCCACGGCGGGGACGTAGGCGGTGCTGCCCGGCACCTGGCGGCGCTGGGTGCACTTGCGGGCGGTGCCCGGCGGGCAGATGCAGTGCTGGCTGCAGCTGATGGCCATATCGTCCACGGGGGTGATGGCCTTCTCCTTGGAGTAGACCACCTTCAGGTGCTTGATGCCCCGCTTGCGCAGCTCGGTACGCATGACGCGGGCCAGCGGGCAGACGGACGTCTCGTAAATATCAGCCACTTCCAGCGCGGCGGGGTTGATCTTATTGCCCGCACCCATACAGCTGATAATGGGCGTACCGGCGGCATCGGCCTGCATGATCATGGCCAGCTTGCCGGTGACGGTATCGATGGCGTCGACCACGTAGTCGTACTGGGTAAAGTCGAACTGATCCTTGGTATCCGGCGTGTAGAAGGTCTGGTAGATGTTGACCACGGCGTCGGGGTTGATCTCCAAAATGCGGTCGCGGGCGACCTCGACCTTGTACTTACCCACGGTCTTGCGGGTGGCTAAAATCTGGCGGTTGATGTTGGTCAGGCAGACCTTATCATCATCGATGAGATCCAGCGTGCCGATGCCGCTACGGGCCAGCGCCTCGACGGTATAGCCGCCCACGCCGCCGATGCCGAAGACCGCCACACGGGACTTGTACAGCTTTTCCATGGCCTCGTGGCCAAACAACAGTTCGGTTCTAGAAAATTGATTGAGCATTCCGTTCCCCTCACGCCAAAGGCATTAATCTACTGATTTACTATGTTTTACAGCATTTGATTATAGAACAGATGCTCGGTTTTGTCAACAGGACGAGGAAATCGGGGCAGGATCGCGCCCCCTTGAGGGGAGCCTTTATTGTTTAAAACCCCGTCATATCTCCCAAATCAATCTCCGTCTTGTTCCCCCAATCTCTGCGCAGGGCGATGGTTGCCGTACAATTTGTATTATCATACAAAATTGACCATTGCGTATTACTGGTCACATCCTTGGGGTTCGGCTCCTGGCTGGCAGCCTGGAGTGCCTGCCAGGCAATGTCGGGGGTGATGGCTCCGGCGTTCGAGTCCAGCACTTCCTCCATGGCGTCGTACCGCTCGCGGCCATGGCCGTAGATGCCGTTTTTCTGGTTGGGCAGGACATTCTCCTTGTACTTCACAAAGAAGTTCGTCACCTGCTGGCTGGGGGTCACGACCATCGGGCGGGCCGGGTCGTCACAATCATACTCGATCACGCGGCCGTCACCGGCGGCATCGGTGATGTAAAAGTGGTAGTCGCGGCCGCTGGTGGCAAACATATCGTACTGCTGCAGCAGCTCCACGGCCTCGGCGGTGGTGGCGGCGCGGTCCAGCACCAGGCGGATGGCCATAGTGGTAGCGAGCACCGGCTTGCCGGTATCCTGTTTGGTTGGTTCGCTATCCAGCGTCAGCACGGCAATGGAAACGCCCTTCTCATTGATGCCGTCCAGGCAGGCAAAGGGTGCCAGCAGGCTGGCAATTTTGGCCTTGGTGCTGGCATCGGCCTGGTTGACACCCAGGTTATCCAGCGCGGCAAAGGCGATGGATTTGTAGCCGTCCTTGGGCGCGGTACACACCAGCATGGCCGAGGTATCCCGCTTGAAGTCGTAGTTGCGGCCCATCAGGTGGTCGCCGCCGGTCTCCTGGATGTGGAAGGCGCTGCAGCCGAAGGTAGGCGCTTTGATGGAGACGGGCAGCAGCGGCAGCGCCTGCTTGACGGCTGCATCAATAAAGCTTTGGTTATCCGCCGTGGTGTTGGCGATCATCTTGTCCAGGTCGTAGTCATAGCGGACCTGCATGCGATAGAGGTTGTAATCATCGTAGTCGGTCAGTTTTTCGATAGAATTTGCGGTCTGGATGCGGCTGGCGTACAGCGCGCCGAAGCCCACAGCGGCCACGGCCACAACAGCCAGCACCCCCACAGCAATGCGGGCGGCAAGTTTCATAGCGGGTCCCTCCTTTTAGTGATTTGGCCCTCTATGCGAGGGGGCTCCCGCGAAGCGGGCGAGAGAGAGACTTTGGCATGGTCTCTCCTTCCGTCACGGCTTCGCCGTGCCACCTCCCTCACAGAGGGAAGCTTTTCTTTATGCAAATTGTATCACATAACTTTGCATCTGCACAAGACCAGCTATGTAACTTTGGCGCGATACACAAAAACGGGCATAAAAAATGGGAGAAACCCACAAACGGGGTTTCTCCCATACACGATTGCAAAAGAGATCAGGCGTTGGCCTGAGAAGCAGCAACAGCGCAGGCGACAGTCATACCGACCATCGGGTTGTTGCCGGCGCCGATCAGACCCATCATCTCGACGTGAGCCGGGACGGAGGAAGAACCAGCGAACTGAGCATCGCCGTGCATACGGCCCATGGAGTCGGTCAGGCCGTAGGAAGCGGGGCCTGCTGCCACGTTGTCCGGGTGCAGGGTACGGCCCGTGCCGCCGCCGGAAGGTGCTGGAAACGGGTGGGGTTGGTGGAGTTACCGGTGATGGAAACCTCAACGCCCTCAGCCTTCATGATAGCAACGCCTTCCAGAACGTCGTTGGCGCCGTAGCACTTAACAGCAGCGCGCTCGCCGTCAGAGTAAGGGATGGTCTCGACGACCTTCAGCTCGCCGGTGGCGAAGTCGTAGTCGGTCTTGACATAGGTGAAGCCATTGATACGGCTGATGATCTGAGCAGCGTCCTTGCCCAGGCCGTTCAGGATAACACGCAGGGGCTCCTTACGGACCTTGTTGGCAGTACGGGCGATGCCGATAGCACCCTCAGCAGCAGCGAAGGACTCATGGCCAGCCAGGAAGGCGAAGCAATGGGTGTCCTCGTGCAGCAGCATGGCGCCCAGGTTACCATGGCCCAGGCCGACCTTACGCTGCTCTGCAACAGAGCCGGGGATGGTGAAAGCTTCCAGGCCTTCGCCGATGGCAGCAGCGCAGTCAGCAGCGCTCTTCAGGCCGCGCTTGACAGCGATGGCGGTGCCCAGGGTGTAAGCCCAGACAGCGTTATCGAAGCAGATGGGCTGGATGCCGCGGATGATCTTGTCGCAGTCGATGCCCTTGGCCAGCAGCATCTCGTTGCAGGCGTCGAGGCTCTCCAGGCCGTTGGCCTTCAGGCAGGCCTCGATCTTGGGCATACGGCGATTCTGGGATTCAAAAGTTGCCATAATCTATGTTCCTCCCTCTCTTATTCTTCACGCGGGTCGATGTACTTGACAGCGCCCTGCTCGGCAGAGAAGCGGCCGTAGGTACCGATGTTCTTCTCGTAGGCTTCCTTCGGGTCCTTGCCGTGGCGGATGTCTTCCATCATCTTGCCCAGGCGGACGAACTGGTAGCCGATGACCTGGTTGTCCTTATCCAGAGCGGTCTTGAGGATGTAGCCCTCGGTCAGCTCCAGGTAACGGACGCCCTTGGCCTTGGTGGAGAAGATGGTGCCGGTCATAGAACGCAAGCCCTTGCCCAGGTCATCCAGGCCAGCGCCGACGGGCAGGCCGTTCTCAGAGAAAGCGGTCTGGCTGCGGCCGTAGACGATCTGCAGGAACAGCTCACGCATAGCAACGTTGATAGCATCGCAGACCAGGTCGGTGTTCAGGGCCTCGAGGATGGTCTTGCCGGGCAGGATCTCACCAGCCATAGCGGCGGAGTGGGTCATGCCGGAGCAGCCGATGGTCTCGACCAGGGCTTCCTCGATGATGCCGTTCTTGATGTTCAGGCTCAGCTTGCAGGTGCCCTGCTGGGGTGCGCACCAACCTACACCGTGGGTGTAGCCGCTGATGTCCTCAATTTTATAGGCCTTGACCCACTGACCCTCTTCGGGGATGGGGGCGGGACCGTGCTTGGGCCCTTTTGTGATCGGGCACATGTTATTGACCTGTGCGGAGTATTCGATCATAATTTTCTCTCCTTTGCATTTGTTAGGCTTTTCACAGCTATCTTTATTATAAAGGGTGCGGGGTTGATTTTCAAGATGTTAGTCTATCCTAACCTTTTGTTTTTTGGAGAATTCCGTAGAAAAACAAAACCCGCCTCCGAACGAGGCGGTGAAAGCTGGTTTTGCAAGGGATATTTACCATTTAACATAGGGGGATCCCCCATGGCAAATGGTAAATGTGAAATCTACATCTTCTGCTGCATTTGCCTTTAGTACAGGAACCCAAACACCACGCGGGAGGCCACGCCGCAGACCACCATCATCACCACGGCGGCTGCGGCAGGCCCGATCCAGGTGCGGATGAGGCCGGGGGCCGGGGCGTTATTTCCATTCGGCACAGGCTGTCTGGCCTTTTTGCCCTTGGGCTGAATGGGTGCGTCCTCACCTTCCGGCGGCAGGCAGAACACCTGCAAAAGCCCGAACAGCAGCATGATCTCGGGGAAGATCATCGACACACGGATAGACACCGCCGCGTGGGCCAGGTAGCTGACTAGCGCCAGCGTGACCGGCGCGACCCCGGGGCGCAGCCAGTTCTGCGCGGCCTTGCGCAGGTGCGCCGTCACAAACCACACCCAGGCGGCCAGGCCCAGCACACCACTGGTCAGCAGCAGCTCCAGGTACTCGTTGTGGGCAGCGTAAAACGTTTTCATCCGGGCGGTGATGTCCGCCCCTGCCCACTGGGCCACGGCGGTGTGCATCATGCCGGGACCAACGCCCAGCAGCTTACGCCAGAAAGGCTGCGCCGTCCAGGCCGACCAGCTGATGCGCCAGGCCGTGCCGCGATAGGTGCCCCAATCATCGTTGAATACCAGTAGGTCATCGAGCTTTCCCAGCGACGGGAAGCCCGGCATAATGTTAGCCAGCACCACCAGCACCACGGCTAATGTGACTGCAATGGCCGCCAGCACGCGGCCTGCTTTCCACAGCGGGATCTCGCGGCTGCGCAAGGCAAAGAACAACACAGCCCACACCACCGCGCAGACTGCAAAACCCAGCTGGGCATAGTGGCCGAAGGCCGCCAGAATGGGCTTGCCGCCCTGGGTGTAGACGTGGGTACGCATGTACTGCATCCAGCCTGCATCGGCAAAGAAAAACATGCCGATGACCATCAGCCGCCGCAGGGTGCGGGTGGTGAAAATCTTCTGGTAGAGCAGCACCAGCACCGCTGCGCCGATGCCCAGCGCCAGGCCGTCGGCATCCACCACCGCCAGCGCCAGCCCGCCAAAAAAGGCCGGTACACCGTAAAACACCGTGTGCCGCGCCCCGCGGGCCACCAAAAACGCATAGAACACCAGCGGCAGCGCAAAGGCCATGAAGCCGGAGCAGAAGTTTTTCTGGCCGAGGGTGGAGAAGAACTGGGCACGCTCCACCACGGCGGTATCGGCATAAGTACCAATAAGGTCTATATTAAAAATGTTGAGCACATACAGCACCGTGACCAGCGCGGTGGTAATGCCCACGCAGAACGTAAGGCCGTTGAGCAGTTTTTGCGGGGCAAAGGCCCGCACGGCCAGGTAACCCACGGCGGTGAACAGCACCATCATGCAGCCGCCGTAGTAGCCGCCCAGCCCCCACAGGGACATGGCGGGCGACAGCGAGGTAACGGTAGAGACCACGCCCGTGGCCACCACAGCCCCCAGCGCCCAAAGGCCATGGTCGGTGCGCCAGGGCAGGCGACCCGCACGGGGGCGCGCCCCGATGGCGGCCAGCGCCCCCAGCCACAGGCAGAACGCCCAGGACAGAGTGGCTACGCCGGTGAATTTGACAACGCCGAGGTTGGAAAATTTATCGATATAAAGCGGATATACGCAAAGCACCGCCAGCAGAAAGGCGACAGCGGACCGTTCCGCCATCCGCCGCAGTTGCTGGGCCTGCATGGTTTGCTGCATGAGGGTTTCCTCCTGTTATGTGGTGGGATGCTTAGAGGCCCCCTCTGTGAGGGTGACTCCCCACAGCGTGGGGAGATGTCGCGTAGCGACAGAGAGGTCCGGCCGCGTAAGCGGCCCCGCGAAGCGGGTGGGGGAGAGAGCTACCCTTAAGCACAAACTTATATTTGTATAAGGAAAAACCATGCAGGAAAATTTTCTCATCACCATCAAAGGCACCATGGAGCAGCGCGGCGACAGCGACACCGTCGAATTGATGACCCGCGGCTCCCTCGTCCACAAAGAGGGTGCCTATTATATCGTTTATAAAGAAACCGAAGCCACCGGCTACGAAGGATGCACCACCACCGTCAAGGTGGCCGAAGATGCCCGTAAAGTATCAATGCTGCGTTACGGCAAGGTGCCCAGCCAGCTTATCGTTGAGAAAGGCACCCGCCATCTCTGCCATTACGAGACCGGCTACGGTGCCATCAGCCTGGGCGTCGCCGCCGATGTCATCGAGCATGAACTGACCGAGGAGGGCGGCAAGCTGAAATTCAGCTATACGCTGGATTCCGGCGCCGAGAATTTCATCAGCCGCAACCTCGTGGACATCACGGTGGAAGCCCTGCCCGAAAACGCCGAAAACTAAGGCAATACCGCATAATTCTAAGTGCCGATACGGCCGTGCCGCAGCCGCCGGAGCGGTGCTTAAGCCGTAAGGCGGGAATTGTGCGGTGCTGCCTTAAGTCGTACAAAAGCATAACTCCCACAGGAGGTAACCTATGGACTATAAAAACTACAACCCCCGCCAGGCCGCGCTGACCGAAGCCCGCGCCCTGCTGACCGATGCCGCCAAGGCCGCCGTGGCCGATGGCGCCCTGCCCGCCGCGGAACTGCCCGATTTCATCGTCGAGATCCCGGCGGACGTCAAAAACGGTGACGTAGCATCCAACATTGCCATGGCCGGTGCGCGTGCTTTCCATAAGGCACCCCGCCAGATCGCTGAGGCTATCACCGCCAAGCTGGACCTGAACGGCACGCTGTTCTCCGGCGTGGACATTGCAGGCCCCGGCTTCATCAACCTGTTCCTGGGTCAGGATTGGTTCACCAGCGTTGTCCGCGCCGCCTGCGCCAACCCGGAATACGGCCGCACCGACGCCGGTGCCGGCAAAAAGTATAACGTGGAGTTCGTTTCCGCCAACCCCACCGGCCCCATGCACATGGGTAACGCCCGCGGCGGTGCCCTGGGTGACGGTCTGGCCGCCTGCCTGGATTGGGCCGGCTGCGATGTCACCCGCGAGTTCTATATCAACGACGCCGGCAACCAGATCCAGAAGTTCGGCAAGAGCCTGGCCATCCGCTACCTGCAGCTGTACAAGGGCGAGGAAGCCTGCCCGCTGCCCGAGGAGTGCTACCAGGGCGCTGACATCATTCAGCGCGCCAAGGAGTTTGCTGAGGTCCATGGCGACAGCTATGTCAATGCCGACTTCGAGGAGCTGAAAGAGGCTCTCATTGCCGACGCCCTGCCCAAGAACATTGCCGGCCTGCAGCGCGACCTGGGCAAGTATCGTATCGATTATGATGTCTGGTTCCACGAGAGCGACCTGCACAAGTCCGGTGCGGTCCAGGCGGTTGTGGATAAGCTGCTGGAGATCGGTGCCTGCTACAAGGCCGAAGATGGCGCTATCATGTACCGCAGCGCCCAGTACGCCGCCAAGTACGGCGTCGTCAACAAGAAAAAGGCTGACGACGGCAGCGAGGAAGAGGCCAAGGACGAGGTCCTCGTCCGTGCCAACGGCATCCCCACCTACTTTGCCGCCGACATCGCCTACCATTATAATAAGCTGGCCGTCCGCGGCTTTGACAAGGCCATCGACGTCTGGGGCGCCGACCACCACGGCCACGTGGCCCGCATGAAGGGTGCTATGGATGCCATCGGCCTGGACGGCAATCGCCTGGACATCGTGCTGATGCAGATGGTCAACCTCATGCGCGACGGCAAGCCCGTGCGTATGAGCAAGCGTACCGGCAAGGCCATCACCCTGACCGACCTGCTGGACGAGGTGCCTATCGATTCCGCCCGTTTCTTCTTCAACCAGCGCGAAAGTTCCTCCACCCTGGACTTTGACCTCGACCTGGCCGTGCGCAACGACAGTGAGAACCCCGTCTACTATGTGCAGTATGCCCACGCCCGCATCTGCTCCGTGCTGAAAAAGCTGGAGAGCGAGGGCATCGCCTTCAACGGTGTGGACGGTGTTGATGCCTCCGTGCTGACCGACCCCGCCGAGCAGGCCCTGATCCGCCTGCTGGCCGCCTTCCCGGCAGAGATCGTGGCCGCGGCCGATAAGTACGACCCCGCCCGCATCACCCGCTACTGCATCGATGTGGCCTCGGCTTACCACCGCTTTTATAATGCCTGCCGCATCATGGGCACCGAGGGTGCTGTCCAGCAGGGCCGCATTGCCCTGTGTCTCGCCGTGCGCGGCGTTATCCGCAACATCCTGACCATGTTCAAAGTCAGCGTGCCGGAAACAATGTAAAAGTGTGAAAAAATCCCTTGACAAGGCACGGTTTCTATGGTAAACTATTGCCTGTAAAAAAAGCAGCAACCGGCAGTAGGCCGTCGGCTCACCTTGCGGGCGCAAAGCCCCGGGTCATACCAGATACGCACTTGGTGCGCAACTACGTATGTTCGGCGGCTGCTTTTATGGCAGCCGCTTTTATCATTTATCATACACTTGTGGGAGGTGTGTTCCAATCGCCAGCAACAGCAATTCCAAGGAACTGGAAATCAATGAGCAGATCCGCGATAAAGAGATCCGCCTGATCGGGGCAGACGGCGCGCAGATGGGCATTATGAGCCCGCGCGACGCACTGCGTATGGCTATCGACAAAGATCTTGACCTGGTCAAGGTTGCGCCGCAGGCCAAGCCGCCGGTGTGCAAGATCCTGGATTACGGCAAGTACCGTTTCGAGATGCAGAAAAAGGAAAAGGAAGCCAAGAAGAACCAGAAAGTGGTTGAACTCAAGGAGATCCGCCTTTCCCTGAATATCGACACCAACGACTTCAACACCAAGGTGAACCAGGCTGCCAAATTCCTGCAGCAGGGTCACAAGCTCAAGGTGAGCATCCGGTTCCGCGGCCGTGAAATGGCACATACCAGCCTGGGTCTGGAAGTGCACAAGCGGTTTGCCGATGCGTTGGCAGGCAAGGCCGTCATCGACAAGCAGCCCAAGCTTGAGGGCCGCAGCATGATGATGTTCATGTCCCCCGCACCCAACAAGTAAGAAGTAACTCTTTAGGAGGAAACAACAATGGCTAAAATGAAGCTCAAGACCCTTTCCGGCGCAAAGAAGCGCTTCAAGATGACTGCTTCCGGTAAGATCAAGCGCAATGCGACCAAGCGCCGCCACATCCTGACCAAGAAGACCACCAAGCTCACCCGCGGCCTGCGCATGCCCAAGTATGTCGACAAGACCAACGAGGCTGCTGTCAAGAAAATGATGCCCTACGGCGGCTAATCGCCCCGCGGCAAGGTCAGTTAACTTAAGAGTGTATAAAGGAGATATAAACCATGGCTCGTATTAAAGGCGCTACCATGACGCACAAGCGTCGTGCTAAAACTCTCAAACTCGCAAAGGGCTACTACGGTGCTAAGTCCAAGCACTTCCGCATGGCCAAGCAGGCCGTCATGAAGTCCGGCAACTACGCTTTCGTTGGCCGTAAGCAGAAGAAGCGTCAGTTCCGCAACCTGTGGATCACCCGCATCAACAACGCTGTTCGCGCTCAGGGCATGAACTACTCCAGCTTCATGAACGGCCTGAAGAAGGCTGGCGTCGAGCTGAACCGCAAGATGCTGTCTGAAATGGCTATCCACGATCCCGCCAGCTTCAACGCTCTGGTCGAGACCGCCAAGAAGGCTCTGTAATAATTCTTGCAAAAAGACTCACGCGCACGCGTGAGTCCTTTTGTGTTTAAAGGGGAAAGCTATAGCACAGCCGTTTTACGGCTTACTGTGGGTGGCTTTCCTGCATAGGGAATCCCTATCGTTCATAAAACAACATTGATTTTACGGGAGAGGGGCGCTACAATGGATATAATCACCAGCCGCGACAACGCAGGCGTAAAGTATGCCTGCACACTGCGCGATAGTGAGAAACAGCGCGCGGCAGAGGGGCTGTTTTTTGCCGAGGGGCCGAAGCTTTGCCTGGAACTGGCCAAAAGCTGCACCCCGCGCACGGCTTATGCCACCGAGGCGGCTATGGAAAAGACGCCCGCGTTGGAAAGCTTGCGCCCCACGCTGATCGCGCCTCACGTGGCCGAAAAGCTGGCGGGCACCAAGACGAGCCAGGGCGTGTTTGTGCTGTTTGAACAGCCCGCGCCCCCGGTAGAGCGGCTGGACACCGCCACCCACATCCTGGCGCTGGAAGGCGTGCAGGACCCCGGCAATGTGGGCACCCTGCTGCGCAGCGCCGCGGCCTTTGGGTACGACCTGGTCCTGTTGGGACCGGGGTGCGCCGCACCGTTTTCGCCCAAAACACTGCGCTCCTCGATGGGCGCGGCCGGGCGGCTGCCGGTACTGCATGTGGACGACCTGCCCGCTACCCTGCAAGGCCTGCGCGCCCGGGGTGTGGCCTGCCTGGCCACCGCTCTGTACAACTCCCGCCCGCTGGGTGAAGCCGGGCAGGAGTTCCCGCAGGGACTCTGCGTAGTCATTGGCAGCGAGGGCCAGGGCCTGACGGATGCCACCGTGGCTGCCTGTGACCTGGCTGTGCGTATCCCGATGACAGACCAGGTGGAAAGCCTGAACGCCGGTGTGGCCGGCAGCGTGCTGCTGTGGCAGTTCCGCAATGTGTAAAAACATAGTATAATAAGAGAAGGGGAGACGCGCGTGGATAAGACACTGGCCTGGCTTTGGCTGGCGGATGCCGTTGGTTCTGCCTGCCAGAACGCCCGCGATCTGCTGGCGCTCTACCCCGACCCAGAAGCTTTATACGAAGCCCTGTGCGCCGGGCGGGAAGCACCGCCCTACTTTTTGAGCGACCACGCCGTCGCCCAGCTGTGCGACACCACCCCCTTTGATTATGAGGAGCGGCTGGACCACTGTCTGCTGACCGGTGTGGAGATCATCACTCCCGATGATGCCGCCTACCCGGATCGCTTGCGGGACCTGCCGGATATGCCGCTGGTGCTGTACGTCACCGGCGAGTCCGCCTGCCTGAACGGCCACCGCTATGTGGGCATGGTGGGCACCCGCCGCCCCAGCGCTTACGGGCGGCAGGCGGCGTTTGACCTTTCGTTGGAGATGGCCAAACAGGGAGCCGTCATTGTCAGCGGTCTGGCGGACGGTCTCGACAGTGAGGGCCACCGCGCGGCGGTGGAAGCTGGCACACCCACCGTGGCGTTCCTCGGAACGGCCATCGATACGACCTACCCCGCCGCCAATGTCAAGTTGCGCCAGCGCATCGAGAAAGGCGGCGGCGCCGTCTGCAGCGAGTACCCGCCCGGCTACCAGGGTAAGCAAAAGGGCACCTTTCTGGCCCGCAACCGGCTGATCGCCGGCCTGTCGGAGGTGCTTTGTGTGGCCGAGGCTCGCATCCGCAGCGGCACGCTGAACACCGTGTCCCACGCCGAAAGCCTGGGCCGCCCGGTGCTGGCCGTGCCGGGCAGTATTTACAGCGCCCAAAGCCAGGGCACCAACGAGCTGCTGCGCTCCGGCCGGGCCGGGGTACTGTGCCAGGCAGCGGACGTGCTGGCCTGTATGGGCGTGGAAAGTGAAAGCGCCGCGCCGGAGCAATCGGCCTTTGTGGTGGAACAAACCAGCCCCGACGCCCAGGCCGTCTATGCGGTACTGGGCCCCACGCCCAAAGGCGTGGACGAGTTGGCCGCTGCCACCGGCCTGTCCGCCAGCCGGGTGCTGGCCGCCTGTACCGAATTGGAGTTGTACGGCGGTGCACAAAGTCAGCCGGGACGGCGCTATGTCGCCCTGTAAAATATAGAGTTAAGTTGAGGTAACCTATGCCGAAATTAGTCATAGTGGAGTCCCCCGCCAAAGCAAAGACCATCAGCAAATACCTGGGCCGGGGCTATAAAGTTACGGCCAGCATGGGCCATGTGCGTGACCTGCCCGCCAGCCAGCTGGGCATTGATGTGGACAATGGCTTTGCGCCGAAGTATATCACCATCAAGGGCAAGCAGAAACTGGTCAAAGAGCTGAAAGCCGAGGCTAAAAAGTGCGACGGCGTCCTGCTTGCAACCGACCCGGACCGCGAAGGCGAAGCCATCAGCTGGCATCTGGCCAACATTTTGGGCCTGGACCCCGCCGCCCCCAACCGCGTGACCTTTGACGAGATCACCAAAAAGGGCGTCAAGGAGGGTA
>OGEZ01001377.1_pt1 | contig 12316 bp, 13 predicted proteins | sample 1570831 | NCBI WGS metagenome assembly OGEZ01 (sample SAMEA2582059, study PRJEB24529) | metagenome | biome: Human gut stool | place: China | collected 2011
TTGGAGGAGATCAGGATGTCCATAGACGGGCTCATGGTGGTGTGGAAGGGGCGGTTGCGGTCATAGACGCCGGTGCGCAGGAAATCGGTGAGCACGTTGTTGCTGTTGGAGGCGCAGATGAGCTTGTTGATGGGCACGCCCATATCCTTGGCATAGTAGGCAGCCAGGATGTTGCCGAAGTTTCCGGTGGGCACGCAGACATTGATGGGGTCGCCCAGCTGGATCTTCTCGTCCCGCACCAGGTCGCAGTAGGCAGAGATGTAGTAGACGATCTGAGGCAGCACCCGGCCCCAGTTAATGGAGTTGGCCGAGGAGAGGAAGAAGCCCCGCTGGGCCAGCTCCTGGCGCAGCTTCTCATCGGAGAAGAGCTTCTTCACGCCGGTCTGGGCATCGTCGAAGTTGCCCACCACGGAGCACACGCCTACGTTGCCGCCCTCCTGGGTGACCATCTGCAGCTCCTGGATGGCGGACACGCCGTCCTTGGGATAGAACACCAGGATACGGGTGTGGTCCACGTCTTTGAAGCCCTCCAGGGCGCCCTTACCGGTGTCGCCGGAGGTGGCCACCAGGATGCAAACCGTCTTTTCCTCCTCCTGCTTGCGCAGAGAGGCGGTGAGCAGGTGGGGCAGCATCTGCAGAGCCATGTCCTTAAAGGCGCAGGTGGGACCGTGCCACAGCTCCAGGCAGAAGGTATTGCTGTCCAGGCCGCGCACCGGAGCCACAGCGGGAGTATCAAACTTCTCCGGACCGTAGGCCGCATTGGCAAAGTCGGTGAGCTCCTTTACTGTGAACTCATCCAAAAACAGCTTCATCACATACACTGCCCGCTGCTGATAGGACATGTCCTTCAGCTCCTCCAGGGCGCGGCGGGGCAGCTTGGGCAGATACACGGGGGTGAGCAGACCACCGTCGTCAGCCAGACCCTTGGCAATGGCCTGGGAGGCGGAGAACTGCTGTTCCCGGTCTCTTGTGCTGATGTATTGCATGGTGATTCCTTCCAATCTTTTTAAGGATTGCCTCCGGCAGGGAACCGGAGAACGGTTTTCTAAGCTATTATTATGCCAGTTTTCTCCGGGCAGGTCAAGTTCCACAGCAGAAAAGCTGACACTTCATTTAGAATTTTTTCAAAAAGCGTCCGCAAGATGTCGTATTTTGGGAGCTCTTGTATCCATTCCCTGAGGCGCCAGTACCTCGATGACATCAAAGCGGGGCTGAAGCTGTGTGGGATTTTGCTGAAGATAGAGCTGGGCGGTGGTGCGCAGACGCTGCTGCTTGCGCGGGTCCACAAACTCCGCCGCGGTGCCGAAGGCGGCGCTGCGGCGCAGCTTCACCTCCACAAAACACAGATAAGTCCTGTTCTGGGCAACCAGGTCCAGTTCTCCAAACCGGCACCGCCAGCCCGCAGCCACGATCTCATATCCCCGCTGCCGCAAAAAGTCGGCCGCCAGGGCCTCCCCCCACCTGCCCAGCAGGCGGCTCTCCTGCCCGCTCATAGGTTCTTTAAAAAGGAACGGCGGTGGATGGGACTGGGGCCATAGGCCCGCAGGCGCTCATAATGGAGCTTTGTTCCATACCCCTTGTGCTTTTCAAAGGCGTATTCGGGATACACCTGAGCCATCTCCATCATGCAGTGGTCACGGCTCACTTTGGCCAGGATGGACGCTGCCGCGATAGACATAGACAAGGAATCTCCCTTTACAACGCAGAGATGAGGTGTCGTCACCGCCGCCGTCTTTCCATGGTCCCGGTTGCCGTCCACCAAGGCAAAGTCGGCGGGAACTTCCAGAGCGTCAATGGCCAGCTGCATAGCCTTCATCCGGGCGCTGAGGATATCGGTGCGGTCAATCTCCTCCGCATCCACCTTGGCGACCGCCCAGGCCAAAGCCAGTTCCTGAATGACAGGGAAAAGTGCTTCACGGCGTTTCTCTGTCAGCTTCTTGGAGTCATCCAGTCCCGGAATCTCTACCCCAAAGGGCAAGATCACCGCGCCCGCATACACCGGGCCGGCCAGCGGGCCGGCGCCCGCCTCATCGCAGCCGCACACAGCGGTATAGCCCTGCTCCCGAGCCTGCGTCTCATAGTCCCAGCCTGCCATCGTCTTCTTCCTCCTCTCCCCTGTCTCAACGAGACGAAAGGTCAATTCTCTTGGGCCTGTTCCAGGGTAAAGCGTCCAAGCTTTCCACCCCGGTACTCGTCCAACAGCACCCGAGCCATGCGCTCGGTATCAAATTCACCTCCGGAGATCCGCATGCCCCGCTTCTGGGCACAGGTCTCCAGCAGACGGTAGCCGTAGGCCACATCGTTTTCTTCCTCTTCCCGCTGCGGCACGGCGGGCAGCTTATAGCCTGCGGCCAGGGCGTCGGGATAGTAGGTGGCCAAAAAGGTCATCAGATGGCAGCCCAGGGTCTCCACATCCATGATCTCATCTTTTACCGCTCCGGTAAAGGCCAGACGCAAGCCGATCTCCTCATCCTCAAACTTGGGCCACAGGATGCCGGGAGTATCCAGCAACTCCAGCCCCCGGTCCACGGTGACCCACTGCTTGCCCCGGGTCACGCCGGGCCGGTCGCCCGCCTTGGCGGTCTTCCGTTTGGCTACCTTATTGATAAAGGTGGACTTGCCCACATTGGGCACACCCACGATCATGGCCCGCACCGGACGGCCTACCAGGCCGCGCTCCTGCCAGCGGGCGATCTGGTCCTTCAGCACATTCTGAACTACCGCGGAGAACTGGCCCACTCCCTTGCCGGTCTTGGCGTCAGTCTCCAGCACAGAGCAGCCACGCTTCCGAAACCACTCCCCCCAGGCCTTGTTCTGGGCGGGGTCAGCCTGATCTGCCCGGTTCAGGATCACCAGACGGGGCTTTCCGGCGCAGATGGCGTCAATGTCCGGGTTGCGGCTGGAGATGGGGATGCGGGCGTCAATGATCTCCACTACAATATCTACGTTTTTCAGATCGGCTTCGATCTGCCGCCGGGTCTTGGTCATATGCCCGGGGTACCACTGTATATTCATCGCTCGTTCCTCCTACCGTCAGCTACGAAAAAAGGAGCGGTTTTGCACCGCTCCTTTCTCGCACTTGGATTACAGGGCCTCCTTGATCTTGGCTGCCTTGCCCACGCGGCCGCGCAGGTAGTACAGCTTGGCGCGGCGGACCTTGCCGTGACGCACCAGCTCGATCTTCTCAATGGCGGGGGAGTGGACAGGGAACACCTTCTCCACGCCGATGCCATAGGAGATGCGGCGGACGGTGAAGGTCTCCTCAATGCCGCCGTGCTTCTTAGCGATCACAGTGCCCTCGAAGACCTGGATACGCTCACGGTTACCTTCCTTAACCTTCAGGTGCACACGGATGGTGTCGCCCACCTGAACCTGGGGAGCCTCAGCCTTGAGGTGCTTCTGAGTAAAAGCCTGCATCAAATCCATTGTCATTTCCTCCTGTTGTATAGGCGTTCTTGCCGCTTCCGAATCGGATGTCTGCACCCCTGTGCAGATCGCAGGCAGAGGACCGCCCGTTATTTCAGACTAAAAGATGATATCACAATTTTTCCAGCAATGCAAGCCTTTTTTGCCCTGCCGCAAAAATTACTTTTTTCTTACTTCGTGCCAAAGATCCGGTCGCCTGCGTCGCCCAGGCCGGGAACAATATAGGCGTGCTCATTGAGCTTCTCATCCACCGCAGCCACATAGATCTCTACGTCGGGATGATCCCGGCGAATCACTTCAATGCCCTCGGGGGCAGCCAGGATGTTCATCAGCTTGATGTGCTTGCAGCCATAGCCCTTCAGGAAGGTGATGGCAGCGGAGGCGGAGCCGCCGGTGGCCAGCATGGGATCCAGCACGATCACATCCCGATCGGCAATGTCAGAGGGCATCTTGCAGTAATACTCCACAGGCTGATGGGTCTCGGGGTCCCGGTACAGGCCGATGTGTCCCACCTTAGCGGAGGGGATCAAATTCAGGATGCCGTCCACCATGCCCAGGCCGGCGCGCAGGATGGGGACGATGGCCAGCTTCTTGCCCGCCAGCTGCTTGAAGGTGCCGGTAGCCACGGGGGTCTTGATCTCTACATCCTCCAGGGGCAGATCCCGGGTAGCCTCATAGCACTCCAGGGCAGCGATCTCAGAGACGATCTCCCGGAACTCCTTTACCCCGGTACGCTCATCCCGCAGGATGCTCAGCTTGTGCTGCAGCAGCGGATGGTCCAAAACATGTACTTTGCTGTCAAACATCTCAAAAACCCCTTTATTTTTGTGTACTGCGGCCCTGCCGCTCCAGCCGTTCCCGCTCAGCTTGAGACAGGCGGTGGTAGACAGGCACCAGGTCTTTTCCTTTCACCAGGGCTCCGGCTTGGATCTGCTCTACCGCGGCCCGGGCCACCCCCCATGCGCTCTGCTGCCGCAGAGCCTCAGGGGCAAGCTCCAGATCGATTCCCTGACTTCTTAGGGTATTATAGCACAGCTTGGCCCCGTCTCCAACGACTATTTTTCGTTTTTCGATTTTTTTCAGTTCTTCCCCCAGTTCCTCCAGGCCGATGGCCCGGTCGGGGCACAGGCGCTCCAGCTTCTCCCCGTCCGTCTGGAACAAGGCGTTGTACACCTGCTTGCGCCGGGCATCCATGGCGCAAACGATCACGGCATCCGGATAGAAAGCCAGCGGCCAGGCCATGGACTCCAGGGTAGAGCAGGCAGCGCAGTCCTTGTCCTCTCCCCAGGCCAGTCCCTTTGCGGTAGCCACTCCGATCCGCAGTCCGGTGAAGGAGCCGGGACCTGCCGCCACGGCGATCACATCCACCTGAGACAAACTGACCCCACAGTTTTTCAGCAGATCGTGAGCCATAGGCAGCAGGGTGCGGCTGTGGGTCAGACCGCTTTGCTGAAAGTTCTGGGCGATGAGCCCCTCCTCCCCCCACAAGGCCGCGGAGCAGGCCACGGCGGACGATTCCAAAGCCAATATTTTCATGGTATCATACCCTTTTCTTCTTAGTTTTCCAGGGTCGGTCCACCCTGGATCGAGATGCGACGCTGCTGGTCGGTATCGCCCCGACGGATATCCACTCGAATGGTATCCTCCTCCAGAGCGTCCTCCACATTCTCGCTCCACTCCACCGCGCACACACCGCCCCGGGCCAGGTAGTCCTCCCAGCCGATATCAAAGAGCTCATCCGCACTGCCCAGGCGGTACATATCAAAGTGGAACAGGGGCAGCCTTCCCCCCTCGTACTCGTTAACAATGGTAAAGGTGGGGCTGGTCACCTGACCAGGCACCCCCAGTCCCTGGGCCAGCCCCCGGGTAAAAGCAGTCTTTCCCGCTCCCAGGTCACCGGTGTAGGCAATGACCGTCCCCGGCGCCACCCGCTCACCCAGGCGGCGTCCCAGTTCCTCGGTATCTCGCTCACTGTTTGAACAATATTCCATTGGGTCCTCCCCTGCGTTCATAGATTGTTTTCGAAATCTGGAAAGATTATAGCACAGATATGGTTTACCTTTCCACCAAAAAGTGATAAAATATAAGGCCGTATCCTAGGAAAGCGAGGAGATGCTGTGAAGACCCTATTTTCTCCCCTCCAAGAATTTCTAAAAAAAGGGGATATGCTGCTGCTGTCTTTGTGTCTGCTGGCCAGCAGCTTTGGCGTGGCCCTTATTTTTTCCGCTACCCGCTACAATGACAACAATAAAGAGGTAGCCGTCCAGATCGTCGCCATCTTGCTGGGTATCCTGGTCTATATTCTTTGTACCTATGTAGACTTTGAGTCTTTTGTGGAGAAGAACTGGAAGTGGCTGCTGGGATTCAGCATCATTTTCCTGCTGCTGCTGCTCACACCCTTTGGTGTGACCCGCGGCGGAAACCGCAACTGGCTGCAGTTTCCCGGCTTCCCCATTCTGATCCAGCCCAACGAAGTTGTAAAAATCCCTTATATTCTGCTTCTGGCCATGCAGATCCATAAGCTTCAGGAGCGGGGCCACGACATCGGCTCGGTCTTTTCCGTCGCCCAGATCGGAGCTCACGCCGCCTTCATGCTGGCTCTCATTGCCGGTATCTGCGGTGACATGGGTATGTGTGTGGTCTACACGATGATTTTTGCCATCATGTCCTGGAGCGCCGGAGTGAAGGTGCGCTGGTTCCTGCTGGCCGGGTTCATCCTGGTGACCACCTTTGTGATTTTGTGGGTCTTTATTCTGCCCGAGACCAAGGCCTGGGACAGCCTGTACCTCATCAAGCGATTCCGGGTCCTCTTCGATCACAGCTACGATCCTCAGGGCGTTGGCTTCCAGCAAACCCGTTCCGTCCTGGCTATCGGTTCCGGTCAGATTTTCGGCAAGGGATATCTCCAGGGCTCTATGACCCAGTCTGCCTATGAATCCACCCTCCCCGCCCGCGATACCGACTTTATCTTTGCCGTGTGCGGCGAAGAGCTGGGCATGGTGGGCTGTCTGGCCCTGCTGGCTCTGCTGTCCGCGGTGGTGCTGCGGTGCATCTGGGTGGCCCGCCACGCCAGCTCTCCCTTCTACGCCTACGTATCCATGGGTATGGCTGGTATGCTCATCGTTCAGATTGCCGCCAATGTAGGCATGTGCCTGTTTGTCTTCCCCGTTATGGGCCTTACCCTCCCCTTCATCAGCTATGGCGGCTCCTCCATCATCACCCTCTATGCCGCCATGGGTTTGGTATCCAGCGCCAAGGCCAGAGCCTTGCCCAGCTGGCTGCGGGATCGCGGCGCACTTTAAATCTTCTATCTTGCGGCGTCTGTTCCAGTCTTTGCCTGGAGCAGACGCCCCTTTTTTGCGCATAGTTTCCTTTCTATCGCAGAGACTAGGGATAACCTGAACCAAAAAAGGAGGTTTTCCCGTTGAAACGTCTTTGGCTTGTGCGCCGAAGCGGCGCGCTGCTCCTCTCCCTTGTACTGCTCAGCACCCTCTCTCTCCCCGTCTCCGCCTTCTTCTGGAACAAAAAGGCGTCCTCCCCCACCATCCCCGATTTCTCCAAAAATGCTTTGGTGGGGGACACAGTCACCTTCTCTGACCAGGACTTCTCCGTACAGAACGGGGATGGCATCAAGCTGACCTCGATCACCATCACCGCCCTGCCCAATCCAGGAGCGGGCACTCTGACTTTGGGCGGCCAGCCTCTGGCGGCAGACTCCGTGGTGGAAGCCAGTGCTCTGGCCGGGCTGCGTTTCCAGTCGCTGTCTCAGCCCTCCGTCACTACCACAACCTTTTCCTTCCTGCCTACCTTTGACGACGGTGCCCAGGCCAAGCAGCCCACGACGGTCACCCTCTATCTTCTCACTGCCGCCAATGAGGCCCCCATCGCCCGGAACATGGATCTGAGCACCTATAAAAATGTGGCTATCACCGGCTACTTTGACGCAGTGGACAGCGAGGGCGACACCCTCACCTTCCAACTCATGGACACCCCTGCCCGGGGCGCTGTGACTTTGGCGGAGGATGGCTCGGCCAAGTTTGTCTACACTCCCTACGAGAACAAAACCGGCAAAGACTCCTTCACCTATGTGGCCATCGACTCAGCGGGCAACACCTCCTCTGAAGCTAAGGTGACCATTCAGATCAACAAACCGGATACCAAAGTGACCTACGCCGATATGGAGGGCGATCCCGCCCACAAGGCCTCCATCCGCCTGGCCGAGGAGGGCATCTTCGTCGGTTCCTATCTCAACGGGGAGTACTTCTTTGACCCCGACCGCCCGGTCACCCGAGCAGAATTTCTCACCATGGCCATGGCCACCGTCGGCATGGCTCCTCTGGAAGATGTGACTACCACCGGCTTCACCGATGATGCGGCCATCCCCACCTGGGCCAAGGGCGCGGTATCCGCTGCCGTGATGGCGGGCGTGATCCAAGGGTCCCGGGACGACTCCGGCGCACCGGTATTTGATGCCTCTGAGAATATCACCCAGGGCGAGGCCACTGTCATGCTGGATCAGCTGCTCAATCTCAGCGATGTGCCTCTGGAAGTTTTCTCCGCACAAGGTTCCGATGCCCACTGGGCTGGACAGGCTGCCGCCAACCTGGCTGCCTCCGGCGTGATCCGGGTGGAGGAGACCAACTCCGTGGCCCTGTCCACCGGTCTGGATCGGGCTCAGGCCGCCATGCTGCTGGACGGTGCACTTGACGTGCTCAGCCAGCGCGAGGAGGACGGCTGGCTTCCTTGGTAAAGCACAACAGGCTCCCACGATGTCGTCGTGGGAGCCTGCTCTCATTTCTTATGTTTTTCCCGCCAAGCATCCGCCTGAGCCAGCAGCTCCTCAGCACTCTCCAGCAGAGCTGGAGTCACCGCCGCGCCGCCAATAAGCCGCGCCAGCTCCTCCCGGCGCTGTTTCCGGTCCAGCCGCTCCAGATTGGTGTAGGTGCGGCCCTCCCGTTCTCCCTTACTTACCGAGAAGTGAGTGTCCGCCATAGCAGCCAGCTGAGGCAAGTGGGTGACACACAGCACCTGCTTGTGCCGGGCCACCTGAGCCATCTTTTCGGCCACCTTCTGGGCCGCCCGGCCGGAGACGCCGGTATCCACCTCGTCAAAGACCAGGGTGCCGATTTCGTCGTCCTGAGCCAGTACATTTTTCAGTGCCAGCATGATGCGGGCCAACTCGCCGCCCGAGGCCACCTTTTGAATGGGCTTGAGTGCCTCGCCCACATTGGCCGACATCAAAAACTGCACCTGATCCATGCCTGTCTCGTCCAGCCCCCACTGATTATCGATGGGGGAGAATTCCACCTGGAAGCGCACTTTCGGCATATCCAGTTGCCGCAGTTCCTCCTGGACCCGCTTTTCCAGCTTTTCTGCCGCCTTGCGGCGCTGCTGGGACAGGGCCTGTGCCGCCCGATCCGCTTCCTTTCGAGCCTTGTCCAGTTCTTTCGTGAGCCGGGCAATGGTATCGTCAGCAAATTGGATCTCGTCCAACTCCTTGCGGCACTTATCCAGATACTGGAGCATTTCCTCTACCGTGGCGCCATACTTCTTTTTCAGGCGGTAGAGAATATCCAGGCGGCTCTCCACTTCATCCAGCTCGCCGGGAGAGAACTCCATCTCACGGGTCAGATCCCGCAGGGTATCTGCCGCATCGTCGGCGGCGCTGCGCAGTTCGCTTACCTGCCGCGCCAGCTCCTCCAGGGCTGCGCTGAACTGAGACACGCTGTCCAGCTCCCCCTCTGCATCAGCCAGCAGGGAACAGACTCCCCCGCCCTCGTCGTCTCCGCACAGGGCGTACTCCGCACTCTGGAGGGCGTCCATCAGCTTGCCCGCACTGCGCAGCAGCGTCCGGCGCTGGTCCAGCTCCTCGTCCTCTCCGGCGCGCAGCTGGGCGCGCTCCAGCTCCCGGATCTGAAAGTTCAGGGTATCCACCCGACGGCTGCGCTCTGCCTCGTCCATCTCCAGGGCGGCGATCTGCTTGCGCAGGCCGTTCCAAGTCTGGTATGCAGTACGGTAGTTTTCTAAAAGCTCGGTGTGTCCGCCGCAGCGGTCCAGATAGCCCAGGTGGCTGGCGGGGTCCAACAGCTGCTGGCCGTCGTGCTGGCCGTGGATATTCAGCAGCTGGCGTCCCAACTCCCGCAGCTGGGCTACCGTCACCAGCCGCCCATCTACCCGGCACACGTTGCGCCCATCCCCCTGGATTTCCCGCTGGAGCAGCACCTCCCCATCTTGGAGGGCAATGCCGTTCTCCTCCAGCCAGGGCAGGGGCGGCACCTGGGTAAACACTGCCGTCACCAGAGCCGACTTGGCCCCGGTGCGGATGAGTTCCCGGCTGGTACGCTCCCCCAGCACAGCGCCGATAGAGTCAATGACAATAGATTTACCTGCACCGGTCTCACCGGTGAGCACGTTGTAGCCCGGTTCAAAGCGGATATCCGCTGACTGGATCAGGGCGATATTTTCAATATGAAGCAGGGAAAGCAAACAATCACCCCCATCTCTTCCGCGCTTATTTCAGCAGCTTATGGACCTCCCGGTTAAACTGCTCGGCGGAAGCGTTGTCCCGCATAATGAGAATTCCGGTGTCATCGCCTGCCAGGCTGCCCACCATTCCCGGAATGTCCATGCTGTCCAGGGCCGAGCAGGCCGCCGAGGCCAGACCGGGCATGGTGCGCACCACCACGATATTCTGGGCCAGATCTACCGATACCACGCCCTCTTTGAAGATATTGCGCAGGCGAACATCGGAATCCACCATTCCCTTACGCTCGGAGACCACATACCGGTAGCCGCCTCCGGCCATCTCCTTGACCAGACGCAGCTCCTTGATGTCCCGGGAAATGGTGGCCTGAGTGGAGGCAAAGCCCCGGCGCTTCAGCTCGTCCAACAGCTGCTCCTGGGTCTCTACGTCCACGGATTGGATGATCTTCAAAATCTCAGCCTGTCGAGCTCGCTTCATGGCACATAACCTCCTAATTTCTGATTGACCACTTGATAAAAGCTCCGCCCTACCAGCCGCACTAGGCGGATGGTATGCTCAGAGCGGCTGATCTCAACGCGTTCATTTCCTGTAAGGCGTATTGCCTTGCCACCATCTACCGACAGATAGATGCTCTTTCGGTTCCCCTTGGGCAGCTGCACCGTGACGGTGCGCTCCGCTCCCAGCACCATGGCCCGCACCGCCAGCTGGTGGGCGCACACGGGCGTGACGATCAGGCATTGAGATGTGGGCTCCACAATGGGGCCTCCGGCAGACATGGAGTAGGCGGTAGAGCCGGTGGGGGTAGCTACGATGACGCCGTCCCCCATAAGCTGGCGTATCAGCACCTGATCGGCAAAGACTTCCATCTCCGCCACCCGGGCAATGGATCCCTTGGAGAACACCGCATCGTTAAGGGCCAGGTCTTGGCTGAGAAGTTTGTCTCCCCGGTAGACCCGAACATCCAGCATCATACGCTCCTCGGTGGTGTAGTCTCCCTTGGCCAGCTGAGTCAAGCGGCCCAGTTCGGAGCGCTCCAGCTCGGCCATAAAGCCTACACTGCCCATGTTGACCCCCAAGATAGGCAACTCATGCAGGGTGGCATCCCGGGCAGCGTGGAGAATGGTCCCGTCTCCGCCAAAGCAAATAAGAAGGTCTGCCTTCGGCAGCTCCTCCTCCATATTTTTCAGCTGCGCGTGGCGGGGCAGCTCCAGCCGGTCCCCTTTCTTGGGTACAAAAGGCAGGCACAGGGCGGTCTCCACCCCGGCGCGCTCCAGGATTTTCTTGGCCTCCAGGGCGGCCCGCAGCCCCCGGTCCCGGTAGGGGTTGGAGCTGAGGAGAACTCTCATTCCTCTCCCCCCTTCAGCTGCTGGTGCGAGGCATCCACCAGGGCTTTCAGATCCACCTCACAGTCCGGGCCTTCTCCAGCATAGAGATAACCCAAGTATTCAATGTTTCCCTCCGGTCCCCGAATAGGGGAAAAGGTAATATCCTTTACAGAGAATCCGGCGTTGGCGGCATGCTCCAGGAAGTGCTCCAGCACCTCCAGATGGACCGCAGGGTCCCGGACCACGCCCTTCTTGCCCACCTTGTCCTTCCCCGCCTCAAACTGGGGTTTGACCAGACACACCGCCTGGCCTCCTTCCTTCATGAGGGGCCGCAGGGCAGGCAAAATCAGGTTCAGAGAGATGAAGGACACATCCACAGAAAAGAAATCCAAGGGCTCCGGGATCTGCTCCTTGGTGAGGTAGCGGGCGTTGGTACGCTCCATACACACCACTTGAGGGTGGGTACGCAGGCGGTAGTCCAGCTGGTTGTAACCCACATCCACAGCATACACTTTGCTGGCTCCATTTTGCAGCATACAGTCGGTAAAGCCGCCGGTGGAGGAACCTACATCCATACAGATCTTATCTTTTAATTCCACGCCGAAATGAGTCATGGCCTTTTCTAATTTCAGGCCGCCGCGGCTGACATACTTTAAGGTTGCGCCGCGCACTTCGATATTGGCAGTCTCCTCAAACATGGAACCAGCCTTGTCTTCCTTCTGTCCGTCTACATATACGATTCCCGACATGATGATGGCCTTTGCCTTCTCTCTGGATGCGGCAAGCCCTTTATTTACAATCAGGATATCCAGTCTTTCCTTCATTTGTTTTCCTCTTTCTCTTCTATGATTCCCTTCATGGCATCTTCCAGTGGCTCCCATGTTTTTCTCATGGTACGGATCACGGAGTCACTGTCGATTCCCAACTCCTGCCGCAGCACGGATACATTGCCATGCTCCACATAGGCGTCCGGCAGCGCAATGGTCAGGACCTGCACCTCCGGATAATGCTCCTGCACGTAAGCCTTTACCTGCAGGCCGTAGCCTCCCTGGAGCACATTTTCTTCCAAGACAACCAGAAG
>OGEZ01001383.1_pt1 | contig 12253 bp, 8 predicted proteins | sample 1570831 | NCBI WGS metagenome assembly OGEZ01 (sample SAMEA2582059, study PRJEB24529) | metagenome | biome: Human gut stool | place: China | collected 2011
CGTCTGCAGGGTCCGTTCGGTTTTGCGCCCGGATGGATCCCCTAGTGCCCCGGTCCCGCCCCCGATGATGATAACGGGATGATGGCCGGCCAGCTGGAATCGCTTCAGCATCATAAACGGAATTAGATGGCCAATGTGCAGGCTGTCGCCGGTTGGGTCGGTCCCGCAGTAGAGGCCGATTTTTTCGTTTTCCGTCAGTTCGCGCAGGCCTTCTTCGTCAGTTACCTGATTAACGGCACCGCGCCAGGTCAGTTCGTCAATAATATTCATTTAAATACCTCCAAAAAATGTCATGAGGAACGAAAAACGTCCCAGAACCGCTTAACGGCTCTGGGACGAATTGCTCGTGGTACCACCCATCTTCGTGCATGACGCACCTCATTGACTTCAGTTCAGCGACGTTGCTGCAGGATTGTAATTCGCCAAACGACTGTGTGCCGGTTTTCAGCTGTGCCGGTTTTCTTTGAACAGGGAGTCGCTGCCTACTGAGTTCCTGCGCGTCTTAATTAGGGGTATTTAAACATAAATTTGTGCAAAAAGTCAAGTCGTTTAAGAATGTTAAATCGATAGCGGTTTCAAAATTAAAAGTTAATAGTTGCCAAAAATTTGGTTAGGTGAATTTTAGATTTAATTAATTAAGTTTTCTGAAAGATTTACCTTATTTAATTAATTTAAGTGGCCTAATAATATTAATTGTTCATGGTTTTGTGACGATTATATTTCTTTTTACATTAAAAAGGTGATAAAGTATTCAGTACGCGAATATTAATAAACGGTTAAAAAATAAGTAAAAAGGAGTGAGAAATTTGAAGAAGTCATGGTGGCAACGCACAATCATCAGCTGCGCGGTAATGCTGATGACCACGTTCGCTGGATTATTTGTCAATAAGCAGGTGGCGCATGCCGAACAGACCTACACGATCGGGGTTGTCGACACCTTTGCTCCCTTTGAAATTCAAAACAAACAAGGGACCTATACCGGTAAGAATCCCGGCATTGAGCCTGAAATGATTCGGATGATTGCTAAACACGAGCATTTCAAGTATCGATACAAAATCATGAGCTTTAACGCCATTCTGCAGGCTCTGGATTCCGGTCAGATCGATGCCGGCATGGGTGGGATGAGTGTTACCGACGAACGAAAGGCCAAAATCGACTTTTCAACTTCCTACTATAAAGACGGGATCGTGATGGCGGTCGGCAAAAACAGCAAGATCACCAAGATGAGCCAGCTCAAGGGCAAGACGGTTGATGTTAAGTCTGGGGCTGCTGGGGCCTTGTATGCTGAATCCATCAAGGACAAGTACGGCTTTAAGATCAAGTACTTTACGACTTCTAATGCAATGTGGAATGACGTTAAGAGCGGCAACGGGGCAGCTACGTTTGATGACGGTCCGGTTTTGCAATACGGGATCCGCAATGGTATGCCTTTGAAGATCGTTACTAAACAGATCAATGCCACGCCAATCGCAATCGGCTTTAAGAAAGGTCAAAACAAAGAACTGCAGGCCAAGATCAACGATGGGATCAAATGGATGCAAAAGACGGGCCGGATGCAAAAGCTGATTGACAAGTACACGAAAGGCAGCGGTACGAAGACTGAAAGCAGCAAGGACCGGACGATCTTTGGGCTGATCAAGAACAACCGTAAGGCCCTTTTGACTGGTCTTTGGGAAACGATTGAACTGACGATTATTGGTTCACTGTGCGCATTGGCATTCGGTTTGGTATTAGGGATCATGGGCATCGCGGAAGGCAAGTTCTGGAAGGGTCTTTCCAGCACGATCATCTACATCTTCCGTGGGATTCCAATGATGGTTTTGGCATTCTTCATCTACATTGGGCTGCCAAACCTGACTGGTCAAAAGATTCCGCTGTTTACGGCTGGGGTCTTGACCTTGATGCTTGATGAAGGTGCCTATGTTGGTGCTATTGTCCGTGGTGGCTTTGAAGCCGTTGACGTTGGTCAGTGGGAAGCTGCCCGCAGTCTGGGTCTGCCATACTCCAAGGCATTGGTTAAGGTTATCGCGCCACAAGGGTTGAAGATCATGGTGCCATCTTTGGTTAACCAATTGATCATTACGCTGAAGGATACCTCGATTCTTTCGGCAATTGGGGTCATGGAACTGACGCAGACCGGGACCGTCATCATTGCCCGGAACATGGAAGGATTCAAGATGTGGCTGATCATCGCCGTAATGTACATGATCATCATTACGCTGCTGACTTGGCTGTCGAATTACGTTCAAAAGAGAATGGAGGCATAGCATGGACAAGCAATACAAGGTACAAGTCAAGGACCTTCACAAGAGCTATGGCGAAAATGAGGTCTTAAAAGGGATCGATCTTGTCGTGAAGCCAAGTGAGGTTGTCTGCATGATTGGGCCTTCTGGTTCGGGTAAGAGTACGTTTCTGCGCTGCCTGAACCGCTTGGAAGTGCCAAACAGCGGTCATATCTACATTGACGGCTACGACATTGCCGACTCGAAGACTGACATCAACCTGGTGCGTCAAAACATTGGGATGGTGTTCCAACACTTCAACCTGTTCCCCAACATGTCGGTAATTGACAACATCACGCTGGCACCCGTGGAACTGAAGAAGATGAGCAAGGAAGAAGCGCAAGAAGCCGCGCTGCACTATCTGGATATCGTAGGCTTAAAGGAAAAGGCCAACGTCAATCCACGGACGCTTTCTGGTGGACAAAAACAACGGGTGGCAATTGCCCGTGCTCTGGCTGGGCGTTATGCAGGACCTGGCCAAAGAAGGGATGACCATGATCGTCGTTACCCACGAAATGGGCTTTGCCAAGCGGGTGGCTGATCGCGTGGTATTCTTCCATGACGGTAAGATCCGAGAAGATGGTACGCCAGAACAGATCTTTGAGCATCCACAGCACCCAGATACCCAGAATTTCCTTAACAAAGTCTTAAACGTTTAGGGGTTCGTTCGATATTTCTGGATTTAATGTTTGACAAACGTTATAAAATCGTTATAATGATTAGTAACTTTTAATTATTGGTCGATTTGCAGAGACCCGCTGCCCAGCTGCAAGCACGGGATCGATCTTATGGCATCAACGTTGAAATGAAGGGTGGTTCCTCTATCGACTGCTAGAGCGGCGGGCATATAAGATGTCTGCAAGATGGGTGGAACCGCGTTGAAAAACGTCCCTGACACAAGTTAGTGTCAGGGACGTTTTTATTTGCGTCAGTGTTGCCGCCCTCCTGTACAGGAATGTTTGTCATTGAGAGTTTTACAGGAGAAAAAGTATGGATGAACAACAAGAACAAAAACTATCGCGGGCGCTGAAAAGCCGTCATATCACGATGATTGCCATTGGTGGGGCAATCGGGACCGGGCTGTTCTTAGGTTCGGGGACGGCCATTCACGCTGCGGGTCCTTCGATCATTTTATCTTACCTGATCGTGGGGATCTTCTGCTTCTTTATGATGCGGGCCTTGGGTGAACTGATTTTAGCTGATACTACCAAGCACTCGTTCATTGATTCGGTCAAGGAATACCTGGGCGACCGCATGGAATTCGTGGCCGGCTGGACTTACTGGTCTTGCTGGCTGAGTTTGGCAATGGCCGATCTGACCGCAACTGGGATCTACCTGCGCTACTGGTTCCCTAATCTGCCGCAATGGATCGGTCCGCTGGTCATCATCGTCTTATTGATGCTGGTCAACATGATCAACGTGGGGCTGTTCGGTGAAATGGAGAGCTGGTTTGCGATGATCAAGGTGGTTGCAATCCTGGCACTGATCGTAATCGGTTTGGTAATGGTCTTCGTTCACTTCCCAGTCAAGGGTTCTGACCCAGCCTCATTCAGCAATCTGTGGTCGCACGGCGGCTTCTTCCCGAAAGGCGTGCTGGGCTTTTTGATGAGTTTCCAAATGGTTGTCTTTGCCTTTGTCGGAATTGAAATGGTTGGTCTGACGGCTGGTGAAACCAAGGATCCCAATAATGACATTCCTAAGGCCATCAATTCGCTGCCAGTTCGGATCGGACTCTTTTACATCGGTTCAATGATCGCCATGATGTCGGTTTACCCATGGAACATGATCAAGACGACTTCCAGCCCATTTGTTCAGCTGTTCCAAGCCGTGGGGATTCCGGGGGCCGCTGCAATTTTGAACTTCGTGGTCTTGACGGCCGCCATGTCAGCAACCAACAGCTCGATTTTCAGTACCAGTCGATCACTGTACGCGCTGGCAACGGGTCACAACGCACCGCAAAAGTTTGCCAAGCTGAGCAACCAGGCCGTGCCGAACAATGCCCTGCGCTTCTCGTCATTGATTCTGTTTATCGTCGTCATCTTGAACTACATCATGCCAGCCGGAATCTTTAATATTGTTTCCGGGGTCTCAACGATCAACTTTGTCTTTGTCTGGCTGATCATCTTGTGGTGTCACATCGTTTACCGCAAAAAGCATCCTAAAGGCGTGGCTGCTTTCAACATGCCAGGATTCCCATTAACCAGCTGGCTGACGATTATCTTCTTTATTGCAATTCTGGTAATTCTGTTCTTTGTCAAGTCAACTCGTTTGCCATTGCTGATCAGTTTTGTCTGGTTTATTGCACTGTTTGTTGGTTATACGGTCGTTGACAAGCGCAAGCGGGCCCAAGACTAAAAAGATTTTATACCAAATCAAAAAGCCTGTTTAGATCATTTAATTTAGACGAAAAAAATTGGATAATCGTATAATTACGATAGCGCTTCCATCGGCTTGGTGACGCGGTTTGAGTTGACTTTTAAATGTGGGGAATTTATAATAAAAGCATGGAAGAAACCTCACCCGTTGCAAATGTAAAAGTATCCAGCAATCGCCTTTAATCTGGGCGATGGCAGCATAACACACCCCACATCACACAATAAATTGAATTTCCTGAAGAAAGCTTGTTAACTAACTAAATTAGTGGCCGTATCTAATGTACAACCTTATTTGAGAACGTCGACAATTGAAGTTGCATAGATCTCTTGGCATAAAGAGACCAGATTAAGTAAGCAAGGTAAATAATCGAGTTTTGATATTAAGTATGGCAACGGCAAGCGCTTCTTCCCCAAGGCCTGGTGAATATTCACCGGGTCTTTTATTTTGCACGTTTTAGTATGGGGTTCAAGACCAGTGCCGGATTGATCGTGGGATATCGCTAGAGTCTGGATATGGCAGGCGTCCAGCCAATCGAGCAGTACCAATCTCGCTGTTTCATTAAAGCCATAACAGCATCAGAAGTGACAGCAAAGTCGATCAATTGCGCTGGAGAAAGCGTTTGAAATCCGCCGCCAAAGCCGGTAAACTGACAGCAACAGCAACAGCAACAGGTCATTTTCATGAGATGTGATGCCAAAAGCGGCTCAAAAGCCATGGAACAGTAGTACAAAGATAGAGCCGCGATTACTGATCCAGAGCAGCTGCGTGAAGATAGAGCAGTGGTGGCTGATCCAGAAAGGCTGCGCGAAAGGAGGAGTGTGATGGCTGATTCAAACAAAATCGGCAAGTATGAACTGACGGCTTTGATCGTGGGCGCGACGATTGGCTCGGGAATCTTTGGCGTCAACAGTGATCTGGCCAACGCGGCGGCACCGGGACCGGTAATCCTGGGCTGGCTGATCGTCGGCCTGGGCGTGTGGTGCCTGATTGCCGCGCTGAATCATCTCTTGCTCCGCTACCCCAAGCAGGACGCCGGAATTTTTGCGTACGCGGGGCTTTCGTTTGGGCCGCTGGGCGAGTTTATTTCCGGTTGGGCATACTGGCTGGCTTCATGGCTGGGCAACCTCGCCTTTGCCACGATTGCGATGAGCGCGCTGGGAACGTTTTGGCCAGTTTTTCAAGGTGGTCAGAACCTGCCATCGATTCTGCTGGCTATGCTTTTGACGATTGGTTTTACCGTGATCGTCAGCTATGGTGTTGAGGCTACCGCGCTGCTCAATTTAATCGGTACGCTTGTTGCCAAACTGGTGCCATTGCTGATCTTCACCATCGTAGCTGTATTGGCGTTTCATTGGCCGACGTTTGTCAATAACTTTTGGGGCGCGGCTGCGCAGTCTTCCCGTCCCATCCTGGCAGTTGCCGATCAGGTCAAAAACTCGATCATGGTGATGATGTGGCTATTTATGGGCGTGGAAAGTGCCTCGGTCATGGCGCACCGAGCTAAGCGTCAGCGGGATGCCGTTGTGGCTTCATTTGGCGGCTGGCTGATTCTGATGGTTGTCTACCTGCTCTCGCTGCTTCCTTATGGCGTAATGACGCGCGCGCAATTGGCTGGGGCCGCGCAACCGGCGATGGGTACGATTCTAAGTCAGTTGGTTGGACCCTGGGGCGCGGCTTTGATCAGTTTGGGATTGATCGTTTCGGTGCTGGTGGCCTGGCTTTCGTGGACGATGCTGCCGGCGGAGGCGTTTTTGATGATGACTAAAGACCGAGTGCTGCCGCGTTCGTTTGGCAGGCTCAATTCGCATCATGCCCCGACGACCGCGCTTTGGGTAACGGCGATCGTTCAGTGCCTGTTTCTGTGCTCGCTGTTGTTTACGACCTATGCTTATCGGTTTGCCTATACGCTGGGGACGGCTGCGGGACTGATCGTCTATTTCTTTGTTGGACTGGCGCAGATTAAAGATGGCTGGCAGCAGCGTGCTTATGGTCAATTAGTAATTGGCATCCTGCTGACGATTTTTGAGCTGTTGTCGATGACTTTGGCTGGCTGGCGGCAGGTGATGATTTTATCGCTGAGTCTGCTGCCGGGCTTTCTGATTTATTGGCAGGCTCGGCGCACGCGAAAGCTGAGACTTGCCAAAAACGAATGGCTGGCGATGGGCTTGATCAGTATTTTGGCTGTTGTTTCGTTGGTTTTGATTTTGAACGGTACGATTCCGATCGAATAGGGGGAATTTTATGGTTGAGATTGCTCCATTTGGCGTGGAAGCCTGGTTGAACAAGTGGGAAAAAAGCGCCCGCTACGATATTTCGCAAAGCACGATCGCTTCATTGACGATGGATGAGCTGATGAATCTGGATGATCATCATGGCGCGGAGTTTTACGAGATGCTCAATGCTCAAAAGATGAACTATGGCTGGATTGAAGGCTCCCCCAGTTTTAAGACGGAAGTTGCCAAGCTCTATCGCCATGTGGATCCGCACAACGTCCTGCAGACCAATGGTGCGACGGGAGCAAATCTCTTGGCGCTCTATAGTCTGGTGGAACCCGGCGACCACGTGATTGCTGAATATCCTTCCTATCAGCAGCTCTATGACATTCCAAAATCGTTGGGGGCTACGGTCGACTATTGGCAGATTCATGAAGCCGCCAACTGGTATCCCGACATTGAAGAGCTAAAGCAGCTGATGCGCCCTGATACCAAGCTGATCTGTCTCAATAACGCCAACAACCCGACCGGCACCGTCTTAGACCAGGAATTTCTACAGCAGGTGGTTGACCTGGCAGCTCAGGTTGGCGCCTATATCTTGGTTGATGAGATCTATCTGCCATTAGATCAGCCAGAAAAGTTCGTTTCAATCGTGGATCTGTATGACAAGGGGATTGCCACCAACTCGCTTTCCAAGACTTATTCGGTTCCCGGCATTCGAATCGGCTGGACGGCCGCCAATGCCGAACTGACCGAGCGCTTCCGCAAGTATCGCGACTATACGATGATCTGCGGTGGGGTCTTTAATGATCTTTTGGCAACCTATGTACTGCGGCATAAAAAACAGGTGTTGGCACGCAATCGCAAGCTGGTTTTAGGTAATTTGAAGATCTATCAAGACTGGATTGAACATGAAGAACGGGCCAGCGTGGTGATACCACAAGCAGTTTCGACATCATTTCCCAAGCTGGACGTACCGGTTGATATTCACCAGTTCTGCGAGCAGCTGCTGGCTGATCAAGGCGTTTTGCTGGTGCCGGGAGATGCATTTGATACGCCAGGCCACGTCAGATTGGGATACTGTGCGCCGCAAGCTACGTTAAAAGAAGGGCTGAAACGACTCTCGATAGCTTTGCATCAATACGACTGATTAACGACTTTGTTCAATTTCAAACGATTGTATTTTTCACTAATTAGCTCTGTTTTGAAAAACAAAGCGATTTCAATGTGGTATACTAAAGATCCTTGGCAGGGGCAGCGGGGCTGACTACTACTTAATTGTAAGTGGTTACAGTCTCGCTTTTATTTTGTATTATCAAATGGTCTATAAAAAAACAAATGAAGTTTTAAACGTTTTACCGAAGAAATCAGAAAAAAGTTTGTGAAATTTAAATCACACTTCTTTAACATTTTTTAAAGTTCTGCCTTGATTTAAAACGATTTACTTCCGAACAATACTGGTAACGGTTTCATAGTTTCACAAAGTTGGCAAATGTATGCGGTTTACAGTTTTACAAAAGATGGGTATATTATTATGGCACGCAAGATTTTCTCAGTTCGACTGCAATTATTCCGCTATTCTGAGATACTGAGAAATTGCGATTGAGAAAAAGTTAGATTCAGTTTTTAAGAAAGGTGTTATATCCATGTATCTTGCAATTAACATTCTTGGGTTGCTTGTCTTCTTGGGTATCGGTTTTCTGTTCTCTAAGGACAAAAAAGCGATCAACTGGAAAGCAATTGCTATCATGATTGTATTGAACCTGGTCCTGGCCTGGTTCCTGACTGGTTCAGCTGCTGGTCGTGCCGGCGTTAAGGCCGCTGCCGACGGTTTTGCTTGGATCGTCAACATTTCTGCTAAGGGTACGGTCTTTGCCCTGGGTGCTTGGTACAATGTTAAGAACTTGAACTTCATCTGTTCTGCATTGATGCCAATCCTGATGATCGTTCCACTGTTCGACATCCTGACTTACATTGGCTTCTTGCCATGGATCATCAAGTGGATCGGTAAAGGTCTGTCATTCATTACGGGTCAACCAAAGTTCGAATCATTCTTTGCCGTTGAAATGATGTTCCTGGGTAACACGGAAGTTCTGGCCGTTTCTGGGATGCAAATCCGTAAGCTGACCAAGGCCCGTAACCTGACCATCGCCATGATGTCCATGAGCTGTGTTACGGCTTCAATCCTGGGTGCCTACATCCAAATGATGCCTGGTCAATTTATCCTGACTGCTGTTCCAATCAACATCGTTAACTCACTGATTGCTACCAGCCTGCTGAACCCAGTTACGGTTACTGAAGCAGAAGACACGATTGAAAAAGTTGGTAGTTCTGAGAACGGTAAGAAGGAACCATTCTTCAGCTTCCTGGGCGACTCCATCCTGGGTGCCGGTAAGCTGATCCTGATCATTGTTGCTAACGTTGTTGCCTTCGTTGCCCTGGCTGCTCTGATCGATGCCATCCTGGCTCTGTTCTGGAAGCAACTGTCTCTGGAAAGCATCCTGGGTGTGGTCATGTTCCCATTTGCTTGGCTGCTGGGTCTGCCTGTTCACCAAGCATGGATGCTGTCACAAGACATGGGTATGAAGCTGGTTACGAACGAATTCGTTGTTATGGGTGAAGTTACGGGCAAGATTGCTTCTTACCCACACCACCTGCAAGCCGTTCTGACCACGTTCGTTACTTCCTTTGCCAACTTCGGTACGCTTGGTATGATCATTGGTTGTTTCAAGGGTATCGCCGACAAGGAAACCAACGACTACATTGCTCAAAACATTGGCTACCTGCTGCTATCTGGTATCTTGGTATCACTGCTGTCTGCAGCCTTTGTTGGTCTGTTCGTTTGGTAAGATCTACGACTGCATGCGCTTAACGCGTTTTGCCAGTCAAAAGGGGCTGGCCATTCCGGTTGGCCCTTTTGTTTCCCAGAAAAGTAAAAGCGCTTACTGACGCTTAATTGTAATTTTAAGGAGGAATTCATGATGACGACTAAGATTATTATGGACACTGATCCTGGTATTGATGACGCAGCTGCTTTGACGATGGCGATCAACAACCCTGAAATCGACTTGAAGCTGATCACGGCGGTTGCTGGTAACGTTTCGGTTGACAAGACGACGGCCAACGCATTGAAGATCGTTAACTTCTTTGGCAAGCGTGACGAGATTCCGGTTGCAGAAGGCGCCAAGGAACCTTTGATCAAGCCATTTGAAGACGCAGCTCGGATCCACGGTGCTTCTGGGATGGAAGGCTACGACTTTGGCAATGACTACGGTACGCCAATTGAAAAGAGTGCCGTTCAAGCTCTGCGCGATGCCATCATGGCTGAAGACGAAATCACGCTGGTGCCAACTGGTTCCTACACCAACATTGCCCTGCTGTTCAAGGAATTCCCAGAAGTTAAGAGCCACATTAAGCAAATCGTTGCCATGGGTGGTTCCCTGACTGGCGGTAACATGACCAGTGTTGCTGAATTCAACGTCTTCACTGATCCTCACGCGGCTGAAATCATGTACAAGTCTGGTGTACCAATCGTAACGGTTGGTCTGGACGTTACGCTGAAGGCCTTGCTGACGCAGGACAGCCTGAACGCAATCAAGGACATGAATGAGACTGGCAAGATGCTTTATGGTCTGATCAGCCACTACAACGACGTCAGTGCTGAAACTGGCGGTCACCCAATGCACGACGTCAACACGATCTTCTACCTGCTGCACCCTGAAGCATTTACGACCAAGGATGTCTGGATCGACATTCAAACTGATGGTCCAGCAATTGGTGCCATGGTCGGCGACATTCGCGGTGCCTACCACGATGGCAAGACTAACGCCAAGGTATGTGTTGACATCGACGCGGCTGCCTTTAACAAGTGGTTTGTTGAAGAAGTCAGCAAGATGCGCTAAAACCAAATAATCATCTGGAAACTGGCCGCCCAGTTTTCAGATAAAAAGCCGATTGATTCGCCAAGCGCGTTTCAACCGGCTTTTTGCGTAGCTTGAAATGATTCGATAGCGTTGTTGGACACGGGCTGCCAGCGGGTTTATCGAGCTAGCGCGACGGTCTCTAAAAATCCGCTGTAAATCGCTGGATTGCTTGAAACAACGGCCTTTTTGGGGTAAAGTAATGGAGTATGTGAAACATCTTCCTGTTTCACAAAGGAGGATTTATGACACCGGAAGAATTTCGACGGGCACTGCAGGATCACGGTATTGAACTGACTGATCAGCAGATGACCCAATTTGCGATTTATTATGAAGATCTGGTGGCCACCAACGAACACGTTAATCTGACGGCCATTACGGATCAAAAAGAAGTTTATCTCAAGCATTTTTATGACTCGTTGACGGGAGCGCTGGCCGAACCTCGTCTGCAGACTGAAGCCTTGACGCTTTGCGATATTGGCGCGGGTGCTGGGTTCCCTTCGCTGCCGCTGAAGATTGCCTTTCCACAACTCAAGATTACGATCGTGGATTCACTGAACAAGCGGATCAAGTTTTTGGCCGATCTGGTTGCCAAGCTGGGCCTAACCGATGTCAATCTGATTCATGATCGCGCTGAGACCTTCAGTGCCAAAAAGAGTCCCTACCGCGAAAGTTTTGACGTGGTCACGGCGCGGGCAGTGGCGCGACTGGCAGTTTTAAGCGAGCTTTGTCTGCCAGCAGCGAAGGTCGGCGGCGAGTTCATCGCTTATAAGGCCAGTGCCGCTAAAGACGAGCTGCAAAAAGGCGGTAAGGCGGTCAAGGTACTGGGCGGCCAGGTTGAGCACACCACCAAGCTGACCTTACCTGGCACGGATGAGGAACGCAATCTGATCGTAATTGAAAAAGTTGCCGCGACGCCAAAAAAATACCCCCGGCGGCCAGGACTGCCCAACAAGCAGCCAATTGAGTAGAAAAGAGGATTGAGACATGGCATTTTCACTGTTTGGCCTTGGCAAGCACCAGGGAACCGCCAGCGAAACCAAAAATCAAGTCGTTGAGATTCCGGTTGCCGCCATTGTGCCCAACCAATACCAGCCCCGGAAGGTTTTTGACCAAACCGAGATTCAAGAGCTGGCCCAGACGATCAGCGAGCATGGTCTGCTGCAGCCAATCGTCGTGCGGGAATTTCGACCAGGCGAATACGAGATCATTGCTGGTGAGCGGCGGTTTAGAGCCGTTAAGCTGCTGCAATGGGAAAAGATTCCGGCAATCGTTGAAAAGATGACTGACGCGGAATCAGCTTCATTAGCGCTGATCGAAAATCTGCAGCGCGCCCAGCTGAGTCCGGTTGAAGAGGCGCAGGCCTACAAGCAGTTGATGGAATTCAACCATCTGACCCAGGCAGCGCTGGCTAAGGGAATGGGCAAGAGTCAGTCGTTCGTTGCCAATAAGCTGCGGCTCT
>OGEZ01001391.1_pt1 | contig 12180 bp, 10 predicted proteins | sample 1570831 | NCBI WGS metagenome assembly OGEZ01 (sample SAMEA2582059, study PRJEB24529) | metagenome | biome: Human gut stool | place: China | collected 2011
AGTGCCGGTGAAAGCACCGATGGTAGCGGCTCAGAATGATATTTATATGGTAGTAAGTGATGCGAAGGCAAATCCTGAGAATGACGATGTGGAGGAAATGCTTCATGCAGGAAAAATTACTGTGGGAGAATTGCAGAGGAATGCAGCCAATATCCTGGGATTTCTGTTAAAAAGTCCTTCTGTTTTATTGTTGACAGACAGAATATGTAAAGAAGAACTGGAGGCTATGAATACAAAGGAAGAGGATGATGTGGATGCCGGAAGTCTGGTAAGTATTGAAAGTGATCCGGTAACACAGAAAATTATAATTGACGGTGCATTATTACATCCTGCAAAGGGAAAGGCAGATGTGATTGCTGTGACTAATGAGTTCATGGGTGATTTCACAATGAAGTTTACTTTGAAATCTGATCTTGGTGAACTGGCTCAGCTTCCGGTTTTTGTATTTTTGTAAAATATTCATAAGATGACTGTTTCGGTACAGGGAACCAATGGAAAATGGGTAGAAGAAAGCCGTATCCTGAATATGGGATTTGGTCATAATCACTATATCAAATTTTATTATGGTGCGGATAATCTTGAAATTAAAGAAATTGTGCTGATTCCGAATAGGTAAGACCAATTTTAGGAACGCTTGCAAAACTATATCCTTTATGGCATAATTATGAAAATACTCAGAACCTGCGAAAGATGAGTGATAATTGCTTTATAAAAGTGGTTATCTGTGGACTTTTTTAATGCGGAGCGGGCTGTTCAGAGGAAAAGTGTTACTGATGATTAGAACAGTGTTAAGAGTGATGAGGAAAAGATAATATGTCAGGTTTTACAAAGGAAATTATTGCAAAGACTTTTACAGAATTGCTGGATGAAAAGCCCATGTCTAAGATTACGGTGAAGGATATCGTGGAACGATGTGGTGTAAACAGAAATACTTTTTATTATCATTTTAAGGATATTCCGGATGTAGTGGAGTTTATTTTGAAAAAGAAGTGGGATGAGATTCTGGAACACCCACAGGACAGAGCCTCTATTCTGGAATGTATGGAAGAAATGGCAGATCTGGTGAGAAATAACAGAAAGGTTATGTTTAATGTTTACAGATCAGTGAAAAAAGATACGTTCCTTTTTTATATGAATGAGATTTCCAACTATATTATTATGGAATATTTTCGGAAAAATGCAGATCAGTTTGATCTTGATGAGGGAGAAATCCGGATTCTGATTCAATATTATAAGTGTCTGTTTATGGGATTTCTGATGGAATGGCTGGATAATAATCTGAAATCTGATTTTGGAGAAGAAATGCGTCAGGCTTCCCGGCTTTTTGAAAAGCACCCGGAGCTACATGCGATATTGAACAGATCAGAATAGAGTGAAAATACCTGTTGTTCCTGATATTTATTATAGCAATTCTCTTAAATGTATTATCTGAGAGAAGCGTTATAGGTAATTCCTTTAATTTTCATATTATACAAAATTAAGCTTATGTCTGTTTTTTGGACATGGGCTTTTTTTTGTCTATTTATTGTTAAAAAAATCACAGCTATAATAGCAGCCATAAAGAGATGAAAACAAGAGCCTGACAGTCACAGGTTCGGGTATATTTCAGAAGGGAGGAGCAATAGGATGGATGCACTGAAGCAGTTAAAATTAGCCAAGAATGGTTATATTATTATGTCTGTATTATTTATGGTTCTGGGTGCCTGTCTGATTATCTGGCCGGATTGTTCGATGGCAGTTTTCTGTACAGCAGTAGGGATTATGCTTATTGTATACGGATTGATAAAGATTCTGGGATATTTTTCCAGAGATATCTATTGTCTGGCGTTTCAGTTTGATCTTGCCTTTGGAGTGCTGATGGCAGCAGTAGGAATTATTATTATAGTACGCAGGAACGTAGTGGTGAATCTGATCTTTGGAATCTTTGGACTTCTGATCCTTGCGGATGCATTATTTAAAATTCAGATGTCGATAGATGCAAAGAAATTCGGGCTGAATCTCTGGTGGAGGATTCTCCTGGTAGCGATTCTGACCGGTGTTCTGGGATTTTTACTTTTGATAAGGCCGTTTGAGGCAGCAGAGATCATGATGATCCTGGTTGGTGTTTCGGTTCTGTTTGAGGGAATTCTGAATCTTTGTGTGGCGATTTACACTGTAAAAATTATTAAAAACCAGAAACAGGATATCATAGATATGGATGAATATTGATAAAATAATAAAAATATACCTGATACACAGGTGTTTATATATATCACATTACAACAAGGAGGAGCAATCACATGAAATTAATGGACAAAGCAAAACAGGCTGCACTTGCAGCAGCAGTTAAGACAGGTCTGAGTTATCTGGAGAAGGACCCGGAAGTAAATATACCGAAACTGATGGAACTTGTAGATAAATTTGTACCGGATGGCTGGTATGAGTCACAGAGAAATGCAATCCGTAATGCAATCCAGGATAAGGACAGCAACTGGTATAAACTGATCCTGAGGATTTATGAGCTGGATCCAGGAGTACGTGAAGCATTCTTTACAAACTTTATTATCAATGCCAGCTTAAAGGGAAGTGCACTTCAGGAAGAAACAGCAGAAGAGATCCGGAACTTATACGAGAAGACAGGTTATATTATTGATACCCATACAGCAGTTGCGACAGGTGTATACCATAAGTATTTAAAAGATACCAAAGACACGGACACCAAGACCGTGATCGCATCTACTGCAAGTCCGTTCAAGTTTACAAGAAGCGTGATGGATGCGATTGATAAGAAGTATGATGCAATGACAGATTTTGAACTTGTCGACGAACTGAGCAAAATTGGAAATGTTAAGATTCCAAATGCCATCGAAGAGATCCGTACCGCAGAGGTAAGACATAAGACCGTATGTGAAGTGGATGAGATGCCAAAGGTTGTAAAAGAATTTTTGAACGTGAAATGATCGTGCAGATTTTTAGCATTTGTATCTTATTAAAACGATAATAGAAAAAATAAGGCTGTCTGATAAAACTATCAGCAGCCTTATTTTTGTGACCTGAAAATTGATTTTCTATTGATACAATTCCATTATTATTTCTTCAATTCAAAAATGAAATTAACAACACCAAACGGATACATGACCTGAAGTAAATAAGATGAACTGGACAATTCAATCAATTCGTCAGAAACAACTTCAGGAGCCTCTAATGTTAATTCTTTTCCGAGTGTATTTGAAATATTCACATTATATAATCCGTTATGAAGATTTAAGAAATCTTCCAGAGAAGCCTGAACGTATTCATCAAACTCTGTAAATTCCTCATTTACGTATCTGGATGCAAAGCTGATACAGGTTGTCTCAGGCATATCCAGATAAACTTTAGCGGATAAATCGCCATGGATCGTCTGCGAAACACAGTAATTTACAGGATACTCTTTGCATGGGTTAAAACACAGCGGAGTGAAATCATCCCCGATAAAACGCGTCAGATCATTGAACAGCAATCGCATATAGGAAGCATTGTATTCGTCTGCAGCTACATCAGTTGTATGGAAGAAATTTGCAAGAATCCGGTCAAGATCATCCTGTTTTTCGTTGCTGTAATCTAAATCCGTTAATTCATTTTCGGATTCATAATCAACGATCAGTGTTTCCAGCTGCGTATTAGTAATATAACCTTCATCTACAAGTGTCTGTCCTAATAACAGAAAATCAGGATACTGTGTCTTGACAAGCTCATCGACCTGTTCCTGCGTCAGATATCCCTCGCGGACAGCCAGATCGCCAAACCGACAATCGTTATGTGTCTGTGAAATGATGACATTATCTACTTCATTTGCAGTCATATATCCCTTCATAATGGCGAGAGTGCCAAGCTTCATATGCTGGGAGGATTTTTTGCCAAGGGCACTGAGCAGCTGATCTTTTGTCACTACATTGTGAGATAATAAAAATGTTCCAAAAAACTGTGCGTACATATTTTATCTCCCTTCAAATCTTGAGGTAAGGATGCTGTGCAGCTGCTCTGGATTTAAAGGCTTCTGGATAAAATCCTTTGCACCGGCTTCAATGGCGGAACGCAGCTGTGACTGTGTTCCGACAGAAGAAACGATAATGATCTCTGCGTCTTTGTCGAAATCAATAATTTCACGGATTGCTGCATTGCCATCTTTTACTGGCATAACGATATCAAGAAACGATAAATCAGGCTTTTCCTTTTTATAGATATCAATTGCATCCTGTCCGTTAGATGTCTCGAAAAAAGTTGGTGTACCATATTTTGAAATAAAATCTTTTAACTGCTTTCGTGCAAGTATGGAATCATCACTAATAAGAATTTTTGCATTGTCTAGTCTCATAGTAAATCCCCTTTTCCTAATTTGTTTATAGAATCTATTTTACACTAAAAAAAATTCGCATGCAATTGTAATATGCAAAAATAATGTTGTTTTTTCCCGAAAAAATGCAAAATAGGAATAGATTTTGTCCTTGAAACTTAAGGTTGAAGAGATTATAATGAGTACATCTTTGTAAAATTATGTAAGATCAGAAATGGAAGGGTAAAAGAAGATGGATGTAATGCTTGTATTTGATGCTGTGGTTGCATTGTTTGGTGCCTATATGATAGGGTCAGCGCTTCATATGAAGAAGAGTGGCAGGATTAATTCCATGGTGCTGGCACAGGAAGAGTTAAAAAAAGTGAAAGATACAAAGGGATTCATTGAATTTTTGTATTGGCGGGAGATGTTGTTTGGTGCGCTGGTATTGATCGTTGGTTTTCTTGGAGTCTTAAATGAGACCGTTATGCCGATTGGAAAAGCAAGTATCCTGGAAGTGATCATTTTCCTTGCAGCTTTCATCTGGTTTCAGAATTCATTGGCGAAAGCGCGAGAAAAGTTTTTACATTTATAATATGAGTTACATAAAAAACAGTTGTCATGGAAACAGACCGGAACCGGTAATATCCGGTGTGTTCCCAGTGGCAACTGTTTTCTTATTTTAACGTTCCTCCATAGGAACATAAGCTTTTCGTTCGCCAACATTCTTGTATGCAGGACGCATGATCTTGCCGCTGTGTGCCACTTCCTCAAGACGGTGTGCACTCCAGCCGGAGATTCGTGCAATGGCAAAAATCGGTGTGTAAAGTTCTACCGGGAGTCCTAACATGCTGTAGGCGAAGCCGCTGTAAAAGTCAACGTTTGGACTGACACCCTTGTAGATCTTACGTTCTTTTGCAATGATCTCAGGGGCAAGCCGCTCGACCGTTGCATAGAGTTTGAATTCTTTTTCATAGCCCTTTTCTTCGGAGAGTTTTTCTACGAAAGAGCGGAAAATAACAGCTCGTGGATCGGAAAGTGAGTAAACCGCATGTCCCATACCATAAATTAGACCAGCGTGGTCGAATGCTTCTTTATGCAACAGTTTTGTCAGATAATCTGCAATCTCATCCTCGTTTGACCAGTCTTTCACCTGTTTTTTCATATCATCAAACATTTTTACAACTTTGATATTGGCACCACCGTGTTTTGGCCCTTTTAAGGAACCTAAAGAGGCTGCAATCGCGGAATAGGTATCGGTTCCGGAGGAAGATACCAGATGTGTGGTGAACGTCGAGTTGTTACCACCACCATGCTCCATATGCAAGATCAGGGCAGTATCTAATAATTTGGCTTCCAGTGGTGTGAATTTACTGTCAGCGCGGAGAATATGTAAAATATTTTCTGCAGTAGAATATTCTTCTTTTGGAGGATGGATAAATAAGCTGGCACCATCGTGATAATGCTTATATGCCTGATAACCGTAAACAGAAAGCAATGGGAATAAACTGATCAACTGAAGACATTGTCTCAATACATTTGGAAGAGAAATATCATCCGCCCTGTCATCGTAGGAGTAAAGTGTCAATACACTTCGTGCAAGGGTGTTCATCATATCCCTGCTTGGCGCTTTCATGATGATGTCACGTACAAAACTGGTAGGCAGTGTGCGGTATTTGCTCAGCATGTTAGTGAATTCTTTTAGTTCGTCTTTTGTTGGAAGACTGCCAAACAGAAGAAGATAGGTACATTCCTCAAATCCGAAATGGCTGTTCTCGTCAATTCCGGCAATAATATCTTTTACATTATAGCCGCGGTAATAGAGTTCGCCGTCTGCCGGCTGGGATACTCCGTCCACGATCTTTGTCGAACATACATCAGAAATCTCGGTCAGTCCAACGAGCACACCTTTACCGTTTATGTCACGCAGCCCGCGTTTTACATCGTATTTGCTATATAATTCCGGATCAATGACAGAACATTTGGCACTTAACTCAGACAGATGCTCTAACTCCGGTGTTATCTCACAAAATGGATTATTTTTTGTCATTTAAAGCCCTCCTTCAATTTATCACGTTAACTTATAATAGCATATGTACTAAAATTAATACAAGAAAATTGTTCCAAATTTAAAAAAATTTAAAAAATTTTTAGAAAAAGTTTACATATAAACATGAAACTTCTTAATTATTCCTATACTTTCGGGAGATATTAGATTAAAATAAAGAATGTAAATAATTTGTCATTTGTTGGAAAAAACAGTATAAAAATGAAAAACAGGAGTTTGACAGGATGGAAGCGGAAGAGTTAATAAAAGCAGCTATGGAGGCAAAGGAGCATGCGTATGTCCCATATTCCCATTTTCGGGTTGGAGCGGCACTTCTAACAAAAAGCGGTAAGGTTTATCAGGGATGCAATATTGAAAACGCAGGATATTCTCCGACAAACTGTGCGGAGCGTACAGCATTTTTTAAGGCAGTCTATGAGGGAGAGCGTGAGTTTGCAGCAATTGCAATCAATGGAGATGGAGACGATTATCTGTATCCGTGCGGTGTGTGCAGACAGGTCATGGCAGAATTCTGCGAGCCGGATACGTTTCGAATTTTTGTTTCCAAAAAGAATGGAGAATATCGGGAGTATACGCTTGGGGAATTGTTTCCGGGTGCATTCACAAAGGACGATATAGAAAAAGCCAGAGTTTACTAGGTGGAACATGTTTTTGCCATTTTGTCAATGGATAAAACTACAAGAAAAAAGTAGTAATTTTGGTAGTATTTTTTACGTTCCGGCATTAATTTTTGCTTGTGAATCAGGGAACATTAAAGTATAATAAGACTATCAAAAAACAGCCTGGGATGTACGACACCCTACTATTTTGAACCTACATTTACTTTAAACGGGATTCCAACATTTTCAATTGGATGCCAGGCCTCAGTAATTCGCTACGGCGGCGGGGGAAGGCAAAAGCTTGATTGAGGTTACCCACCTAGCGTTGGCTAGGAGTCAAAATTGTAGGAAACGGCATTTTGGGTATTACGAAAGAATTAGGGAAGTACGAAAGAATTTGGAAGTACAGAAGAAGTTTTGAAGACACAAAAGCGTTTACAAGACACAGAAGATTCGTAGTGAGGTACAAAAGATTCCAAAAGTACAAAAGCATTTTTGAAACACAAAAGAATCATAAAAGTACCAATGAAGATAGAAGTTACACACGAGAATAAAACAGAAGATACAAAAGCGAGAAGCTGCTTTCTTAGAAAGCAGCTTCTTTTTAGGTAGTGCGTGAGGGGGAAAGTGCATTTGAAAAGAAAAATCGGACTGCTTGTCATTTTGTTACTGATATTGTCTGGCATGCTATTTGCAGGAACGAAAAAAGGGTATCATAAAGACGTTTATTCAGAACACAATGTTTCGGTGGAAGAGGTGCAGGATGAACTGTCTTTTTCTATATATAAGGAGATAGACTGGGAACGGATATTGTCACAGAAACAGGAGTATCTGACAAAAAAGGCTGCCAGCGAAATTTTAGAGTTTCTTGGATTAAAGGATTACATACAACTTCCAGAGAAAAGTGAGAACGCTGCGCTAGACCGCGGGGAGTGGAACGCTGTTTATACAGAAATCCTTGCTTATCTCGATGATGAAAAAACAGTTACAACACAGGATCTGTTGCTGATGGATGTGATTGAATCGGACAGCGGATGCATTCTGGTCACGAATGAGGGGGATTATCCATCAAAGTTTGGACAACATTTTCTCACAGCATGGGATAATTACCGATTGTATTTGCTGGATGGTAAATGTGTTGGAATTGCGGGGATCAGTGAAGAGGAAGCCCTGGTAGATAATACTTATATAAAGTCTGTCGAAGAGGGAACACTCACTTTTTTATCCGGCGGCGCAGAATATGAGATTCCTGTGGATATATCGGAAAAAGATGTGACAGAAGGCGTGGCAGATCTTATTTTTTCAGATGGAAAGCTTCAGATCGTGCGAAAAAAAGAACAGGAGATCGGTGGAAAATTATTGTCCTATGATGAAAATACGATAGAGATTGAAGGCTATGGAAGAGTCTCCCATACTGGGAAGATCCCGGTTTATGAACTTTTAGAAGGGGAAGATGTCACGGAGAGTTCGATTTCGAAAGTGGTTCTCGGAAACATGGAAGTATCCTATGTGATCGGGGAAGAAGAAGTCTGTGCAATTTTGATCAGGACACCGGCAGTAATCGAAAATATCCGGGTTCTGTTACTGGCAGACGATGGTGGAAAATTCCGCTCCGCAGTTTATCTGAAAGCAGATGTGGATGCAAGTATTAAGTTTGGTGAAACAGTGTCAGATTATGCGGCGGGAACGCTGCTTGATGTAAGTACATGGTTTACAGAACGTGATGATACATTTTCCATTCAGCCTGCGACGGAGACTGGAAAGATTTTTCTGTGTGATGAAGTGGGAAATACCATCTCAAACGGATATTCCGGCAGTGTGGAGGTGCGCCGTTACGAGGAGGGCTACACCGTTGTGAACAGTGTTCCGTTTGAAACTTATCTTACCGCAGTGGTTCCAAGTGAGATGCCATCTACCTATGAAAAAGAGGCGCTGAAGGCGCAGGCAGTCTGTGCGAGAAGCTATGCCTATATTCAGCTTATGAGGGCAGATCTGGCGGCTTTCGGAGCACATATCAACGACAGTACATCCTATCAGGTTTATAACAAAGCAGAGGCGGGAGAGGCATCCAGACAGGCGGTGGAGGAGACAAAACATGAAGTGATGACTTATGCGGACGAAGTGATCGAGGCGTATTATTTTTCAACGTCGATGGGGTACACTGACACTGCAGAGGTATGGAATCCAGAAGAGATGGATCATTATGGTTACCTGAAAAAAGTATGTTTGAACACACCGGAGACGGATCTTGATCTGTCAGATGAGAAGACATTTTCAGATTATATCCGGACACCGCATACAGGATTTGACAGTGAGATCAAGTATTATCGATGGACAGCACAGGCTGACTTCCATGGAAAAGAAGACGAAATCCGGCAGATTTTGGAAAACAGACATTCCATTTCTCCGAGGAACGTGATATATTATGAATCTGATGGTAAAAACGAGACGGATTCCATGGCAGATTTTGGAATGCTCGAAGGCATCGAAGTGGAGAAACGGAGTACATCGGGTTCCATCCTGACATTACGGCTTTCCTATGAACATGGAATGGTAAAAGTTTTTTCCGAGTATAATATCCGTAAAGTCATAGGACTTGGTGTGACAAATATCATGTATCAGGACGGAAGTGAGAGCACCGGAGGGACGATCCTGCCAGGTGCAGCGGTCAGTCTCGTAAAAGAGGCAGATAATGTTTACACTCTGTATGGCGGAGGTTATGGTCACGGACTTGGCATGAGCCAGAATGGTGCCAATGGTCTGGCGAAAACCGGGATGACTTATAAAGATATTTTGAATTTCTTCTATAAAGATATCTCAATCACCAGTCTGGCAGAAAAATGATCTGCGTATCAGGAAGATGAAGTGCGGAGCAAACACAAATTTACTTATTATAAACTACAGTAACAATGGAGGAAAGAAAATTGATCTGGAAGATTATCGGAAACGGAAAATCTTTTTTTGATAAATGTAAGCGGGATAAGATTAATGCATATTCTGCCCAGTCAGCATTTTTTATTATATTATCGACAATCCCATTTTTGATGGTGTTTTCTTCCCTTCTTCAATACACACCGATCACAGAGGGGACTTTGTTAAAATTGTATCAGACGGCATTGCCGGATTACGTTTCAGCATTTCTGATCTCAATTACAGATGAAGTATATAACCGTTCAGTTGGAATCATCTCCATAACGGCGATCGTGGCAATCTGGTCTGCTGCCAAGGGAATCCAGTATATGACCGATGGACTGAATTCGGTCAATGACCTTGAGGAAAACCGCAACTGGTTTGTGCTAAGACTCTGGGCAATCGTCTATACGATCGTGTTTTTGTTTGCAGTTGTATTTACACTTGTAGTATTGGTATTCGGAAATACGCTGCATGACCTTGCAGTAGAGTATATTCCATTGCTGCAGAGTATCACGGATCTGATCGTGAAATTTCGTGGCTTTGTGCTTTTTGGTATTTTATTTGTATTTTTTGATATTATTTTTACTATGCTGCCAAACAAAAAACTGACGTTTAAAAGCCAGATCCCGGGGGCTGCGATCTGCGCAGTGGCTTGGTATGTGTTCTCGTTTGCATTGTCCATTTATGTGGATTATTTCAATGGCTTTTCCATGTATGGAAGTCTGACAACGATCGCACTGATCATGCTCTGGCTGTATTTTTGTATGTATATTATGATGATGAGTGCAGAAGTGAACGTGATCTTCAATGAAAGCTTCCGGAAATGGCTCAAGCGTGACCGGACAAAGAAAAAAAGGGGTTGAGTTTTAGAAAACCCTGTGATAGAATAGCAATTGAATTTGATGCTGATCATGGGCATCAGAAATAGAAAAGGCTATGAATGTGTCAGTAGAGCACTATACTTTTTAAAGAGAGAGCAGGTCACCGGCTGAAAGCCTGCTTAAGGTAAGATAGGAATCGAATTTCCCACAGGAGCCGCATTTGTGAAAACAGGGGATCTTGTAAATAGCAGATGACGCCTGATACACGTTACGTATCTACAAAGTGCTTTTCTTCGGATAAAGAAGAGAAGAATCAGGGTGGTACCGCGGAATCATTCGTCCCTAAGTGAGGGAGAATGGTTCCTTTTTTATGTCCTGAAAGATGTTTATGAAAAAGGAGAAATGAAAATGAAAGACAAATTGCAGCAGATCAGAGAGAAAGCAATTGCAGAGATCGAGGGATCTGACGGATTAGAGCGTCTGAACGAAGTCAGACAGGCAGTGCTTGGCAAAAAAGGTGAACTTACAGCAGTATTAAAAGGAATGAAAGATGTAGCACCTGAAGACAGACCAAAAGTAGGACAGTGGGTAAACGATACACGTTCTGCAATCGAGACAATTCTCGAAGAGAAAATGAAAAAATTAGAGGCAGATGCCTTAAAGAAAAGATATGAAGCAGAGAAAATCGATGTTACGATGCCGGCAGTGAAGCATGAAAAAGGAAATCTGCACCCAGTGACACAGGTCCGTAACCAGCTCATTGATATTTTTGCCTCTATGGGATTTGAAGTTTATGAGGGAACAGAGATTGAGACAGATTACTATAACTTCACAGCTTTGAATACACCTCAGGATCATCCGGCAAGAGACATGCAGGATACTTTCTACCTCTCACCGGAATTCCTGCTCCGTACCCAGACATCTGCAGGACAGATACATGTTATGGAAGCAAAGAAACCACCAATCAAGATTATTTCCCCTGGTAAGGTATTCCGTTCCGATGATGATGCAACACATTCCCCAATGTTTACACAGATGGAAGGTCTTGTGGTAGATAAGGGAATTACACTCTGCGACTTAAAGGGAATGTTAGATGAACTTGTAAAGAAGATTTTCGGAAAAGAGACGACCACACGTCTTCGTCCATCCTACTTCCCATTCACAGAGCCTTCCGTAGAAGTTGATGTAAGCTGTTTCCAGTGTGGCGGATGCGGATGCAAACTCTGCAAAGGTACAGGATGGATCGAAGTATTAGGAGCAGGTGTTGTTAACAATAAAGTTTTAGAGGGCTGTGATATTGACACGAATGAATACAGTGGATTTGCTTTCGGTATCGGTATTGAGCGTATTGCGATGTTAAAATACGGCATCAACAACATCAAATTACTCTTTGAGTCTGATATGCGTGTGTTAAAACAGATCGATGACTAAGACAAACAGATAGAGATATAGATAATTGCGAAACTCATGAAAGTGTAAATTGAA
>OGEZ01001393.1_pt1 | contig 12167 bp, 10 predicted proteins | sample 1570831 | NCBI WGS metagenome assembly OGEZ01 (sample SAMEA2582059, study PRJEB24529) | metagenome | biome: Human gut stool | place: China | collected 2011
AGCAATGTTGTGAATGCAGCTCCAAGATTACCGAACAATTTTACAAAAAGAAGATTCAAAACTATGTTTACGACAGCCCCCCATGCAGTTGAACTCAGTAATCCACTAGTATATTTAGCGGCTCTAAAACTACTTGCAAGAAAACCTGCAAGGCCCGCAAATAGATATGCAATTAATAAGAATGGAACATATTTCCATGCATCAAAAAAATTTTTAGAAAATAAAATTTTAGCCATTGGTTTAGAAAACAATATTAAACCAGAGCAAGCTAACACATTTATTACATTAAAATAATTGTATACATTTGTTTGAAATTCTGAGTTATCATCTTCATTTACATTTTTAATTGCTGAGATTGTCCAAGCTGATACAAAAATATTAGTGAACAATGTTAAAATAGAAGGTATTTTATATGCTACACTGTAAACACCACTTGCTGCAACACCTAAGTATGCAATTATAATATATTTGTCTGCTGATGTGTTAATCCACCAAGCAATGCCATTAGGAATCGTAGGAATACTAAATTTTAGCATATCTCTAAAGAGTTGGACATTAATGGATGTTGTTCTAATCTTTATCTGAGCCGCAACTAAAAGATAACTACAAGTAACTACATAACCGATTACCATTGCTAAAAGATATGCCGTTAATCCCTTATGAAATACTGTCAGCCCTAGAATATTTATTATTGCAACAACCAGGGTCTGGAGAATTCCTGAAACAGCAAATACTTTTGTCTTCCCAATTCCTTTTGTATATTGAGATAAAACTTGCTGTAAATTCAGACCGCCCAGAATAGCTAAAAACCATCCCCAATATTTGAACATATCTATATTGAAGATCTTTATTAACGGGGTAGCCAAAATAGCTATTAATTCACCTATACTTATAATAACAAGTGATATAAATAATACATCTTTGGAATCTTCTTTACTATCAAATGTAAACCTAAGCGTTGATTCCATAATACCCAAGGTTAAAATAGGGTGAACCATATTAATTGTATTAGTTATCAAATCAGCAATTCCATATTCTTCTGTTGTCAGAAACGCTGTATACAAAGGCAGCAGAAAGAAAATTAGCAATTTTGATGCAAAATTGCTAATTGTAAATGCAATGGTATCTGAAAATAACACTTTAAGTTTGCTTGAACTTTTCTTACCCATTTTAATAGTGTCCTTTATTGAGTATATCCTGTTTGTCTAGCATATATATTAAGTATATATACTTATTTTGATTCAGCATGAATCATATCTAGAAGTACTGATTCGGATTCCTTTTGCAACTGCTGTAGAATCTTATTCACATTAGTATAGTCAATTTGAGTTGTCTCTATTGGCAACGGCATATCGATCATACGGTTTTCAAGATTAAAAGTCTTCAAAATACTGTTCACTCTTGAATTGGTATTATTGTGCTTTAACGATTCCACATAGAATTCTTTGTTAAATAAAATACTTAAAGCTGTTCCGTGAAAAGAGTTCGTAACAACACATTCTGCACCAGAAATTAATCCCAGAAAAATATCAGGTCCTTTATCGGAAAAGCTTTTTGTGTTTTTTCCATAAGTTCCTTTGAAAACTGATGATACAATAAAGAGTTTACATTTTCTTGATTTGGCCAAACTATTAGCAAACTGAATCAGTGAAGGAGATTTTTCTGCTTGATATACAAAAATATACTTACCCGCCACAGGAGTCATTACGTTTTTCCACTCTTCGGAGGACAGCAACATTACTGGATCTACGACCATTGTAGCCTGTAAATCACAGGTTCTTTTTACAATATCAATTCCATTTTCTTCTCGGACAGTAATTTTATTAAATCTACATAAATGTTTTTTACAAGATTCAACATATTTCTTAGGAATGGAACTATATCCAAAGCTTGCAGCGTAACTATTTTTTTTTAAATCATCCTCAACAAAATCCAGAAAATAGTGATAGTCCTCAAAAGTACAATCGCAATTCCAAACTTGATCACTTCCAACAATATACACGCCAGCGATATTTCCTGCATTACTAATAGTGGTATCGAAATAAGGTTCTGTTAACTCTAAATATGAACGAAAATGATCAAAATTAGCATGTTTATGGCGGCGTAAAAATTGCCAAATTATACTCTTAAATGTTCTCAAATTGTATCCATCTGTCTTAAATGTAATCTTTTTATTCCAAAAATTCACACCTTCTGAAAAGTAATTCAATATTTGGGTAGAATAACCTAATTTCCTTATTTTTGTCTGTAATGCATAAGCTTGCAAAACAGCGCCATAATTATCCGATTGATGGAATGTTAAGGTAACGACATCTAGTTTCTTCTTTTCCATTGCGCTCCCTTCATTTTGAACTTAAACTGTATTTATGACAGCAGGCCAAACCCATTGCGCAAAAGACAGCATATGCTATCAAATACAATTGATCATAAAGTACATTTCCTGTTAATGAATAGATCAGCATAAAACTTTGCCCTGCTATAGAGATTGCTAAAAATGAGCTCATACCGTCATCATGAATTTTATGATATGTGTTTACACATGTCCATAATATTTTGCTAAATATTGTTATAAATATTAGGAAACCAATTACACCAGTTTCTGCCAACAGTTGCAAATATACATTATGAACTTCATAATAATTGTTTAAATAGACCATGTTGGATAAATATCTATACGAAGCCCAACCGTTTCCCCATAAGGGATTTTGCATAAATAATTCTATAGCTCTATAATAAAGAGCTGTTCTGCCAGAGGTCGCATCATTATCAAAAATAAATGAAATATCTGGGATTAAATCACAAGAAAATATAATTGCTATATATAAGGGGACTAATAGGATTACTAATACCCACATAATCCGCTTGATATTAGGCTTAGCCTTTATAATTAGTGTTCCGAGTATAGCGATGACACAAGCTAGAAACTGCCCTCGTTTACCGGTGAGTAAAAGTGCTACCGTGCCAATACTAACGCCCATTAGTTTAGTGATAATATTGCTCCTGTACGAAAAGAGTATTGTTATGATTCCTACAACTAAGTATAGTGCATTTGTAGCAACCGTTATTGCAATTCCTGCATTATAAACTCTACTGGATGTATCTAAAAATAAGTCTCCTGCAGTTCGAAAAAATTTGGATGCCATTACCCTTGCCACTGGAGCAACACCATTTATAATAGTAAAAATTGCAAAAAGACTTCCTATCCATTTATAACTGTATACGCATATCGGAATCCAATCATCGTATGCATATAAAGAAACAATAAGAAATACTGCTGTTGTAAAACATAAAAATCGTCCGTAATATCCATTTTGTATATCATAATTTCTAATCACAAACATGAGCAATGGAACAATTGTGCCTAATGTAATCAATAAAAATTGCTTATTGGGTTTGAGTTTTCTTTGAGCTATAACCAGAAGTGTGCTCAGTAACATTCCCATAGTGATTACTGCACGCGGTATTGCCCCGATATATGAATACATATAGAAAGAACATAAATATATAACTATAGTTATACAATACATATTAGTTTTAAGCATTTATATATTCCCCAATAATTTTAAGCATATTTTGCTTACAAGCTTCAGCTGAGAAATTTCTCTCAAATAAATCGATAATTTCTGGTTCATACGCCTGTTTTTGTATAGTATCTTTAGAAGCATTTATGTCTTTTATAGCTGCAACAAATTCTTCCTTTGAATTCGCTTCATAACAGTAATTATTCCAAAATTCCTTAGGAATTATATTCCTATATCCTTCATAGCTCTCAGATGTTGCAATAATTCTCTTTCCAAATTGAAATGCTTCAGCTGTTTTTGTTTTCATACCGCCCCCAACAAAAATTGGTGAAATTACAACATCAGCATTAATATACCAAGAATCTAATTCATCTACTGTTCCAATAACTGTAACACCATGTTGATTAAATCTTTTTGCATATTTCTGCATGTTTTTTCCGATTATATTTAATTCAGAAATCGTATCTATTTCACTTATTACATTATGTATAAACCATTCTATACCTTGTACATTGGGATAATAATCTGCCCCAACAAATAAAAGACGCAATTTATTTGTTTTAGGTATATTATAAGATGTAAAATCAATTTTCTTTTCTATAACAGTATGGGGTAAATAAAATACAGATGTATCGCCATAATAATGTTGGTAAAGTGATTCATCCCGATCATTTAAGACTGCTATTTTATCAGCATACTTTGCAGTTAACTGCTCATTATAAATTAGACCGCTATTATACGGAATACTTTTTAGACCATTTTGTTTAATCCATTGTCTACATAAATCTGCCTTAATATCATGAAAAAAAGCAATTATTTTTATATGTGAATAGGCCGTTTTAATATCTTTACATAATTTTCCTAAAATAGATTCATCGATAAAAACGACAGAAATATTATTTTCTCTTATAATCCGTAAGATTTCAGTACGTACCTTTTTATTTGCGCAGAGACCATTCAGTAAAAAAAAGTTAAGAGTTCTTTCAGCCTTAGACTTATATGCATTAATAATATAATTTATCGGAAGCATTGTTTCTTGCTTTTGAAATCCTGGGTTAATAGCAACCGTGCAGATATCATCTTCATTAAATACTTTTTTAATTGCATTGAGGTGTGAAAGTGAACCTATATGCGCGCCTATATTAGGCATTAACAAATATGGTGATATAAATAAAATTTTCATTACATTTCCTCAGAAATTAAAATATTACCAAGAGCTTTTGCAGCATTAGCAATATTAAATACACTATGTTTTTTTTCTTCAACATTCGAGTTCCTTTTATGACATTTTGTGTTTTCGATGGCTTCAAGCCATTTGTACTCATCATTTAAGGAAACGTACTCGACCATTCCTGAAAAGTCCGCTTCCAAAGTTATTGCTGAGGATACTACACAAGGAAGATCTGCCATCTGTGCTTCAACCATTGTGACTGGTAAACCTTCAAATTTTGACGGCATTACCATAACATCGAATGCCCATAGCAATTGAGGGACATCTCCTCTAAGTCCCAAAAATTTTACAGCTTCTTGAAGTCCTAAAAGAACAGCCTTTTGCTCTAAATTTTTTCGTTGGTCTCCATCACCTACTAAAACCATTACACTCTTCGGATTTCTTTTATAATATTCTTTAAAGATGTCCAACAAAAAGCTTTGATTTTTTTGATATGATAATCTTCCAATATTTCCAATTACAAGATGGTTCTCAATTCCAAGTTCTTTTCTATATATCTTCCTAACTGTTTCGTCAAAAATATATTTTTGAACCTCGACACCATTATATATAGTACAGTATTTATGAGTACTTACATTTTTCTTGCCAAACATCCATGTGCCGGCTAATTTAGAACATGCTAAATATCTATTTGTATTATGACATACATACTGTACACATATTTTATGCGCTATTGTTTTAAAGGTCCTTCTCAATACATTACTGTCATCAATTTTTGTACAATGAGAATGAACGTATATCTTTTTTATTCCACCTCTTTTTGCTGCGTAAATATATGCTGCTGCTACATATGCTGAATCAGAGTTTATATGGATTATTTCATAATTATTTGTTCTTACAATATCCTCAACCCATTTTATAATAGAAAAAGCCGAATGCGATCCAAGCGGCATTGTATATATTATTCCACCTTTTTCTGCTATAGCTTTAACGTATTTTTCTTCAGGTAAACCTCGTTGCATTAAATAGTCGTATATGATTACATTACTATCAAAATGCTGTCCCCATTTGTATACAATTGTAGCAACACCAGCTTTTCCAATGTTAGCAGCTCCTGTAACAAGTACTCTTTTCATTCTTTTTTATCCTCTATAACTTGGGAAAAAGGAAGAATTTGTGTTTCCTCTCATCCCAAGAAGTTCATTATAAATATTTTGAACAAATATTTTTTTTCCAATATAAAAACGTTTTTCATCGTCCAATCTATAAAATGATTTTTTAAATTTATAGAGATTATCATTCCCACTGCCAACACCACCTCCAAGATAAAAGGTTTTATAGCCGTTAGCGCATCCCCATAAAGCAACTTCATAAAGCAATAGATTAGTCGGTGCCAAGTTTGAGTATTCTTTGATAGAACCCGACAAATGATAATTCAATTTTCCATTTGTCGGGTTCTATCAAAGAATACACTTGCGCATTTTGTGGTAAATCATTCAGAATACTTTGATAAAAATTTGAGCTAAAATAATAATACTTTTCTGCATTGTCCTTATCCATCGTAGAATTATAAATGTTTCTAAACGTTTGGAATATTTCAGGATATCTTCCAGAATATACTACAACTCCATTTTTTTTTGCTTTCCGTATCATGTTCCTATTTTTGCTCGTGATGTTATTCCAAATAATATCAGGTGATACGATATTCATCGCTATGGTATTCCCTAGAGGTATAACTTCATAATTTCCAGAACACTTTTTATAATTCTCTAGTAATGGATGGAATCTTGTAAATTCACTGATAATGTTATTGTTTACACACCACCCTTCATAGTCTTCAAATAAATTACTATAACATTCGCCTTCAATAATCCATCCCCCATATCCATATGGACTCGAGAAATCAAAATATGTATTTTCCGACATCAAACCGCTGAAGTGAGGATCTCTTGCAATATCCCGTTTCATTACTACGTTAATTCCTCTTGTGTTTCCTTTCTCATAAAAAAAGAGAAGTGGTTCTCCATCTCCATGAATTTTAAATGCCTTAACATATCCGCTTAACCAATATACATCATAATCTTTAAATGATTTAACTATTTTATCCCATGTATCACTATCTTCTAGTGTATATGTACTTAACATTCAATAATCCCCTTTAATATTAAATTTGCCATTCTCTCAATATCTGAAGCGTTGTACCGCTGATCACACACAATACTTAATTCATGATTATATATATACAGCATTTGTTCTGTTAAAACATGATATTTAGACACTGGCCAGTGTACTGGACAATATACTTCTCGTTCTATTAAGAAATTTCTAATTGCATCTCGATTATTCAATAAAATAGGAACAAATAAAGGACACCCTCCGTCATCAAAGTCAGGTATAAATAAATATTGGGATAATTTGTCTTTTAAAATCTTTGCGTTTTGATGTCTTTTTTTTGTTACTGTATCTATATCAATGTGCTTAATCACATCAGCATCTTCTTGTTTTCCACATTGGATTTCTTTCAAATCATCTAAAAATTGTTCACTGCTACTAAATAACTGTAAGTAATCCTTTTGGTCAATTATACCGTTAATATAATTAGCTTTTTGTTCCATGGCTCTTTGACGATTATTTATATATTGTAAATCTGCATTATGAACTGCAATTCTGTCACTAAAGCCTTTTTTACTCCATGCGAATCCTCCCGTAACTATACCACACCATTTTCTAACACTTCCAAAATAGTAATCAGCATCATCTGCATATTTGGAAAATATACTATGTGTCAAATCACGAATAATAATACATGGATATGAGTCATAACGATCATGTGAAATGGTTCCAAAATAATCCATTACTAATAGTACATCTACTGTAATGTCATTTGGCCGTTGTTTCAACACACCATTTTCTAGGACTACTGGATAAAACTGTACCTCTAATCCTTCATCAATAAATGGGGTAATGATACTGTCACAGCACCATGAGGGTAGTCCTATTGTTTGGACTTTTTTCTTAAGCATTATGTCTTTGATAATATATCGAAGAGCAGCCCTGCCTGAAATAAATAATCTTGCATATTCAGGCAGTAATGTATTGGCTTTTAAATTTACAGGAACATTCCAAAATTCGCTCCCTATTTCTTTTCTCATATCATTCGCCAATCTATTAAACATTCAAAGTTCGTTACATCAAATGTGGGGATACCTAGTTCTTTTTTTACCGCCATTCTTTCGGCGAATGCATTATCAATAAATATGGATGGAACCGTATTATCAATATATTTGTACTTAGGCTCATTATTAGGAACTTCAATAATCTTATTAAAAATGTTTAAACCTAATTTGATGTTCCTAGCAGTTTCGTATATATCATATGCGTGTTTAGTTATCAAGATTAATTCAATTTTTTTGTTTAAACACTGATATAAAAATCGCATTGCCTCTGTATTGTATGTTTCTCTATTGAATACTAATGTATCGTCAAAATCAATATATACTCGCTTATATTCATATTCCAAAAAATATCTATCAATATAGCTTTTATCCAATATTACTTTTTGCTTGTTCGGTAAGATATTTATATCCATACCCGAAAAATCGGCCAATGCTAATAATGGCAAATTTGCATCCAGATTTTTACTTAGATTAAAAGTACCTGCAAATCGCGTAGATATTTCTAATAGTTTATATTTCCCATTAATATCTTTTCGACACTGAATATACCAGTAACCTCTAAACTTAATTCGTGTATTAATCTGTTTTACAATATTACTTATTTCATCAGTTATATCAATGGCTACAGCTCTCGAACTAATTCCATTTAAAATACGCGCACGAATTCTTGGCTGGATAAATTTAATATCTCCATTACGATCTGTAAAACAGTCAATTGTAATCTCTTCTCCGGGCAAGTATTCGCATAGTACATACTCGACAGATTGATCAAGTTTGAATAATTCTTCATAGTTGTTTATAATAAAAGCGTTTCGTCCACCTTGTCCCTTATCATCCTTAGCAAATATCGGAAATTCGATTTCAGAGCTATTCCTTGAATAGGTCTTAGGAACAAAGCTTGTATCTTTAAGAGTTTTATAGGTTAATGATTTATACCTGCAAATTTTAGTTGTTTCATATGGTGAACAAACAATGGTTGCATTTATCCGTGACTCATTTTCCATTAGAATCATCGCATTGGTATCATGAGTCGGAATAATATAATCTATTGATCGTTCCCTAATTACCTTATTGAGCTGATCAATAAAACATGAATCATTATCATATGGTAAATCAGTAATTGCATTACTATCTATAAATATTGAATGGTTATCGTTACTGGAAGCGAGAATAGGATTATATCTAACAGTACCGCGCAATGCAAAGTATACCTCTTGTGCGTTATATGCTCCGCCGCCAAATATCAAAACGTTTTTCTTAGTGATCATTGCTTACTCACCTTCTTTATTAATAGAACTTCTTTCAACGTCTAATGGTTGATATAGAACTCCATCGTGAACAATAGAGCTCGCTGTTTCTATATTTTCCCTTTTTAATACGGTTTTAATGGTATCTGTAATGATTTTAAAATCACCTTTAAAGGATATAGTATTTACGTATTTAATATCCATTTTAAATTTTTCTTCCCAAGAAACATAATTTCGCCCATGGACTTGAGCATACCCAGTTAAACCTGGTCGGACATCATGGCGATGATGTTCCTCAGTACTATAATATGGCAAATACCTAACCAAAAGTGGTCTCGGACCAATAATACTCATATCGCCTTTGATAATATTGAAAATTTCTGGTAATTCATCAAGCGATGTTGATCTAAGAAACTTTCCATACCTGTTGAGCCTAATCTCATCTGGCAACAATACCCCGTTTTTATCCTTTCGGTTATCCATTGTACGAAATTTAACTAACTTAAAAATCTTTTCATTTTTACCCGGGCGTTCTTGCAAAAAGAATGGATTTCCTCTCATGAAAAATATACCTAGAACAACCAAAATTATATATAACCAGCTAAACGCAATGATTGTCAGGACACCCAGGATAAAATCTAAAGGTCGTTTAAAATATTTTTCATATGGACCATGTGGTTTGTGCATCTATATTCTCCTAGCAAATTTTATTCGAAACATGCTTTAATAACTTCAATAATTTTATCTTGCTGAGCAAATGTCATTTTGTTATCACTAGGTAAACAAAGTCCTCTGTTAAAAATATTTGCACCAACATCATTAATTCCACCAGCAATGTAAGCATTGGTTGTTGCTCTTCCCGAACCACTAACTGTAATAAATTCATTCATTCTATACATAGGCTGCATATGCATTGGTTTCCAAGTAGGTCTTCCTTCAGCATTTATATTATTAATGGCTTCTAGTATTTCAGTCGGACAACTTTTGCTTGCTTCTGGTATATACAAAGCTTCACTATCGCTTCTGACTTGTTTACACATATATTGGGAATCAATGACAAATGCTGATAACCAATAATTAGGATTACATTCATCCATGATTGGATTCATTTGAATCGGTAAACACTTAAGGCCCTCTTTATAGTGTTCATAAATTGCTTTTTTCTGGGAAATATGCTCTTCAAGATATTTGTATTGTCCTCTTATGACCCCGGCAATTACATTTGACATTCTGTAATTGTATCCAACTTCCTCATGCTGGTACCATGCAGCATTTTCTCTTGCTTGAGTGCTCCATTTTCTTGCCTTGTTAGCATCCTCTAAGCTATTTGTGAGAAGGCAGCCGCCAGATGAGCCTGTAATAATCTTATTGCCGTTATAGCTGATAGCTGCATAATCGCCAAAGGAACCACATTGCTTATCTTCCCATGTCGCGCCCATTGCTTCAGCAGCATCTTCAATCAACAGGGCACCGTGATGTTCACAGATTTCTTTAATTTTGCGGATATTGCCTGAAAAACCATATAATTCTGCGCTCACTACCAGTTTAACTTCAGGATACATTTCAAATGCTTTTTCCAATGCAACAGGATCCATGTTCCAAGAGGCGGGATCTGTGTCGATGAATACTGGGATTCCCCCTTCATACACAACTGGATTAAGTGTTGCATCAAATGTCATATCGCTGCAGAAAACACGTTTCCCCTGTACGGCACCATGCCCAATTCCTGGCTTTCCGTAGAGTTTTTCTCCTGCAAGCTTTACACAAAGATGCAGTGCTGCGGTACAGCTAGAAAGTGCCACTGCATATTTTAGACATGTCTTTTCAGCTGCGATTTTTTCTACTTCATTGATATTTGCACCTACTGTACTCATCCAGTTAGTCTCATATGCCTGCGTCATATACATCAGTTCTTCGCCATGCATGGTTGGCGAAGCCAACCATACCTTTTGCTCAAAGGGTTTAATACCTGTAGATTTATACATTGCAAACTCTCCCTTACTATTCTGCCGGGTGATAGGTAGAAACGACTTCCTTTAATACATCCCGGATGTTGTCTTTGTTCTTATATGCTGTTTCCATCAGTGTCTCAAGTTGCCCAAGAAACACTTCGATATCAAATGGAATCGGGCATCCGATATGGATCAGATCATTCTGAGTTTTTCTCAGACCTTCTTCCGCCATCAACTTTTCTTCGTATAACTTTTCTCCAGGACGGAGACCGCTGTATACGATTTTAATATCTACATCAGGCTTATGGCCAGAGAGTCGGATCAAGTTGCGAGCCAACGTATCAATTTTCACTGGCTTTCCCATGTCAAGAACGAAGATTTCTCCACCATGGGCATAAGTTCCTGCTTGTAATACTAAGCTAACAGCTTCCGGAATTGTCATAAAGTAACGGATAATGTCTGGATGTGTGACAGTTACCGGACCACCTGCAGCAATCTGTTTTTTAAAAAGTGGAATAACTGAACCGTTGCTTCCAAGGACATTACCAAAACGTACAGCAACAAACTCAGTCTTTGCATGTTTCAACGCCTCGACAACTTCCGGTTTAGTTGTCATATCGGTCATACTGTGGGTAAACAGCTGTGGAAGTTCATAGGCGCGTCCCGCCTTTACCATATGGTCAAAAGACTGAATAACCATCTCACAAAGTCTCTTGGACGCTCCCATGACGTTCGTTGGGTTAACGGCTTTGTCTGTACTGATTAAGACAAAACGTTTACAGCCATAAGCCAGCGCTGCATAAGCTGTTTTATATGTACCGATAGCATTGTTTTTAATTGCCTCACACGGGCTGTCTTCCATTAACGGCACATGCTTGTGGGCTGCCGCATGGTATACAATCTCCGGGCGATAGGTTTCGAAGATTTTAAACATCAGTCGGCTGTCCCGGACAGAACCGATCCGAACAACAAGATCAAGTTCTGGATATTTTTTCTTTAATTCTAGTTGGATGTCATATGCATTGTTTTCATATATATCAAAAATAATTAATTGTTTCGGTTCATGGGCTGCAATTTGGCGACAAAGCTCTGATCCAATA